>Ga0105245_10000359_pt1 | contig 42584 bp, 29 predicted proteins | sample KBSM54metaG_FD_81523 | JGI IMG/M metagenome (GOLD analysis project Ga0105245, IMG submission 81523) | Miscanthus rhizosphere microbial communities from Kellogg Biological Station, Michigan, USA - KBS M5-4 metaG | ecosystem: Host-associated > Plants > Roots > Rhizosphere > Soil | place...
CTGATGCGCACCGGCGCGGCCGGCGTCCTGGTCGGCTTCGGTGGTGGTGCCGCGCACACGACCCGGACCGTGCTCGGCGTCGCGGTGCCGATGGCCAGCGCGGTCGCCGACGTCGCCGGGGCCCGACGCGACTACATGGACGAGTCGGGCGGCCGGTACGTCCACGTGATCGCCGACGGCTCGATCGGCCGCAGCGGTGACATCGCGAAGGCGATCGCCTGCGGCGCCGACGCGGTGATGATCGGCTCGCCGTTCGCCCGGGCCAGCGACGCGCCGGGCCGCGGCTTCCATTGGGGGGCGGAGGCCCACCACCCCGAGCTGCCACGCGGGGAGCGGGTCCAGATCGGCAGCGTCGGGACCCTCGAGGAGATCCTGTTCGGCCCGTCCCGGGTCGCCGACGGCACGATGAACCTGGTCGGGGCGCTGCGCCGGGCGATGGCGACCACCGGATACACCGAGGTCAAGGAGTTCCAGCGGATCGAGGTCGTCGTTTCCTGAGTAGATTTCTGACCATTCGAGGTACGTGGCCAGAAGTTCCACCCTCCTGGGGGTTGAAAAGGACGCGTATCTGACACACCCTGCGTGGACCGCGTGCCCGTCCTTCCGGGGGGACGCCACTGGCAGCGCAGTGGTCAGCTAGGGGGGAGACACCATGACGTTCGCCGCCGCGACGCCCGCATCGGTCGAGGACCGATGGGGCCAGCGCACACCACTCACGTTGCACCTCGACCATCTCGCGATCGAGGGACTGATGTCGGCGCTCGGACGGCGGCCCGACGGCTCGGGTCCGCGGGCCCTGCCCGACGAGCTGAAGCGGCTCACCGACCGCGAGCTCACCGTCCTGCGAGCGATGGCCACCGGTGCGACGAACGCCGAGATCGCCGCGGAGCTGTACCTGTCGGTCGCCACCGTGAAGACGCATGTCGCCCGCGTGCTCGCCAAGCTCGGGCTGCGGGACCGGGTCCAGGCCGTCGTGTTCGCCTACGAGTCACGCCTGGTCATCCCGAGCTAGGCTCGCCCGGCGAGCGAGCCCCTGCGGTGCTCACGCGGCGCGCCCCGGCTCCGCCGACCTGAACGTCCTCGGTCACGCGTAGCCCCGCGCCTGCAGCGCGTAGAGCTGTGCGTAGCTGCCGCCCGCCACCATCAGCTCGGAGTGGCTGCCGGCCTCGCTGACGTTCCCGTCGGTGAGGACGACCACCAGGTCCGCCGCCGCGACGGTGGAGAACCGGTGCGTGACCAGCACGGTGACGGCGCCGCGCCGACCCGCCCGTCGAGCGGCGTCGGCGTATCCCTCGAACAGGGCGTGCTCGGTGGCGGCGTCGAGCGCCGAGGTCGGTTCGTCGAGGACCAGCAGCAGCGGGTCGCCACGCATCATCCCGCGGGCGATCGCGAGTCGTTGCCACTGCCCGCCCGACAGCTCGGTGCCGTCGTCCCAGCTGGATCCGAGCTGGGTGTCGAGAGCGCCCGGGAGGGCCACGAGCACGTCGCGCGCCGCGGCGTCGTCGAGCGCCCGGAGCGCGCGTTCCTCGCTGTCCAGAGCGGGCAGGTCACCGGTGGTGATCGTCTCCCGCGCCACCAGCTCGAGGTGGATGTGGTCCTGGAAGGCACCGGCGCAACGGGCACGCCAGGCCTCCCCGTCCAGGCTCGCCAGGTCGACGCCGTCGATCAGGACCCGGCCCTCCGTCGGCCGGTACAGGCCGGTCAGGATCTTGACCAGGGTCGACTTGCCGGCGCCGTTCTCACCCACGATCGCGACCACCGATCCGGCGGGGAGGTCGAGGTCGACGTCGCAGAGCGACGGCCGGTCCTGACCGGGATAGGTGAAGCCCAGGCCGCGCAACGAGATCCCGTCGTGCACCCGCGGAGGCGGCTGGCCGGTGCCGTCCGCGGCGCGAGCGGCCGCGACGCCCGCCTCGAGCGTGCGGTAGCGACCGACGGTCCGGGTGACCTGGGCGAGCATCTGGAACGCGAAGCGCAGCGAGATCACGACCTGCCCGAGCTGGCCGATCACCAGCACCGACGTGGCGACCGCACCGACGGGCACGCGGCCGTCGGCCGCGTCGCGGACGATCAGGGTGAGCACGGCGCCGGCGGACGCCAGGTAGAAGAGCCCGCACGCCGTCGATGCGACGTTCTTGGAGACGTCCGAGCGGATGTGCGGTGCTCGCCAGGCGGCGCCGGCCCGGTGCAGCCGGCCGGCGATCACGTCTCGCGCGCCCAGCACCCGGAGCTCGGAGGCCGCCACCGGCTCGACGGCGAGGCCGACGAGATGCTGGGTGAGCCGGGCCGGCTCGGCACCCTCGTCCTCGGCCCGCCGGTCCCAGCGCACGATCCAGCGCCCGACCAGGATGCTCGGGAGGGACGCCGGCAGCAGCAGGAGCAGCCGGGTGTCGGCGCCGATCGCGACGATCAGGGTGACCACCGGGAACACCAGGTTGCGGATCGCGTTGACCACGCTGTTGTAGGCCCCGCCGAGCGCGCCCTGCCGCTCCCGCACGATCTGCGCCTGGTCGCGGAACGCCGGTGACTCGAGGTGGTCCAGCGTCGGTACGGCGGCCATCAGCTCGGCGACCCGGCGGTCGAACTCGTGACCCACGGTCTCGTTCAGCCGCAGCCTGGCCTCGACCCCGATCGTGGTGAAGATCGGCACCACCCCGAAGCCGACCGCCGCCATCACCGCCCCGGACACCAGCGTCCCCTGCGAGCGGGTCGCGACCCCGGTCACCATCAGCCCGAAGGCGAGCGGGAGCAGGTTGCTCAGGATGCTGCCGAGGACCTCGAGGAAGGCCAGCAGGGCCGCCGTCCGGTCCAGCCGGTACGCGGCGGACAGCGGCAGCCACAGGTTGCGCAGGAACGTCACGAGACCTCACCTCCGGCCAGCGCGAACCGCTCGGCCTGCAACGCGAACATCCGGGCGTACCGGTCTCCCGAGGCGACCAGCTCGTCGTGGGTGCCGTCCTCCACGATGCGACCGCCGTCGAGGACCACGATCCGGTCCGCGTGTCGGACGCTGGACAGGCGGTGGCTGACCAGGATCGTGGTCAGGCCCCGGGTGACGGTGAGGAAGTTGTCGAACAGCTGGGCCTCGGCACGTACGTCGAGCGCGGCGGTGGGCTCGTCCAGGACGAGCACGCCGGCCCCGGCATCGATCGCGGCCAGTGCCCGGGCGAGGGCGACGCGCTGCCACTGCCCGCCCGACAGATCGGTCCCCCCGGCGTACTCCCCGCTCAGGACGCGGTCCCATCCGCCCACGCGGGCCAGGACCGGGTCGCCGGTCGCGTCGTGCAGGGCACGCGGAACGACCGCGGCCACATCCTCCTCGCGGTGGTCGCCGAGCATCGCCATCCCGACGTTCTCCCGGAGCGTCAGGTGGTAGCGGACGAACTCCTGGAAGATCACCGCGACCCGGCGCCGCAGCCGGTCGTCGCTGCCCGGGTCACCACCGTCCACGAGCACCCTGCCCGAGTCCGGGCGGTGCAACCCGCACAGGAGCTTGATCAGGGTCGACTTGCCGGCGCCGTTCGCGCCGACGACCGCCACGCTGCTGCCGGGCTCGATCTCCAGGGTCAACCCGGCGAACGTCGGCTCGGTGCGCCCGGGGTAGGTGAAGCGCACGTCGCGGAACGCCACCGCGCTGGCCGTTCCGGTCGGGCGGGTCGGGGTGCTCGTCGCCGGCGGCTCCGGCAGCCGCTCGGCGAGATCCTCCAGGTCGAGCAGCAGGGTCTGCTGCCGGATCACCATGGTCTGCATGTCGCCGAGCATCCCCAGCCCCTCCATCTGGGTCAGCGCCTGAGCGGACGCCAGCAGGGTGGCGGTGCCGATGGCCCCGGTCCAGGCGCCCTGGGCCAGCGCGGCGATGGCCACGGCGTACGCCGCGAGGATCGCGATGTTCGCGAGCACGATCGGACCCTGCTTCGCCCGGCGGCCGCGCCAGAGGTCGGTCATCGCCCGCTGCCAGGTCGCGGAGAACCGCTCCAACCCGAACGACGTCAGCCCGAACAGCCGCACCTCCTTGGCGTTGTCCTGCTCGATCAGGAGGCTTCGGTACCAGCGCGCCCGGCGCCGCCTCCGGTCACGGAAGATGTCCTCGAAGATCTGCTGGGAGTACGCCGACCAGGTCACGTTCACCGCCACGGTGCTGGCGAGCACGAGCGCCGCGACCCACCACGACCAGCTCGCGAGCACCACCAGCGCGGCGACGCCCCAGAGCCGGTAGTTGAGCACGTTCCAGGTCGACGCCACGCCCGTGAAGTACTGCTGGTTGATCTCCTCGATGGCGCCGTCGATCGCCTGCCGGACCTCGGAGTCCTCGAGGTGCTCGACGCCGTGCGGCCGGGAGGCGAGGGTCGAGACGCGTTCCAGCAGGAGCGGCGTGGCCCGGCCCTGCTCGATGACACCCACGACGTCGCCGACCGTCGTGCAGATCGGCTGGAGGACCAGGCAGGTGAGGGTGAGCACCAGCCACCGCGTGTCGAGGTGGTGGTGGACCAGGCCGCCGACCAGGCGGCCCGACGCGACCATGAGCCCCGCCGCCGCGACGGCCTGCGCCACCACCGCGACCGCGCCGAGCACGGTGAGCCCTGGAGAGCAGCGCCACAGCAGCCGGGCGAGGAGGATCTGACCCCGGAGCACCCGCTGCACCCGGGAACGCGTGTTGGCCATGCAGGCACCCTGACATCAATTTGATGTCAGTGCAATGTCGTTACGCCGTCAATTTGGCGTCAAGTAGGTCCAGGATCCCGCGGAGCCCGCTCTCGACGACAGCCGGACCGCCCGGTCCCTGACCCCACATCGCCTCGTACCAGGGCCCGAGCCGATGCCAGTCCAGCGCCCGCGCGAGCTCCTCGTCGGTCACGCCGTACGCCGTGGCGACGGCCTCGGCGACCGGCTCCGGCGTGCCGAAGAGCGGCCAGGCGAGGTCGACCGCGGGATCGGCCTCGCGGGCGTCCTTCCAGTCGAGCACGCCGCTGATCCGGCCGCCGGCACAGGTGACGTGATGGCCCGCGAGGTCGCCGTGCACCAGTGTGGTCGGCGTGCGCAGGGCGATCCGGCGGAGCAGGGCCTGCGCGGCGTCCTGCTGCTCCGGCGGCAGCAGCGGGACGACCCGGTGCAGCATCCGCTCGAGGGTGGCCAGCAGCTCCGCCCGAGCGGCCGTCGCCTCCGGGATGCCGGACTCGACGTAGACGTTCACCGGCATGTCGTGCACCGCCCGCAGGAACTCGCCCAGCCGCTGCCCGTCCTCGGGGGTGAGCTCCGCTCCGGTGGCGAGCTCTCCGGGCAGGAGCCGGTGGCGCACCCGCAACGGCGACTCGTCGAGGACGATCGGGACCGGCACCTCGAGCGGCAGCAGCGGCGCCAGCCGCGGCATCAGCCGCACCTCGCTGCGCAGCTGGACCTCCGCGTCCGGGAAGAGCGGCACGCGGTCGAGCCAACGCCCCTCGACCACGGTCGCCCGGGTGTCCCATCCCTCGTGCGGCTCGCCGTGGTCGGCGGCGCGCTCGCGGAGCCAGTCGCCGAAGAGCGCGCGAGTGTCGGGCATGAACCGGATGTCCGGGTCGTCCAGCTGCGCGAGCAGGTGCTCGACGCTGAGCCACGCGCCGTACGCCACCTCCTCGGGCTGGGGCGTGATCGGGCCGTCCCAGGTCGTGGCGTAGCGGAAGGCGTGGTACGTCGTGTGGTCGTCGGCGTAGTCGGACTCGCCGAGCGGCTCGAGCTCGCTGGTGACGCCGAGCTCCTCGGCGAGCTCGCGCCGCGCGCCTTGGAGCGGGTCCTCGCCGTCCAGCACGACACCGCCGGCCGCGAAGTCCCAGTGCGCCGGGTAGACGTCCTTGGTGGTGGTCCGCCGGTGGACGTAGATGCGGCCGTAGGAGTCGCGGACGACGATCCCGGTCGCGGCGTGCCGGAGGTTCTCGGCACGCATGACCGACCGAGGGACGCTCCCAGCGGGACGTCCCCCGGCGTCGTACAGCGCGACGACCTCCTCGTCCACGGGGTCTATGAAACCCCAGATGACCTCGTCAGTCCTGCCGAAGCCCCGGAGTCGGGTCCCCGTGGCGGCGCAGGCCGTCCACGGCGAGACGCGTCATCCGGCGTGCCTCGAGGAGTCTCGCGCGGTCGCCGACCCCCTCGCGGAGAGACGCGTCGACGGGACGAACGCGGATCGGGTTGCCGGGTGAGTAGATGTTCCACGAGGTCGGGATGTACTCGGCGCGGGTCACCCGGAAGCCGGGTCGGGTCTCGGTGAACGTGAAGCGGACGCTGATGCCCTCGTAGGCACGGGGGTACACCGGGTCGCTCTGGCCGACCATGTTGCCCATGCCGTAGACGACCCACGTGCCGTTGACCCTGGCGATCGGCTGGACGACGTGGGCGTGCTCGGCGAAGACCAGGTCGACGTACGGGCTGGCGGTGAGGCGGCGTACCAGCGCGACCTGCTGGGCGTTGGGGAGCCGGGAGTACTCGTCCCCGCCGTGGTACTGCACGAGCACGATGTCGGCCCCGGCGGCCTTGGCGGCCCGGGCCTGGGCGATCAGGTTGTCGGCGTCCCACATCGAGACCGCCCAGCGCTGGTCGGGCGGCAGCGAGAAGCCGTTGAGGGAGTAGGTGCCGCCGACGACGCCGACCCTCACGCCCTGCTCCGTGGTCAGGATGACCGGGTGCTGCCGCTCCGCGCGGGTGCGGAAGGTGCCGACATGGCGGACGCCGGCCCTCTCGAGGAGGGTCGCCGTCCGGACCAGGCCGGCGAACCCCTGGTCGATGCTGTGGTTGGAGTCGGTGGTGCAGGCGTCCCATCCCATCGACCCGATCCACTGCGCGATCTCGGGCGGGACGGCGAAGACCGGGTAGCTCGAGAGGTGCCGGTCGTCGCCGGCGAACGGCACCTCCTCGTGGCAGATCGCGACATCGGCGTCCTCCACGATCGGCTTCATCGCCGCGAACATCGGGTCGAAGTCGAAGCGCTCCTTCAGCCCACGGCGTACGGCGTCCTCGTGCGCGCTCTCCCACACGGTGTTGTGCCAGAGCAGGTCGCCGCTCATCAGCACGGTGACCTGGCGGTGGGGGTCGCGGTTCCGGTCCCGGTCCTGTCCGCGGTGAGCCTCGGGCGGGTCCGGGCTCGGGAGCACGGCCGGGAGATCGGTCGGGGGCGGCAGGGTCGGGATGGGCGACGGCGTGACCGCGATCGCGAGCCGGGCCGCGTGGTCGGGCACCTGCTCGGGCACCTGCTCGGGCACCTGATCGGGCCCGGCCAGCAGGGTCGCGGCCAGGGCGAGCGTCAGGAACACGCCGAGCACGCCGATCCGGGTGAGCGTCCGCACGCGTCCTCCCTCCTGGTGCTCGCGACGTCCGGGCCGCGGAAGCGCGTCGATCGTGCCTCGTCGTGCACGCCTTCCGTCGGGTTGAGAGGATCGTGCCGTGGCGGCCCAGTCAAGTGCCCTCGGTCCCGACGCGCGAGCAGGCGCGCTGGCGGACCTGGCTGCGACGACCGCGGACGAGCCCCTGGACGTCCTCGTCATCGGTGGAGGCATCGTCGGGACGGGGTCGGCGCTCGACGCCGTCTCCCGCGGGCTCAGCGTCGGCCTGCTCGAGCAGCGTGACCTCGCCAGCGGTACGTCGTCCCGGTCGAGCAAGCTCGTGCACGGCGGGCTGCGGTACCTGGAGATGTTCGACTTCGGTCTCGTCCGTGAGGCCCTGGAGGAGCGTGGCCTGCTGCTGACCCGGCTCGCGCCCCACCTGGTCCGGCCGGTCCCGTTCCTGTACCCGCTGCACCGCACCGTCGAGCGGCCCTACGTCGGCGCCGGGCTCGCGCTCTACGACGTACTGGCGATGGTCGGCAAGTACGAGATGGGGCTTCCGAAGCACAAGCACCTGTTCCGCAAGCAGGTCGCCCGGATGGCGCCCGACCTGCGGACCGACGAGCTGAGTGGTGCCGTTCGCTACTACGACTGCCAGGTGGACGACGCGCGCTTGGTGGTGACGCTCGCCCGGACGGCGGCGCACCACGGTGCCCTGGTCGCGACCCGCACCCGGGTCTCCGGGTTCCTGCGGGAGGGCTCGCGGGTGGTGGGGGTGCGCGCCACCGACCTCGAGACCGGCACCGACCTCGAGGTACGTGCCCGCGTGGTGGTCAACGCGGCCGGGGTCTGGACAGACGATGTCGAGAGCCTGCTCGGCGGCACGCCCTCGCTGGATGTCGAGGCCAGCAAGGGGATCCACCTCGTCGTCCCGCGCGACCGGATCCGGTCGGAGTGCGGCTTCATCACCAAGACCGAGAGGTCGGTGCTGTTCGTCATCCCGTGGGGACGCCACTGGATCATCGGCACCACCGACACCGCGTGGAACCTCGACCTCGCCCACCCGGCCGCGTCGCGGACCGACATCGAGTACCTGCTCGGGCACGTCAACAAGCTGCTCAAGGTGCCGCTGGACCATGACGACGTCGAGGGTGTGTACGCCGGGCTGCGACCGCTGCTCGCCGGCAAGGCGGGTCGCGGGGTCGGGTCGGGTGGTGAGGGCGAGGTGGCCACGACCAAGGTCTCGCGCGAGCACACCGTGGTCGGTCCGGTCCCGGGACTGGTGCTGATCGCGGGCGGCAAGCTCACGACGTACCGGGTGATGGCGCGGGACGCCGTCGACCTCGCCGTCCGCGGCTGGCCGGGGGTCGCGCCGTCGCAGACCGAGCGGGTGCCGCTGCTCGGCGCCGACGGGTTCCTGACCCGCACCAACCAGCGCGTCGCGCTGAGCCGGCGCTCGGGGCTGGAGGTCGGGCAGATCGACCATCTCCTCGGGCGGTTCGGGGGGATGATCGACGAGCTGCTCGCGCTGGTCGCGGCCCGCCCGGAGCTGGCCGGACCGCTGCCCGGCACCGAGGACTACCTCTCGGCGGAGGTCGTGTACGCCGTCACCCACGAGGGCGCGCGTCACCTCGACGACGTCCTCGCGCGCCGCACCCGGATCTCGATCGAGACCTTCGACCGCGGCACCGTCGCCGTCACCGCGGCCGCCGACCTGATGGCCGGTGAGCTCGGCTGGGACCCGGCCCGCCGCGATGCCGAGGTCGACCACTACCTCCGCCGGGTCGAGGCCGAGCGGCAGTCGCAGGAGAAGCTCACCGACCAGGAGGCCGACGAGGCCCGGGTCAGCGCGCCGGACATCGTCTGATCCGGGAGACCCACCGGTGGACCCTCTCGTCACATCGGTCCTCTGGGTGCCCTGGTCGGCCTGTCCGAGGACACACTCGACGGGGACATCGGAGGGAGGCGTCCGAATGGTTACCGCGGGGTAGCAGGGCGGTGGCCACCGACATACTCTCGGTACATGAGCGACCGGCACCCGTCCTCCTGGCCACTCGTCGGAGGGCCGCACGACCCCGAGCACGACCCGACTGCGTCGTACGCGCTCGACCGGGGCTACGTCGCGAGTCTGACCGGGCGCCTGGTGGCGACGACGGGGCGCACCGAGGAGCTGCGGTCGCCGATCGGCGACCAGCCGTTGGCACATGTCCCGCAGTCGTCGGAGGAGGACGTCGACGGCGCGTTCCGCCGGGCACGCCGTGCTCAGGAGTCGTGGGCGCGGACGCCGCTCGACGTGCGCGCCCAGGCGCTGCTCCGGCTCCACGACCTGGTGCTCGACCGCCAGCAGGAGATCATCGACCTGATCTGCCTGGAGTCCGGCAAGGCACGCAAGCACGCCTTCGACGAGCCGATGCACATCGCGCTCACGGCCCGCTACTACGGGCGTACGGCGCACCAGCACCTCGACAGCCGGCGAGTCAGGGGCGTGATCCCGCTGCTGACCCGGGTCGACGTCAACCGCGTGCCCAAGGGTGTCGTCGGCGTGATCTCGCCGTGGAACTACCCCTTCACGATGGCACTGTGCGACGGGCTGCCCGCCCTGCTGGCCGGCAACGCCGTGGTCGCCAAGCCGGATGCCCAGACCATGCTCTCGGCACTGCTCGCCGCGAAGCTGGTCGAGGAGGCCGGCTTCCCGGCCGACCTCTGGCAGGTCGTGTCCGGGCCCGGCCCCGAGGTCGGTCCGGCCCTGATCCAGCGCGCCGACTACATCTGCTTCACCGGCTCGACCGCCACCGGGCGGTCGGTGGCGCAGGGCTGCGCCGACCGGCTGATCGGCTGCTCGCTCGAGCTCGGCGGCAAGAACCCGATCCTGGTCCTTCGCGACGCCGACATCGAGAAGGCGGCCGAGGGTGCCGTGCGCGCGGCCTTCTCGAACGCCGGTCAGCTGTGCGTCTCGATGGAGCGCCTGTTCGTCGCCGACCAGGTCTACGACCGGTTCCTGGAGCGCTTCGTGGCGCGCACCGAGGCGATGACGCTGGGGGCGACCCTCGACTGGGGCAACGACATGGGCTCCCTGATCAGCCGGCGCCAGCTCGAGACCGTCACCGCCCACGTGGAGGACGCCGTGGCCAAGGGCGCCCGGGTGCTGACCGGCGGCCGGGCCCGGCCCGACCTCGCGCCGTTCTTCTACGAGCCGACCATCCTCGAGGGGGTCACGCCGGAGATGACCTGCTTCGGCAACGAGACCTTCGGCCCGGTCGTCTCGGCGTACCGCTTCCACGACGAGGCCGAGGCGATCGCCCGCGCGAACGACGGCGACTACGGTCTCAACGCCTCGATCTACAGCCGGGACGGCTCGCGTGCCCGGGCGATCGCCCGGCAGATCAGGTGCGGCACGGTGAACGTCAACGAGGCGTTCGCCGCGTCGTTCGGCAGCATCGAGGCGCCGATGGGCGGCATGCGGTCCTCCGGCCTCGGCCGGCGTCAGGGGATCGAGGGCGTGCTGAGGTTCACCGACACGCAGTCGGTCGCGACGCAGCGGCTCACTCCGATCGCGCCGAGGTTCGGGCTCTCCGACCGGGCGTACGGCGCGGTGATGACCACCGGTCTACGGGTGATGAAGAAGCTGGGCCGAGCATGACGGCGCATCGCAAGGCCGACTACGACGTCCTGGTCGTCGGCTCCGGGTTCGGCGGCTCGGTCGCGGCGCTCCGGCTGACCGAGAAGGGCTACCACGTCGGAGTCCTCGAGGCCGGCGCGCGCTTCGAGGACGACGACTTCGCGGCGACGTCGTTCGACACCAGGCGCTTCCTGTTCCGCCCCGAGATCGGCTGCTACGGCATCCAGCGCATCGACGCCCTCAAGGACTGCCTGATCCTCTCCGGCGCCGGTGTCGGCGGCGGCTCCCTGGTCTATGCCAACACCTTGTACGAGCCCCTCGAGCAGTTCTACGACGACCCGGCGTGGAAGGAGATCACCGACTGGCGCGCCGAGCTCGCGCCGTACTACGACCAGGCGAAGCGGATGCTCGGCGTCGCGGAGTACCCGCGGACGACGCCGTCCGACGAGGTCATGAAGCAGGTCGCCGACGACCTCGGCGTCGGCGACACGTTCCACCCGACCCCGGTCGGGGTGTTCTTCGGTGGTCCGGGTCAGCGACCGTCCGACAGCGTGGCCGACCCGTACTTCGGCGGCGTCGGCCCCGACCGCAACCCGTGCCGCCACTGCGGCGAGTGCATGACGGGATGCCGGCACAACGCCAAGAACACCTTGGTCAAGAACTACCTCTACCTCGCCGAGCAGAACGGCGCACGGGTGCTGCCGCTGACCACGGTCACCCGGATCGAGCCCCGGGCCGACTCCGCCGGCGGTGGCTACGACGTCCACGTCCGCTTCACGAAGGCCAAGCTCAACCGGCCGGGCTCGACGAAGGTGATCACCACCGACCAGGTAGTGCTCGCCGCCTCCGCGCTCGGCACCCAGCGACTGCTCCACCGGATGAAGGACGAGGGCTACCTGCCCGGGCTGTCGGACCGGCTCGGTCACCTGTCGCGCACCAACTCCGAGTCGATCCTGGGCGCGATCGCGCCGGACGCGAAGGTCGACTACACCCAGGGCGTCGCGATCACGTCGTCGTTCCACCCCGACGAGCACACCCACATCGAGCCGGTCCGCTACGGCAAGGGCAGCAACGTGATGTCGCTGCTGCAGACCGTGCTCACCGACGGCGACCTCGGGCCGCGCTGGCGGACCTGGCTGAAGGAGATGTGGGCGCAGAGGTCGCACGTGCTCGACCTCTACGACATGAGGCACTGGTCCGAGCGCACGGTCATCGCCCTGGTGATGCAGAGCCGCGACAACTCGATCACGGTGTTCTCCAAGGCGGGCCGCTTCGGGCGCCGGGTGCTGACGTCGAGACAGGGTCACGGCGAGCCCAACCCGACCTGGATCCCGGTCGCCAACCGCGCCGCGCGCCGGATGGCCGAGATCATGGGCGGCACCGCCGGGGGCTCGATCGGCGAGCCGTTCAACATGCCGCTGACCGCCCACTTCATCGGCGGCTGCACGATCGGCGTCGGCCCGGACACCGGCGTGGTCGACGCGTTCCAGCGCGTCTACGGCCACCCCGGCCTGCACGTCGCCGACGGGTCGGCCATCTCGGCCAACCTGGGGGTGAACCCGTCGCTGACGATCACCGCCCAGGCCGAGCGGGCGATGGCGTTCTGGCCGAACCACGGCGAGGCCGACCCGCGCCCCGCGCTCGGCGCGCCGTACCAGCGGATCACGCCGGTGGCACCGACCCGTCCGGCGGTGCCGGAGACGGCTCCGGCAGCGCTGCGGCTGCCGATCGTCGCGATCTCCTGACGACGGCGCTGAGGGCGGGTACGTCGTGCCCCACGCGTAACTCCCGGTGCCAGGTGTCGTTGAGCGGACGGGTCCTGTCGTCGAACTCCCTCCCTTGGCGGGACCTGCCGTCCGTGGCCGTGTGCCGGCCGCGGGCCCAGAGCCCGGCCTCGCTCCCTGATCGGCCGGGCTCTGGCGCGTCCGGGCCCGGGGGCCGCCGTACCCGCCGATAGGCTTCGGTCATGTCGGAGCACGACCTGGTCCTCGTCGTCGACTTCGGCGCGCAGTACGCCCAGCTGATCGCCCGGCGGGTGCGCGAGGCCCGGGTGTACTCCGAGATCGTGCCCCACACGATGCCCATCGCCGAGATGCTCGCGCGTAAGCCTGCCGCGATCATCCTGTCCGGCGGACCCTCCTCGGTGTACGCCGACGGCGCTCCCGGCATCGATCCCGCCGTCTTCGGCAGCGGAGTCCCGGTCTTCGGGATGTGCTACGGCTTCCAGCTGATGGCCCAGGGTCTCGGCGGCGCGGTCTCACCGACCGGTGCTCGGGAGTACGGCCGGACGCCGGTCAAGGTCGACCGGGGCGGCACTCTCCTCGCGGACCTCCCGGCCGACCACTCGGTGTGGATGTCCCACGGCGACTCGGTGATCGCAGCCCCGCCCGGCTTCGACGTCCTCGCCTCCACGCGGGTCACGCCGGTCGCGGCGTTCGAGGACACCGACCGGCGCCTCGCCGGCGTGCAGTGGCACCCCGAGGTGCTGCACACCGAGCACGGCCAGCAGGTGCTCGAGCACTTCCTGCACCAGATCGCCGGCTGTCGCCCGACCTGGACGATGGTCAACATCGTCGACGAGCAGGTCGACCGCATCCGCGCCCAGATCGGCGACGGCCGGGCGATCTGCGCCCTCTCCGGCGGCGTCGACTCGGCGGTCGCGGCCGCGATCGTGCAGCGGGCCATCGGCGACCGCCTCACCTGCGTGTACGTCGACCACGGGATGATGCGCGCCGGCGAGACCGAGCAGGTACGCCGTGACTTCGAGGCCGTCTTCGACACGCTGGACGTGGTCGACGCCGGCGACCAGTTCCTCGGTGCGCTGGAGGGCATCCACGACCCCGAGGAGAAGCGGAAGATCATCGGCCGGGAGTTCATCCGGACGTTCGAGGCCGCCGAGGCGCGCGTGTTCGGCGGCGTGGCCGGTGGCGAGACGGCGTACCTGGTCCAAGGCACGCTCTATCCGGACGTGGTGGAGTCCGGCGGGGGAGCGGGCACCTCGAACATCAAGTCGCACCACAACGTCGGCGGGCTGCCGGACGACCTCCGGTTCGAGCTCGTCGAGCCCCTGCGGACCCTGTTCAAGGACGAGGTGCGGCTGGTCGGCGAGCAGCTCGGCCTGCCGCCGACGATGGTGTGGCGTCAGCCGTTCCCCGGTCCCGGCCTGGGCATCCGGATCATCGGCGAGGTCACCCGCGAGCGCCTCGACATCCTCCGGGCCGCCGACCTGATCGCCCGCGAGGAGCTCACCGCCGCCGGGCTCGACCGCGAGATCTGGCAGTTCCCGGTGGTCCTGCTCGCCGACGTCCGCTCGGTCGGGGTCCAGGGCGACGGCCGCACCTACGGCCACCCGGTCGTGCTCCGACCGGTCACCTCCGAGGACGCGATGACCGCCGACTGGGCCCGCCTCCCGTTCGACCTGCTGGAGAGGATCTCCACCCGCATCACCAACGAGGTCGCCGAGGTCAACCGGGTCACCCTCGACATCACCTCGAAGCCCCCGGGCACCATCGAGTGGGAGTGAGCCACCCACTCTGACACTCCAGAGCCGGCTCGGGGCCAGGAGAGACCATCGACCGCAACGTGAATGCCCTAGGTGTCGAAGCTCTGACCTGCCCTGCCGTCTGACCTGCATCAACACTCAAGTTCCCGAGGCTCTGGGCCGCGCTCGGGCCGCACGGGACCGAAAGGACACACAAGGTGTCCGACGCCCCTGTGAGGAGTTCGACCACTTCGCCAGTGCGGCATGAGTGCGTTCGGCTCGCGCCGGCTCGGAGCGGCATGCCACAGGTCGGCGTAGAGCCCGATCCCGGCGGGGTGACTACCCGGTACGAGGGCGAGCCGCAGGTCTGGATCGACAGCGCGGCCGCCTGCTGCCGGGAGTCATCCCGCCAGCAGGGCGGGCCCTGCCGGGGAGAGGAACCCTCGGGCGACGTCAGCGGCCAGGGCATGCGCGGCGCGGCGTCCGGGCTCGGGGTCGCTGGTGGCCAGGTTGGGCCGGAAGGTGATGCTGCGGACGTCCTCCACGCCGGCCCAGTGCAACCAGTCCTCGAAGTACGGCTGCTGGAAGTCGCTGCCGTATCCCGGGCCACGGTCGGGGCCGTACACGGCGCCGGTGTAGATCACGGCGGCCCGCTTGTTCTCCAGCAGGCCGGTATAGCCGGTCGCCGGGTCGAAGCTGAAGAGCATGCCGGGCTGGCTGATGACGTCGATGAGCTGCTTGAGGACGTAGGGCACCGACGCGTTCCACATCGGCACGGTGAACAGGTAGAAGTCAGCGGAATCGAAGCGCTTGAACGTCTCGTGCGCAGCGCGCCATGCGGCGGCCTCATCACCCTCGGGGTCGGCGCCGGCGAAGACCGACATCTTGGCCGCGGCGGCGTTCGGGCCGAACTCGGGCAGGGTGCCATCCCAGAGGTCCCAATGCTCGACCCCGACCTCGGGGTGGGTCGCGCGCAGCTCGTCGAGGAACGTCGTCGCGATCGCGAGGGACTCGGAGCGTCGGCCGCGGGGGGAAGCGGAGATGTGCAGCAAGGTGGTCATAGTTCCTTCTCGGTAGTTACGTGCGTACGCACATAGTTATAGCAAAGTGTGTGCGCACGCACAAGACCTGATAGACTTCAGCAGTGCCACCAGATCCCGCCGAGACTTGGGGTGCACTTCTCAAGGTGCACGCCGCGCTGGTACCGCGACTGGACCGCGAGCTCCAGGACGCCCATGGTCTGCCTTTGACCTGGTACGACGTGCTGCTCGAGCTCAACAGTGCGCCGGAACGGCGGCTCACCATGGGCCAGCTCGGCTCGGTCGCCGCGGTGAGCCGCACCCGCGTCAGCCGAGTCGTCGACGAGCTGATTCGGGCCGGCCTGGTCACCCGGGAGCCCAACCCCGACGACGGCCGGTCCGCGTTCGCAGCCCTGACCCCTGCAGGTCGAGCGGCGTTGCGCAAGGCGGCACCGACCTACGTCGCTGCTGTGCACCGTGAGTTCGACGACCACCTGACAGAGCACGAGACCGAGATGCTGGCAGGAGCTCTTCGCAAGGTGCTCGCCGCGAGCGCGCAACGGCAGTGATCCAGGGACTCCCGCAGTCACGGTGACTGATGGTCGGGAAGGTGGACACTTCGGCGCTGCGTCCATCTGGGCGGTATGCAGCGCCCTCGAGACGCGCCCGGCCTCAGCGAAAGACTCTTAGGCCAGATGGCCGCCCGACTTCTCCCCGCGGGTGAGCATGTGAGCGCGGGGGACTGGCCCAGCTGTCGCCGAGGCTCGAGGTGAGTTCGAGCGGCAGTGGGCACTCACGGGGATTCGCGCTCACCCTCAACGAATGGGAGTGAGCCACCTACGCTGACCCGCGATGTGCCACGCGGCACCGGCCGCCTGGGCGTGCCGGTGCTGCCCTCCTCGGCGAGGACGGACCCTACGCATGGAACGGGCCGAGCCACGGCGGCAGTGACGCGACGTCGCCGAGCACGTCGTCCACGGGCCTTCGCGGGGTGAGCGGGACCCGCTCGCCGGCATCGAGGGCCCAGCCGACCTGGACGATGATCTGCGGGCACGCGACGTCCCCGAGCAGCTCGTGCTGGAGCAGGTGGCGGGTGCGAGCCACCTCGATCGCCTGGCTCAGGGGAACCATCGCGAGACCGTCCGCACTGCCCTTCAGCAGCATGGCGCTGAGCGCTTCTCCGGCTCGCAGCCGGGACGCGGTGTCGTCGGACGAGGTGCAGATGGCGAGCAGCGCGGGCTCGACCGGCTGCAGGTCGGCGTGGTGGTCGGTCAGGCTCCCGGACGGGAAGCGGGACGGTGGCATCGGGGCGTCGGTCGCCGAGCCACGGCGGAGCAGGCTCGAGGCGGGGATGCCCGCATCGTCCTCCCGTCCGGTCCAGCTCACGATCTCGTCGACGTACCGGCGGTTGAGCCGCTGAGCCGCCTCCGCCTCGGCCAGGATCTGCAGCAGCTCCGCGCGTGCCTGGCGGGAGACCACGGCGACGATGGTCACGCCGGTCGCCGGCCCCAGAGCCAGCAGCTCGTCCAGCCGCTCTCGCGGCACGGGCCAGGACGAGGGACGACGGCGGTCGGTGCGTCGCCTGGTCAGTACGTCGAGGGCGGCCAGCGCGTCCGGGGTCGCCGGCTCGGGGCGGAAGGAGACATTGGCCAGCTGGGCGTCGTTGTAGGGGTTCGGCATCCGCCGGATCCGGGCCCTCCATCCGCGTGCCGCCGCCGCGACGTTCAGGTGATGCAGGGCGGCGCCGCAGCTGATCACCAGGTCGCGAGCGTCCGGGTCGGCGTGCTCGAGCTGACGCGAGCCGTCGGCGAACAGGGACACCCTCTCGCCGCTGACACACCAGTGCCAGGGCTGGGTGTTGTGCACCGAGGGTGCTCGGGTCGCGAGCTCCACCAGGTCGCGGAGGGGAACACCTGGCAGCGAGGGCGTCGGCATGGTCGCGCTCCTATCCGTGGCGGTCGGGCAGCTCCGGTCTCACGCGGACAGAAGCCGCCGGCCCGAGATGGCGTGGGGGGTGATCCGGACGTGCAGCGAGCGCTGGCCCTCGGGCCAGGCGACGGGTCGGTCGTCCTCGGCCGGAAGGTCCGTGGTCTCGGCGTACTCGACGTTCCCGCGCACCAGGACACTCCAGCCCGATTGGTTGTACTCGTCGTAGTCGTCGATCTCGAACGACGCGCGTCCCGACCTCAGATGGGCGGCCAGAGTCGAGTGTGGCGAGATCCGGATCAGGATGGATCCCTGGTCCAGCACGTAGTTCACCGGAAGGACGACCGGTCCCAGCTCATCGCAGTACGCCACCCTGCCCACCGTGTGGCCGGCGAGCAGGTCGAGGCAGTCGGCCTGGTCGAGGTCTGTGAGATGGCTCGGGAACCATCTCTCGTCGGGGCTCGTGGCTCCTCCTCCCATGGTCGGTGTGTCGAGAGTCGCGCGCGAGATCGCGCCGGGACAGTGCTCGAGGTAACCCGCGGATGGGACCAACGACCCGGGCCCGGTCGCCGGCGGATCCAGCCGCGGATAGCGTCGGGGCCATGACGTGGCTGAGCGAGCTCGGTGCCACCAGCCCGGTGGTGGCCGCGCCGATGGCGGGCGGCCCGACGACACCCGAGCTGGTGCTGGCGGCGGCCGAGGCGGGCTCGCTGGGGTTCGTGGCGGCCGGCTACCTCACCGCCGAGGCGCTGGGCGACGAGCTGGCCCGGGTGCGCGCTGAGACCGAGCTGTACGGCGTCAACCTGTTCGCCCCCAACCCGGTGCCGGTCGACCGCGGCGCCTATGCGGCGTACCGCAGCCTGATCGGCGTCGAGGCGGACAGGTACGGCGTCGAGCTCCCCGCCGAGCCGGTCGAGAACGACGACGCCTGGCAGGACAAGCTCGACCTCCTCGCCGAGCACCCGGCGCCGATCGTGTCGTTCACGTTCGGGATCCCGGATGCCGCGTCCCTGGCCGCCCTCCGGGCCGCGGGCAGCCTGCTGGTGCAGACCGTGACCTCGGTCGACGAGGCCCGGCGAGCAGACCAGGCCGGCGTCGACGCGCTCGCCGTGCAGGCGAGCGCGGCGGGCGGCCACTCCGGAACCCTGACTCCCGACGTCATCCCGCCCGAGCGTCCGCTCACCGCCCTGGTCCGAGAGGTGCGGGCCGCCGTCTCGCTGCCGCTGCTGGGCGCGGGTGGCATCGCCTCCGCCGACGACGTGGCGGCCGTGCTCGCGGCCGGTGCGGACGCCGCGGCCGTCGGCACCGTCCTCCTCCTCGCCGACGAGAGCGGTGCCTCGGCCGCCCACCGGGCCGGGCTCGCCGACCACTCCCGCGAGACCGCGGTGATGCGAGGCTGGACCGGACGTCCCGCCCGCGGTCTGCGCAACTCGTTCTCAGACGCCTACGAGGCCGCCGCGCCGAGCGGGTATCCCGCGCTCCACCACCTCACCCGCCCGCTCCGTCGTGCCGCGGCCGCGGTGGCCGACCCGGAGCGCGTGAACCTCTGGGCGGGCACCGGATACCGCGCCGCGCGCCAGGCACCGGCCGCCGAGATCCTCGCCGCGCTCGCCTGAGCCAGGGCCGGGGCCGCGGGCGATCCGGCCGCCGCCCCGCGCCGACGCGCGTGGCCTCTCAGGATCCTCACGGTCACCACCCGTACCCTGGGGTCCGTGCCGCTGCTGGAAGCCGTCAAGGGTGCCGTCCGCCGCCGCCTCGTGGCGCGGGCAGGTGGCATCGACCTGACCCAGGTCCACCGGGTCCCCGACCGGCTCAGCTGGCCCCTCGACCGGACCATGGCCGACCCTCACCCGCGGATCGGCGAGCTCCGCGAGCAGGACCCGGTCTCGAAGCTGATCACCTTCCTCGGCATGGACGTGTGGTTGGTGACCGGCGACGCCGAAGCCCGGGAGGTGCTCGGCGACCTCACGTCGTACTCGACCGACGTGCGGCCCTACTACGGGAGGTCCGGCGCCGAGAACGGCGACATCGGCGGCCTCGGCTTCACCGACCCGCCCGAGCACACCCGGCTGCGCAAGCTGCTGACGCCGGAGTTCACGATGCGCCGGCTGGCCCGGCTGAAGCCGGCGATCGACCGGATCATCGATCAGCAGCTGGACGAGACCGAGCGGGCCGCCACCGAGAACGACGGCGTCGTCGACCTGGTGAAGACCTTCGCCTTCCCGATCCCGTTCCTGGTGATCTGCGAGCTGCTCGGACTGCGCGACGAGGACCGCGAGACGTTCCGCAAGCTGGGCTCCGCCCGGTTCGACGTGAGCATCGGCGGCGGCGCGATCATGGGCGCGGTCGGGGCGTCGCGGGAGTTCCTGTTCGCGGAGTGCGAGCGTCAGCGGACGGAGCCTGGGCCCGGCCTGATCGGCCAGATCATCCGCGAGCACGGCGACGAGATCAACGACTTCGACCTCGGCGGCCTCGCCGACGGTGCCTTCACCGGGGGGCTCGAGACCTCCGCCTCGATGCTGGCCCTCGGCACCGTCGTGCTGCTCGGCCGACCGGAGCTGTACGCCGGCATGGCCAGCGACCCGAGCTCGGTGACGCCGACCGTCGAGGACCTGCTGCGGCACCTCTCGGTCGTCCAGGTGGCCTTCCCGCGGTTCACCAAGCAGGAGGTGACCGTCGGCGGACACCGGATCCGCAAGGGATCCTGCGTGATGGTGCACCTGCCGGCCGCCGACCGGGACCCTCGCAGCTACCCCGCGGGTGACCTCCTGGACCCCACGCGCGCCACCGCGTCGCACCTGGCCTTCGGCTACGGCTTCCACCGGTGTGTCGGCGCCGAGCTGGCCCGCATGGAGCTGCGCGCGGCGTACCCCTCCCTGGCCCGGCGCTTCCCCGACCTCACGCTGGCGCTACCAGCCGACGAGCTGGACTACCACGCGAAGTCGATCGTGTACGGCGTGGAGTCGGTGCCGGTCCGCCTGCACGGCTAGAGCCGGTACGACGAAGGGCCGCCGCCCCGGTGGGGACGACGGCCCTGTCGACTCGCGGGTCAGTGCTCGAGGGCCTCGACCTGCTCGGCGGCCTCGACCGGGCTCGGCTCGCCGGCGCGATCGAGCTTGTTCGGCCACCAGATCTTGCTGCCGAGATCGAGGTTGATCGCGGTGACCAGCACCGAGCGGACGATCAACGTGTCGAGCAGCACGCCCAGCGCGACGGCGAACCCGATCTCCGCGAACGCCACCAGCGGGAGCGTCGCCAGGACCGAGAACGTCGCGGCCAGGACCAGGCCGGCCGAGGTGATCACGCCGCCGGTGGCGCCGAGGGCGATCAGCGAGGCCCGGCGCGTGCCGTGCTGTGGCGTCTCCTCGCGGACCCGGGTCATCAAGAAGATGTTGTAGTCGATGCCCAGGGCGACCAGGAACACGAACACGAACAACGGCAGCGAGGCATCGGCCCCCGCGAACCCGAACACGTGCCGGAAGATCAGCGAGCTCAACCCCAGGGATGCACCGAACGACAGCACGACGGTGGCCACCAGCAGCAGCGGGGACAGCAGGGCCCGCAGCAGCACCATCAGCACGAGCATCACCACGACGAGCACGAGCGGGATGATCACCCTGTCGTCATGCAGCGAGGCGTTCTCGATGTCGGTGTTGATCGCGGATCCCCCACCCACGAGCGCATCGGCGCCCGGGACCTGATGGACCTCGGCCCGCACCCGGTCGACGGTGGCGAACGCCTCCTTCGAGGTCGGGTCGGAGTCGAGCGGCGCCTGGATCAGCGCGACCCCACCCTTGACGATCGGCGGCGAGGGCTGACCGATGCCCGAGACGCCCTGCATCGCGTGCAGGACCGCTTCGCCCTGACCGGCGTTCGCGAGCACCTGGACCGGTGACGAGGTGTCGGCCAGTCCGTGGTCCACCAGCGCCTCCTGGCCGACCACGGAGTCGAAGTCCTTGGTGTAGGCGTCCTTGGTGGCCAGGCCGTGCGCGTTGAGCTGCAGGATCCCGAGGCTGCACACCGCCAGGACCAGAGCGGTGACGACCCAGACCATGCGCGGCCGCGGCGCGATCCGGGCGCCGATCCGGGCCCAGAAGCCGGCCGAGCTCGGCTCGACGGTGTCGTAGGTCGGGCGGCGCGGCCAGAAGATCCAGCGGCCGAAGATCACCAGGAGTGCCGGCAGCAGGGTGATCATCACCAGGAGCCCGACGCCGATGCCGATCGCTGCCACCGGGCCGAGTCCGGCCGTGGAGTTCATGTCGGCGAAGACCAGGCACAGCATGCCGAGCACCACGGTGAGCGCACTCGCGATGATCGCCGGGGTCGCCCGGTGCAGGGCGAAGGCCATCGCCTCGTGCCGGTCCTCGTGGCGGTGCAGCTCCTCGCGATATCGGGCGACGAGCAGCAACGCGTAGTCGGTGCCGGCCCCGAACACCAGCACCGTGAGGATGCCGGCACTCTGCCCGTTCACCGTCAGGTCGGCGTGCTTGGCCAGCAGGTAGATCACGGCCTGTGCGCAGGTCAGCGCCACACCGGCCGAGATCACCGGGAGCAGCCACAGCAGTGGACTCCGATAGGTGAGCAGCAGGATCACGACCACCACGATCACGGTGCTGTAGAGCAGCTTCCCGTCGATGCCGGCGAAGGCCGCGGCCGAGTCGGCCGCCTGACCGCCGGGGCCGGCGACGTACACCTTGGCGCCGTCCAGGGTCGCGATCTTCTCGATCTGGTCCTTGACGTCGGGCAGCTTGTTCCAGCCGTCCTTGCCGAAGTTGAAGGTCACCATGCCTTGGGCCACCTGGCCGTCCTTGGAGACCTGGACGAGCTGGCTGGGGTGCACGACCGTGCCCTCCGGGGACTTGGCCGGAACCGCTCCGTCGAGCTTCTGGATCTGGTCGATCTGCTGGCCGATCGTGGCGAGGTCTGACTTGGTCAGGCCGGAGGCCTTCTCGTAGACCATGACGGTGGGGATGTCGTTCTGGTTCTGGAAGGGCGCGAGCTTGTCGAGCGCCCGAGTGGACTCGGCGCTGCCCGGCAACCAGGACGACGCCTGGTTGTCCTGGACGTCAGTGAGCTTGCTGGCGACCGACCCGGCCGCCATGACGATGATCACCCAGACGGCGAGCACGACCCATTTCGTGACGCGTCCGGTCAGCTTCCCCGCGATTTGTCGATGCATGGGATCCAGTCCAGCAGACACCGCCGACGTTCGTCATCGGGGTTTACCCCGAGTTCTGGGGGACTGTTGTCGGATCGTGACCGAGTGGCTGAGGATGCTCCGCTCTGCTGAGCGGAGCTGGTCGCTCCGGGCCGAGTCGGCGCTGCGCGTGGAGGGGCCCACGCCGGTCGGGTCAGGTCAGGTCAGGTGAGCCCGGTCTCGCGGCCGGTCTTGGCGCCCTTCACCGTCGGCAGGTCGTCACGGGCCGAGGTGGTCGTGCCCTGCTTGCGCAACGTGGCCACCGAGACGTGCGGCCAGCGCAGGCCGTTGAAGTCGAGCATCACGGTCTGGGTGTACTGCAGCTGGAGGAAGTGCCCGCCGGTGTGCGGCTTCTTGACCTTCTCGATCCAGAAGGTGGCGGTCACGTGGTCGGCCGCGGCGTTCTCGGTGAGGAAGAACGTGTTGGCGGTGCCGACGGAGAGCGGTCGGCTGTTGCGCGCGTCGACCCTCAGCACGGTCGTGCGCACGATGTCCTGGCCCACGATCGCCTTCTGCAGCACGTGGTTGGGGTTCTTCACCATCGCCTGCGTGATGTCCGGCTGGCTGGTCGCGTCCGACGGCTGCCGGAACTTCGTCCGCTTGGCCAGGTTCAGCTCCGGGAACGACTTCTCGGCGTCGGCGAACGAGCCCTTGGACGACGGGTCGTTGCCGAAGAACGGGATGATGTCGGTGTCCTTGATGATCGGCGGTCCCGCGATCGTGAAGGCCCTGCCCTGGGCGAGGACGGCCGTGCCGTGCGGGATGGACGCCATCCGGACGACGGTCGGCGGCTCCTTCGGTGCGGTGGTGGCGGGCACCGTGGCCCAGATGCCGGGCTCGAGGTGGATGCCGGCCGAGAGGGCGCTGTCGGAGACCTGCTGCAGGTAGTGGACGCCGAACATCTCGATGTCCTTCTGGTCCAGGCCGCGGTTGGGGATGGCCCCGGGGATCTCCTCGAAGACCAGCGTCTCGGAGGTCTGGTTCAGCTCCAGGAACCGGTCCTGCCTGCCCGACGGGAAGTGGGGTCGCCAGATCGTGTTGAACCCGGTGCCGGTCCACGTGCCCGGAAGGGCGGCCAGCGGCCCCAGCGGATCGTCGATCGTCTTGAAGGGATGCAGCTGGGGGTCGGCCACGGCCGGTACGGGCTCGAAGGCGAAGTGGTCCAGGTTCATCGGGTCTCCCTGCAGGTGGGGTCACCCGGAGCTCCGTGCCCCGGGCGCACGTCGAAGGTGAGGAGGGTGGCGTGGCCGGCGAGATACCTCAGCCGTAGAGGCGGTCGATGACGTCGGCGTACTTGGCGTGGACGACGCGTCGCTTGAGCTTGAGGGTCGGGGTGAGCTCCTCGGACTCGGCCGTCCACTCGGTCGGCAGCAGCTCGAAGGACTTGACCTGCTCGGGTCGTGAGAGCCGCGCGTTGGCGCTGTCGACGGCGGCCTGCGCCATCGCCCGGATCTCCGGCTTGGCCGCCAGGTCGGCGAGATCGGTGAACGCGATGCCGCGCGCCTGCGCGACCACCGGTGCCACCTCACCGTCCAGCGTCAGGACGGCGACGACGTAGGGCCTGTTGTCACCGAACGCGAGCGCGTGCCCGACGATCGGCGACTCCTTGAGGAGGCTCTCGATGTTGGACGGCGCGACGTTCTTGCCGGCCGAGGTGATGATCAGCTCCTTCTTCCGGTCGACGATCGAGAGGAAGCCGTCGTCGATGGCGCCGATGTCGCCACTGTGCACCCAGCCCTCGTCGTCGAGGAGGGTGGCGGTGGCCTCGGGGCGGCGGTGGTACCCCGAGGTCGTGATCGGGCCGCGCATCAGCACCTCGCCGTCGTCGGCGATCCGGAGCTCGACGCCCGGCAGCGCCCGGCCGACGGTGCCGAGCCGGAACTGCCCGGGCCCGCAGGCCGTGGCCGCGCCGCAGGTCTCGGTCATTCCGTAGATGTCGTGGATCGCCAGGCCGAGGCCGGCGAAGAAGCGGGCGACCTCGACCGGCATCGGCGCCGAGGCACTGCCGGCCCAGGTGACGCGGTCGAGGCCCAGCCGTGCCTTGATCGGGGTGAGCACGGCGACGCTCGCCGCGTCGTACCGCTCTTGGAGCTCGGGTGTCGTGGCGTGTCCTGCCTGGAGCGACTCGACGTACTCCGTGCCGACCGCCATCGCGCCCTCGATGGCGGCCTTGCGTCCGGCGTCGGGCTCCCGGGCGAGCATCCCGGACAGGCCGGACCGGATCTTCTCCCACACCCGTGGGACGCCGAAGAACTGGATCGGCCGGACGTCGACCAGGGCGGGGACGAGCAGGGCCGGGTCGCCGACGAGGTGGACGTGCCAGTCGCCGAAGTGGGGCGGGAGGTACATGCTCAGCACGCGCTCGGCGATGTGCGCGTACGGAAGATAGGACAGTGTGATGTTGCCGGGGTCGACGCCGTTGCGGCGCATCGTCGACTCGCACTCGTAGACGACGTTGGCATGGGAGAGCACGACGCCCTTGGGGTCGCCGGTGGTGCCGGAGGTGTAGAGGATCGTGGCCGGGTCCTCCGGTCGGACGGCGCGCGCCCGGGCGTCCACGCCGTCCCTCGGCAGCCCGGACCCCTCGGCGACGAGGTCGTCCCAGCGCACGAACCGCTCGTCGTCGTACGTCGCGTCGCCGATGCCCACCACCAGACGGATCGAGCGCACGTCGGCCAGCGCCGGACCCCACCGGGCGACGTGGTCGGCGGTCTCGAGGAAGACCGCCTGCGGCTCCGCGTGCCCCGCGATGTAGGAGACCTGCTCGGGCGAGAGCGTGTTGTAGATCGACATCGGGACAGCGCCGGCGAGCAGCGCCGCGTGGTCGGCGAGGACGTGCTCGATCCGGTTGGTCGCCATGATCGCGACCGTGGCGCCGGGGTCGAGTCCGCGCCCGATCAGCGCGGCCGCGACGTCCCGGCCGGTCTCGTGCACCTCGGCCCAGGTGAGCGTTCGCCAGACACCCGTCGGGATCGTGGTCCCGGAGGCCACCTGGTCGCTGTACGCCGGACGCTCGCCGTACGCCTCGACCGTGCGCGCCATCGCATCGAGAACCGTGCGTCCCCCGACCACGTGCTGGATCTCCCGGCGCTCGTCCATGACGGTCATGCACCTCATCGTGGCACCGGCCCGGTGGCCGCGGAAGGTGCTCGAGCCGGGGGCGGAGGCGCCGGCGGCGTCTGGGCACTCCCGATCAGACCGGTCGCGCGCGCCCCGGCTGTCGGCGCGATCGGGAACAGACTCGATCGGTGCCATCCCAGGAGGCGTCACAGACCGAGGGACCGGCCGATGATCTCCTTCTGGATCTCGGTCGTGCCGCCGTAGATCGTCTGGACGCGGGAGTTCACGAAGGCGCGGGCGACGGGGTACTCCGACATGTAGCCGTAGCCGCCGTGGAGCTGGACGGCTCGGTCGACGATGCGGTTCTGGAGCTCGGTGGTCCACCATTTCGCCATCGAGGCGGTCGCGGTGTCGAGCTCGCCCCGCACATGCCGGGCGAGGCAGTCGTCGATGAAGACCCGCGCGATGTGGGCCTCGGTCGCCATCTCGGCGAGCGTGAAGCGGGTGTGCTGGAACCTCCCGATCGGGCGGCCGAACGCCGAGCGCTGCTTGACGTAGTCGAGCGAGGTGCCGACCAGCGCCTCGCACGCTGCCGCGGCGCTCACCGCGATCGAGAGCCGCTCCTGGGCCAGGTTCGTCATCAGCTGGGCGAACCCGGAGCCCGCCGCGCCGAGGAGGTTCTCCTTCGGCACCCGCACCTGGTCGAAGAAGAGCTCCGCGGTGTCCTGGGCGTGCTGGCCGATCTTGTCGAGGTTGCGGCCACGCTCGAAGCCCTCCATCCCACGCTCGACCACCAGCAGCGAGATGCCCTGGTGTCCGGCGGCGGGGTCGGTGCGGGCGACGACGATCACGAGGTCGGCCAGGATCCCGTTGGAGATGAAGGTCTTCTGGCCGGTGAGCACGTAGTGGTCGCCCTCGTCCACGGCCGTCGTGCGGATGCCCTGCAGGTCGGAGCCGGCACCGGGCTCGGTCATCGCGATCGCCGCGATCGTGGTTCCGGCGCAGAGCCCGGGGAACCATCGCCCCGCCTGTTCGGGTGTCGCGCCGGCCACGAGGTACGGCGCGATCATGTCGTTGAAGAGCGGGAAGGCGCAGCCGTAGACGCCGCGCCTGGTCATCTCCTCGCCGACCACCGCGTTGTAGCGGAAGTCGGAGGTGCCGCCACCGCCGTACTCGTCGGGCAGCTGGAGCCCGAGCAGCCCCTGTGCTCCGGCCTTCGCCCACACCTCCCGGTCGACGACGCCGTCCTTCTCCCACTGCTCGTGGAACGGCACGGCCTCCTTGTCGAGGAAGGTGCCGACGGTCTCGCGGAACGCCTCGTGCTCGGGCTCGAACAGCGCGCGGGTCACCCCGCCACTGTGACAGTGAGACTGTCACGATGCAAGGGAGGAGCGGTCGCCACCGGCGTGCGCCAGACTGGCTCCAGGACGTGCCAGGGGGGAGAGCCTGATGCGGACGTTGCTGCCTGGGGACAACCCTCAGGCCTACATCCCGGAGGACCGGAGACGGGCGCTCGCGCGCGGCGACGACCTGCCCGCACTCGGGTACGGCGCGGCGGTGTTCGTCGACATCTCCGGCTACACCCCGCTCACCGAGGCCCTCGCCCGCGCCCACGGTGAGCGCCGCGGGGCCGAGGAGCTGACCGCCGCCGTCGACCGGATCAGCGCCGCACTGATCGAGGTGCTGCACCGGTGGCAGGCGAGCGTCGTCTACTTCAGCGGCGACGCCGTGACCGCGTGGATCGACCAGGACGACGGGAGTCGGGCGACGGCGTGCGGCCTGCAGATGCAGGAGGTGATGAGCCGCATCGGCAGCGTGACCACGCCCGGGGGTCACACCTCCGGCCTGGGTGTGAAGGTCGCCGTGGCCGTCGGACGGGTGCACCGCTTCGTCGTGGGTGACCCCAAGGTGCAGCTGATCGACGTCCTGGCCGGTCAGCTGATGGACTCGCTGGCGGCGGCCGAGCAGCAGTCCCGGTCCGGTGACGTCGTCCTCGACGCCGGCGCCCTGGCGGCCCTGGGGGACAGGGTGGTCCTCCTCGAGACGCGGCACGGCGAGGCCGGGGCGGTCGGCGTGGTCGCCCATCTGGTCGACTCGCCGCCGGAGCCGCCGCTTCCCACCGACTGGCCCCGGCTGCCCGACGACACGGCCCGCGAGTGGCTGCTGCCGACCGTGTGGGAGCGGATGGTGGCGGGGCGGGGCGAGTTCCTGGCCGACCTGCGCCCCGCCGTCCCGGTCTTCGTCCGGTTCGGCGGGCTCGACTTCGACGAGGACCACGAGGCGCCGCGGATCCTCGACGCCTTCGTGACCCGCGCCCAGGTCGTGCTCGACGAGCACGGCGGGTCGGTGCTCCAGCTCACCATCGGCGACAAGGGCGCCTACCTGTACGGCGTCCTCGGCGCCCCGGTCGCCCACGAGGACGACGCCTCGCGCGCCTGCGAGGCCGCCCTGCGGCTCCTCGAGATCGCGGACGACGTGCCGGTCACCGACGTGCAGATCGGGGTGGCGACCGGTCGGCTGCGGAGCGGCACCTACGGGCACGCCGAGCGCCGCACCTTCTGCTGTCTCGGCGACGCGGTGAACCTCGCCGCCCGGCTGATGATCCGTGCCCCGGCCGGAGACATCTGGGTGCACGGGGAGGTGGCCTCCCACACCGGCGACCGGTTCACCTGGGAGGAGCTCCCGCCGGCACGGGTCAAGGGACGTGCCCAGCCCGTCCCGGTCAGCGTCTTGCGCGGCCGAGCGACGCGCCGAACGCAGGCCACCGTCGCGCGTCCCTCGCACGCGCTCATCGGCCGGGACGCGGAGCTGGCCCGACTGCGCGGCCTCTGGCAGCGGGCGGCGAGCGGCGAGGGACAGGTCGTGGTCGTGCAGGCCGAGGCCGGCACCGGCAAGACCAGGCTGGTCCGTGAGCTCACCGACGGACTGGCGGCGTCCGGCACGCGGGTGGTCGCCGGGGAGGCCACCCCGCTGGCCACCCAGGCCGCGTACACCGCATGGCGCGACGTCTGGGCGGACCTCCTCGGACTCTCCTCCGAGTCCGACGAGTCGACCGTCGTCCGGGCCGTCGCCGGGCTCGACGCCGCGCTGGTCGCCCGAGCGCCGCTGCTCGGTCCGGTGCTCGGGGTGGCGCTGCGCGACAGCGACCTCACGGCGGCCTTCGACGGAGAGCTCCGCAAGACCTCGCTGGAGGACCTGCTCGCCCGCCTCCTCACGTCGTACGCCGCGGGCCGCCCGCTGGTCGTCGTGCTCGACGAGGCCATGTGGCTCGACCCTCTCTCGCGCGACCTGTTGGAGGTGCTGGCGCGGACGCTGCGGTCCCTGCCGGTGCTGCTCGTCGCCCTGCTCCGGCCCGACGGCACGGCCTTCGCCGGGCTCCCGGTCCGCGGCGGGCACGTCACCGATGTGGTGCTCGAGTCACTCGACGCAGACGCCTCCCGGGAGCTGGTCCGGACGCGCCATCGAGAGCTGGTCGGCCGTGACCCGGAGCCCGCTCTCGTGGACACCGTGGTGGCACGCGCCGAGGGCAACCCGTTCTATCTCGAGCAGCTGGTCGAGTACGTGCTCACCCAGACGGCCGCGGAGGACGCGACCGAGGTGCTCGAGCTGCCGGCGAGCCTGCACAGCCTCGTGCTGAGCCGCATCGACGCCCAGGCGGAGGGCTCGCGGCGGGCGGTCAAGGTCGCCAGCGTCATCGGGCGTGCGTTCCACACGCCCCTGGTCGCGACGGCGTACCCGGACCTGGGCGCCGAGGAGGCGGTCCACCGGGACCTGCTCGGCGCCGCGACGACCCGGCTGATCGACCTCGAGGATCCCGCCGAGCGTGCGTTCGCGTTCGGCCACGCGGTGACGCGTGACGTCGCCTACGACTCCTTGCCCTTCAGCGTCCGCTCGGTCCTGCACGGTCGCGTCGGTGATGCGCTCGAGAGCGAGCCCGACGGGCCCCGGCGGCACCTCGACCTGCTCGCCCATCACTACTCGCGCAGCGACGACCTGCCCAAGAAGCGGCAGTACCTGCGGCAGGCCGCGACGGCCGCCCGCGCGGCGTACGCGCAGGAGACGGCGATCTCCTACCTCGAGCAGCTGCTCCCCATCGTCGACGCCGACGAGCGGCCGGAGGTGCTGCTCCGGCTCGCGGAGGCCCTCGAGATCGGCGGCGACTGGGCAGCGGCGGAGGACGCCGTGGCCCGGGCCCGTACCGCGGCGGAGGACATTGGGGAGGCGGCCGGCGTCGCACGTTCCCGGGTCGCCCGGGCAGAGCTCGCCCGCAAGCAGGGCCGGTACGCCGAGGCGGAGGCCGAGCTGTCGGCCGCGGAGACCGCGTTCGTCGAGCTCGGCGACGTGGGCGGCCGCGCCCGGGTGCTCCATCTGCGCGGCACGCTGCAGTCCCAGCAGGGCCATCCCGAGCGCGCGCGGGCGGCGTACGAGGAGAGCCTGGCGCTGCGCCGGGACCTCGGCGACGAGGCGGGCGTGGCGGCGATGCTGACCAACCTGGCCCTCGTGGCGGAGGACGAGGGCGACCTCGACGAGGCCGAGCGTCTCGGCCAGGAGGGTCTGTCCCGGCGTCGCGCGCTCGACGACCGCCGTGCCGTGAGTGTCTCGCTGACCAACATGGGGATGCTGGCGACGGCGCGGGGCGACCTCCCCCTCGCCCGCGACCGGTTCCTCGAGGCGCAGGCGCTCGCCGAGGAGGTCGGTGACCCATGGGTCGTCGCCGTGGGGCGTCACAACCTGGCCAACGTCAGCCGCGACCTCGGCGACCTGGAGCCGGCCGCGGCGGACTTCCGCCTCGCCCTGGACGCGTACGTCGAGCGTGAGGACCGCTGGTCGGTCGCGCACGTCCTCGAGGACGTCGCGGTGTGGGCGCTCGCCCGAGGCGCGGCCTACGACGCGGACGCGGCGTTCCTGCTGGCGGCCGCCGCGAGCGTGCGCGAGGAGATCGGTGCGCCCCGGTTCCCACCGACCGAGGCGGCGCTGGCCGAGGCGCTCGTGCCGGCCCGCGAGCGAACCGCGGCCGAGCTGCTCGGCCGGGCCGACGAGGAGGGCGGGGCGGCCGAGCTCGCCGCCGCTGTACGGCGTGCCACCGGGGTGCTGACCGCCTGAACGGCGCGCCGTACCCCAGGTCGACTCGGACCCCGGCGAATAGTCAGATCGGGGACGGTCCGCCGGGGTCGCCGGGGGTTACTCTTCACGTGCCGCTCCCGGGGCCGGGCATCGACCCGACGGCGGCCGAGGGCTAGTGGGGGGAGAGGTCAGCGTGTCCCGAACAGGTGTGTCTCGGTCCGCGCGTCCGCAACGGCGTACCTCGACGCGTCCGCCGGGGCGGCCGACCACGCTCCTCGTCGCGCTGACCACGGTGCTCACCACCGTGCTCACCACCGTGCTCGGCCTCGCGACGCCGCCGGCGCTCGCGGGTCCCGCCGCGGCGGCTCCGGTCGGCCCGGCCTGGACCGCCGCCGGCACCGGCAACGTCCAGACGGTCTCGGACGGCACCGTCTCCGCCGCCCAGATGACGTACAACGCCGACGGGTCGGGCTCGGGCACCTGGACGTTCACCGCACAGGCCACCACCAGCGGCACGGTCAAGGTCCCCTACACCTGGCAGGGACTCCACGCATGGTTCATGGTGACCACCAGACTGCAGACCACGGTGAACGGGAGCGTCACCCAGACCCTGGTCTCGGACGGCCCGACCAGCTGCTGCACGAGCCCGTCGAACGGCTTCCTCTACGGCGGTGTCGCGACGTTCGACGTCCAGGCCGGTGACACGTACGGGTTCCAGCTGGCCGGGTCCAACCTGGACCTCAACAACTTCCTCCGGGGCACGTTCACGCTCAGCACCAAGCCCTACATCGACGCCACGATCGGCACCGACAACCGGCAGTGGGTCGGCGCCACCGACCTCCCGGCCGGGAGCGGCATCGACGCCGGCCTCGCCGAGCCCGGTGAGACCCGGTGGTACAAGTTCCCCGTCGTGCCCGGCCAGCAGGCGACCGTGAACCTGACCCACCTCCCCGCCGACTACGACGTCGCGCTGTACGGCGACATCGGCGCCGCCTTCGACGAGCTGAGCAGTGGCACCGACCTCAGCCAGCTCGCCGCCGCGTCGGCCCAGGGTGCTCCGGGGTCGCAGTCGCAGATCCCGAGCTATCCGGCCGCGGCCACCGACATCCCGACCTCCAACACCGCCGCGAAGTTCGCGCCGCGGATCTACGCGCCACGCATCTACGCACCACGCATCTACGCGCCGCGGATCTACGCACCCCGCATCTATGCGCCGCGGATCTACGCGCCCCGCATCTACGCGCCGGACGCCTACGACCCGAGCCTGGCGTCCGACCCGGACTTCAGCAACGCGTTCTCGGCCGCGCAGGACCAGTCGCTGCTCGCCGTGTCGGCCAACACCGGTACCCAGGACGAGACGGTCTCGGCGCCCACCGGCAACACGCTGGGCTTCTTCTACGTCCGCGTGCAGGGCCACACCGACCAGACGCCCGCGGGGGGCTTCCACCTCGGACGCACCATCACCGACACCGCCGACACCCAGTGCGCGGGGCTGCAGGACGAGAGCAACGTCCCCCTGGCCCTGGCGCCTCCTGCGGGGGCTCCGACGCCGCCGGCCCCTGCCGACCCGAGCACCGTGGTCGTCACCGACACCAACCGGCTCGGCCTCACGCCGTCCACCACCGAATACGACGACTACCTGGGCTCCCTGGACAGCCTGGCCGACGCGACCGGCGGCACCCGGATCGACGTCGCCCAGTCGCCGCGCGTCCAGGCCCTGTGGTCCCAGGTCGCCGCCCATCCGACCTGCCCGTACGCCGTGAACCTCGTCGCGGACGCCATCAAGGAGCTCGTCCACGGCTTCCGCAACGCCGACAGCGCGTACGTCGTGCTGGCCGGCGGCGACGACGTCATCCCGTTCTTCCGGTACCCGGACGTGTCCGGGCTCGGTGAGGAGAGCCAGTTCTCACCGCCGGTCCGCGACACCACCCCGTCGGGAGCGAGCCTGAAGGCCGACCAGGTGCAGAGCCAGGACGCCTACGGCTCCGACACGACCGTCACGATCAGCGGCGTCACCCTGCCGGTGCCCGACCTCGCGGTCGGCCGGCTGGTCAAGACGCCGGCCGAGATCGAGTCGACCGTGTCGCACTACCTCGGGCTGCCGAACGGCACCCTCCCCACGCCGACCTCGTCCCTGGTCACCGGGTACGACTTCCTCGCCGACGCCGCGGACGGGGTGGACCAGCAGTTCCGGGCCGCGATCCCCGGCGGCTCCGCCGACACCTTGATCGACCATCCCGGCCAGATCGACGGCACGGCGGACAACTGGACGGCCGGCCAGCTGGGCGACGCGTTGCTCGGGTCGCACCACGACCTGGTCTACCTGGCGGGTCACTTCAGCGCGAACGACACGTTGGCCGCCGACTTCCAGACCGCGTTCGACGCCGACGAGCTGGACCCCACCGGTGCCCACCCGCACGCGCTCGAGGACACCGTCGTCCTCAGCGCCGGCTGCCACTCGGGCTACAACATCGTGGATGCGGCGGGCGTGCCCAACGTGACGAACCCGTTCGACTGGACGCAGCGGATGGCCGAGCAGCACGCGGTCCTGATCGGTGGCACCGGCTACCAGTACGGCGACTCGGACTTCCTGGAGTACAGCGAGCGCCTCTACCTCGACGTGTCCCGCCGCCTGCACGAGGTGACCGCCGGCAACGCCCCGGTGGCGGTCGGCACCGCCTTGGTGCAGGCCAAGCAGGACTACCTCTCCGGCCTGAGCACGGTCAGCGGCATCGACCAGAAGGCGATGCTCGAGGCCACGTTGTACGGCCTGCCGATGACGGGCTTCGATGCTCCCGGCCGGACGCCGATCGGGTCCGGCGTCTCCGCGGCGTCCCCGCAGGCGGTCGGGGCCGGTACCCCGGGTGCCACGTTCGGGCTCTCGACCGATGACCTGGGTGTGGACACCCCGACGACGGCTCGCACCAAGGACTCCGGCGTGGACCCCTCCGACCCGCAGCAAGCCGGCCTTCCTGCGAAGAGCACCTGGCTCGCCGGCCGCGACGGCGTGACCGTCCTGCCGGGCGCTCCCGCGCTGCCCAAGCAGATCGAGGACGTCACGGTCCCCGGGAAGGTGCTGCGCGGCGTCGGCTTCCGGAGTGCCGACTACACCGACACGACGGGGATCCTGCCGGTCACCGGGGCTCCCGCGATCGAGGGGTCGACGCCGAACACGACGTTCCAGTCGGACGCCTTCTTCCCGCAGCGGCTGATCACCCCGAACTACTTCGGGACCCTCAGCGGCACCGGACGTACGTCGCTGATCCTCACGCCCGGTCAGTACCGCTCCGACCCGGGTGGCTCGCTCACCGACACCCAGCGCGCCTACACGCACATGGACATGCGGCTGTTCTACAGCGGGAGCGACGGTCAGTCGTTCGGGTCGAACCAGCCCTCGCTCGCGGCGGCACCGAGCATCGGCAAGGTGCAGGGCACCGTGGACAACGGCGTCGTCACGTTCTCCGCGACGGTGACCGGCGACCCGTCCGCCGGCGTCCAGGAGGTCTGGGCCACCTGGACCGGAACCGGCGCCGACTCCGGCTACGGCCACTGGCGCTCGGTCGACCTCACCCAGGACCCGAACGACTCGACCCACTGGAGCGGCACCCTGCCGCTGCCGGCCGGGCAGTCGTCGACGGGGATGCGGTTCCTGGTGCAGGCCGCCAACGGCGTCGGCGCGGTCGGCATGGACACGGCGGACGGCGACGGGTACCGCGTCGTCCAGGCGGGTGCGGACACCGCACAGCTGAGCCTCGGCACCGCGGCGCCGACCTCCGGCTCGCCGTTCGGGGTGACGGCCACGGTGACCGACCAGAGCGGACCGGTCGTGGACCGCACCGTCAGGTTCACGGTCTCGCGGAACGGCACACAGCTGTTCCAGTACGCCGACGTCTCCGCCGCCGACGGCACCGTCGTGCTCCGGCTGCCACCAGGTGAGGGCCTCCCGTCCGGACAGATCACCGTGCAGGCGGACCTGATCGGCGCCGACGGGGAGCCGATCGACTCCCAGCAGGTCCAGGTCCTGCTCTCCACGGCGACCCTCACCCTCAGTCCCGGATCCGCGACGACCCTGCCCGCTCTTCCGTTCCCGGACCTCACGGCCACGCTGGCCGACGGCCGCGGGCCGCTGGCCGGCGTCCCCGTGACGTTCACGCTTCCCGCGAACGCCCCAGGAGCCCTGTTCCCGGGACTGACGACCTCGGCGACGGTGACCACGAACGCCCAGGGCGTGGCGGTCGCCCCGCGGATGACGTCGCGGCTGGTGGTCGGGACCTTCGCGGTGGGTGTGACGGCGCCGAACGCCGTACCGGCCACGGCGGCCCTGGCCACGCAGTACCTGATCGGCCCGTTCGCGTCCCCGATCAGCAACACGGGCACGACGGTGGCAGCCGTGGGCGCCACGACGCGGATGACGACGCTGGTCCTGCAACCCGTCCAGCTCGTGCCGGACGCCACGGCCAAGGCCCTGGTCCAGGCGAAGCGGACCCAGGTCCGCTGGCGCGAGCTGGGGAGCACCGGCCCGTGGACGGCACGGACGGACCTGGTCACCTACGACACCAAGAAGCACACCTTCAACGCAGACCTCGTCGGGACCAAGCTGGGCTGGGTGAAGGGCAGGACCTACACGGTCACGTTCCGGATCCTGCCGGCCGCCAACGACGTCATGCCTCCGGGAGAGGATCCCGTGAACGGCTCGTTCGACCTCGGGAGCCGTAGCTTCACGATCCGGCTGAAGTGACCGCCGCCGCGGCCCCGAGCTCCATCTCGGTGCGGGGGTCGCGGCGGTCCAGCCGGTCCGGCAGCAGGCGATCGGCCCACGGCCTTGACCCGTCGACCGTCGACCCTCGACACTTCACCATGTGGTGAAGCATCGGCTGGACGACGTGACGGCCGCCGTCGCGTCGGCGCCGCGGCGCGCGATCATCGAGCGGCTCGCCCAGGGCGAGGCCTCGATGAGCGTGCTCGCCGAGCACCTCGCGGTGACCCTGCCCGCGGTCGACAGGCACCTCCGCGTCCTGCTCGAGGCCGGGCTGGTCACCAAGGGGAAGACCGGCCGCACGACCGCGGTACGGCTGGTGCCGGGGAGCCTCGAGGAGCTGGCGGTGTGGGCGATGAGCACCCGGCTGATGTGGGGCAACGCCCTCGACCGCTTGGAGCGGCACCTGACCACGTCGGCCTCGAAGGAGGAGTCATGAGCGAGACCACGATCACGATCCGCCGGACCGTCCCGGCCTCGGCCGAGCGGGTCTTCGGTGCTTGGACCGACGCGACGGAGCTCGCCGCGTGGTGGTGGCCGCAGCTGGCCGGCACGACGTACGACGTGGACGCGCGGCCGGGTGGGCGCTTCCGGATCACCAGTCCCGCGATCGGGGCGACCGTGTGGGGGGTCTTCACCGAGGTCGACCACCCGCGGCGACTGGTCTTCTCCTGGAACTGGGAGGACGACGCCGACCCCGACGCCGTCGTGGATGCCGGGGTGGCGGACACCGTGGTCGTGACCTTCGAGCCGCGCGACGACGGAACCCTGGTGACCGTCGCCCACACCTCGACGACCCACGTGCCGGACGGTGGCGCCGAGCAGGGCTGGAACGACGTGCTGGACCGCCTGGTGCGGGTCGCCCGGGATCAGTCGACCAGCTCGCGCAGCTGACGGATGGTCGCGGCCGGGTCGTCGCTGGCCGGCATCACCTGGAGGTTGGTGACCCCGGCCTCGGCGAAGGCCGCGATCCGCTCCTTGACGTACGACGCGGGACCGACCAGGTTGCCCCACTCGAGCAGCTCGTCGGGCACGATCGTCTCCGCGTCCCGCTTGTTGCCGTCGAGATAGAGGTCCTGGATCTCCTTGGCCTCCTTCTCGTAGCCGTACTGGCACATCAGGTCGTTGTAGAAGTTCTTGCCCCGGGCGCCCATCCCGCCGACGTACAGCGCGACCATCGGACGCACGAAGTCGAGCAGCGCCTTGGTCTCCGGGCCCTCGCCGATCGCGACCATGCCGCCGGCGCAGATCTCCAGCGGCGCCAGGTCGTCCCGGCGCTTGGCCCTGCCGCGCTCGAGCGACTCGCCCCAGACCTGCCCGGACCTCTCCGGGACGAAGAGGAAGGGCAGCCAGCCGTCGGCGTACTCGGCGGCGCCCTCGACGCTCTTCGGGCCGAGTGCCGCGATGTAGAGCGGGATGCTGGGCCGCTCGGGCTTCGTGAGCGGCTTGAGCGGCTTGCCGAGACCGGTGCCCTGACCCTCGGGGAGCGGCAGCGTGAAGATGCCGTCGTGCACGAGCGTCTCGCGGCGCAGGCCGCGGCGGATCAGGTCGATGATCTCCTTGGTCCGGCCCAGGGGCCTGTCGTAGGGGACGCCGTGGAACCCCTCGATCACCTGCGGTCCGCTGGCGCCGAGGCCGATGATCGCCCGGCCGTGGCTGACGTTGTCGAGGCCGGCAGCCGTCTGCAGCAGCGCACTCGGCGTGCGGGAGTAGACGTTGAGGATCGCGCTGCCGATCTCGATGCGCTCGGTCTTGGCCGCGAGGTAGCCCATCAGCGTGGGGGAGTCGAAGCCGTAGGCCTCGGGCACCCAGACGGTGTCGAGCCCGGCGTCCTCGAGCGCCCGGACCTGGTCGGCCGCGTCGCGCGGGTTGCCGGCGTACATCAGCTGGGTCGAGAGCTTCACGGCTCCGACTGTGACAGAACCACTGTCACAGTCGCAAGGTCAACCACCCTGCACGGACCCGACGATGGCGGTCGTGCTCGGCAGCGGCTGCACGAACCGTCCCCGCGGGTAGGGGCTCGGTGACCAGCTGGCACACGTCACGGGTGGGCTCCACGGCGAGGGGGTCACCCCAGGGATCGCGCCCTCAGCGACCGAGGCCGGCCAGGACCTCGGCGCCCGGCAGGTCGCCGAGCAGGTGGCCCGGCACGACCAGCTTGGAGCGGCGTACCCCGGAGCCGATCACGGACGCCTCGATGGCCAGGCAGGCGTCGTCGACCAGGACCCGCCAGTCGCCCGGGAGACCGAGCGGGGTGATGCCGCCGTACTCCATGCCCGACTCCTCGACCGCCCGGTCCATCGAGAGGAAGGAGCACTTCCGGACGTCGAGGGTGCGCTTGACCAGGTTGTTGACGTCGGCCCGGGTGTCGGCCCGCACCAGGCAGGCGGCCACGCGCTCCTGGCCCTCGCGCCTCCCCATCACGACCACGCAGTTGGCGCCCCACTCCATGGGTACGTCGTACCGCTCGCTCATGGCGGCGGTGTCGGCGTACTCGGGGTCGATCTCGACCACGGCCACGTCGGTCGCCGCCGGCCAGGCGCTCAGGGCGGCGTGGACCGGCGGCGCGAGGAGCTCGGGGTGCGCCAGGGCCGGAAGCGACTCGAGGGTTCCCAGGCGGGGCAGCGGCATGGCGCCACTGTCGCACGGCCGTCCCGTGGCCCTCGGCGGGGGCGTCAGTCGCGCGTGCCCCGCAGCCGTGGCGCGGTCGCGATCAGCCCGGCCGCTCCGGCCGCGACCCAGGGGATCGGCAGCAGCCAGCGCAGGTCGGAGGCGTCGGCGGTCCCCGACTCGATCAGGGCCCAGATCACGACCAGCCCGAGGAAGGCGACCCCCATCACGAGGTGTCCGGCGTTGACGGGGTGGATCCCGGCGGCGAAGCTGCGCCGCGCGCGCTCCTCGAGGGGCTGGGTCTGGTCGGTGGTGTGCTCGCTCATCGGTCTCTCCTCGCTGAAGGTGATGCTCAGTAGTCACGCCCGACCTCCACGTCGATGCCTCCGACGTGGAGGTCGGCGTCGATGGTCAGGTGCGGCGCGCCGGGACCGGCGTCGTGGACCGCGGTCACGGAGGTGTCGAAGCCACCGCCGTCTCGTCCGAAGGCGTTGATCCCCCCGACGCCGGTGACCTCGGTCACCGCGTCGACCGTCACGCCGGCCGGTACTCGCACCTCGAGGTGTCCGACGTTGCCGGTGAGGTGGATCGTCCGCCCGTCCAGCGCCGCCGGGTCGTTGATGTCGGTCAGGTCGAGCCGGAGCTCGCCCACGTCCATCGTGTACTCCGGCTGCAGCTGCGCCGAGCTGGACGGGACCACGGTGGTGCTGTGCGGGTCCCACCGGTCGGCCACGGTGGTTCCCACGGTCGTCGCCGCGGCGACCAGGCCGACCAGGATGATCCCGCCGGCGCGGCCGAAGAACGAGCCGACCAGGAGGAACACCGCGCTCAGCCCCAGCACCGTCGCCGGGTAGGCCGACGGCGCGACGTCGGCGCCGGCGAGGTCGGCGATGCCGAGGGCGCCGAGGGCGACGGCCATCACCGCGGACGCGAACCAGAACAGGATCGGGCCCCTCTTGCGAGGGTTGACCGGTCGCGGCTGCTCGGGGGCGTACGACGGGGGCGGCGTGACGGGGTAGCCGCCCGACGGCGAAGCAGCCTGCTCGGTCCCGCTCTCCGTGTCGACGGACTCCGTGCCGGTCGGACCCGGCTCGGCGGGAGGGGTGGCGTACCTCGCGTAGGGGTTCGGCTGACCCGGCGGCGGGCCGGGTCGGCCGCGGTCACGACGAGGGAGCTGGGTCGCCAGTGCGATCACGCCGACCACGACGGCCAGGAAGAAGAACGTTCCGCCGCCATGTCCCCACCAGCCGTGGGAGACCAGGAGAAGGAGGGCCAGGGCGCCGACGATGACCAGGGCGAAGGTCCGGCTGCGGCGGTCCAGCTTGATCGTGGCCCAGTCGCTGCCGTCCTCGGGCAGCAGCAGCCACAGCGCGACGTACAGCAGGAGGCCGACGCCGCCGAAGAAGGTGAGGACCACGAACGCCACCCGCAAGATGACCGGGTCGATGTCGAGGTGACGAGCGAGCCCGCCGGCGACTCCGGCGACCTTGCGGTTGGACCGGCTGCGCCGGATCCGGGCCAGGTCGCGGATGTCGTCCCAGCCCACGCGGGGGCCGGAGTCCGGTGCCGGGCCCTGAGGTGGGGAGGTGTCGGGTGGTGTCGTGGTCATGTCATCCAAGGTGCGCCCTCTCCGCGGCGTACACCATCGGGGGAACCCCTGATCGCGCCCGCGCCGTGGGGGTCGCGGCTCAGGGTACGACCGGGGGTCGCCCGCGTGGTTCGGGCCGCGCCGACCTGCGACGATGGAGGGCGTCATGACCACCCTGTCCGCACCCACCGAGCGACCGGTGCGCCGCGCCACCCGTGACACCCGCCAGCCGATCATCGGCGGGGTCGCGGCCGGGCTGGCGCGCCACCTCGGCGTGCCCGTGGTGTGGGTACGCGCCGGGTTCCTGATCGCCGCCGTGCTCGGCGGCAGCGGCATCCTGTTCTACGCCGGGCTCTGGCTCGTCCTGCCCGGTGACTCGCTCCACGACCGCGAGGCACCCGGGCTCGAGAGCGCCGCCCGGCAGGGACGCCGCCCCGGACGCATCCGCCGGCTGGCCGACTCGGGCCCCGCCATCGCCCTGGTGGCGCTCGGCCTCGGCATGGTGCTGACCGCCGAGGCGATCTTCGGCAACGGCATCGTGATCTGGGCCCTGGTGCTGGCGATGCTCGGCTTCGGCCTGCTGTGGCGCCAGGCAGACGAGGCACAGCGGTCCCGGTGGCTCGACCAGTCCGAGCGGCTCAACCCCACGCGGGCGGTCTTCGGCACCGGCGGCTGGGCGGCGTACGTCCGGGTCGGGGCGGGCTTCGTGCTCGTCGTCAGCGCGGTCGCGCTGTTCGCGGTCCGCCACGGCCGAGTGTCCGATGTGTACGACGTCCTGATCTCGGCCGCGCTCGGCGTCGTCGGGCTCGGCATCACGCTCGGACCCTGGATCTGGCGCCTGACCAACGACCTCGCCGAGGAGCGTGCCGAGCGCGTCCGCACCCAGGAGCGTGCCGACCTCGCCGCGCACCTGCACGACTCGGTGCTGCAGACCCTCGCCCTGATCCAGAAGAACGCCGCCGACGCCCCGACCGTGGCCCGGCTCGCGAGGTCGCAGGAGCGCGACCTGCGCGCCTGGCTGTTCGAGGCGCCGCCCGACGGGGGCACTCTGGCCGGGGCGCTGCGCGAGGTCGTCCGCGAGATCGAGGACACCTACGGCGTCGACGTGGAGCTGGTGACCGTCGGCGACGTGGACGTCGACGAGACGCTGTCCCCGATCGTGGCCGCCGCACGAGAGGCCGCCACGAACGCCGCCAAGCACGCGGGCTCGCCGGTCGTCGACCTCTACGCGGAGGTCTCGCCCGACCGCGTCGAGGTGTTCGTGCGCGACCGCGGCACCGGCTTCGACCCCCACACCGTCCCCGCCGACCGCCAGGGCGTGCGGAACAGCATCCTGGACCGGATGACCCGCCACGGCGGCACGGCCGAGATCCGTTCCACGCCCGAGACCGGCACCGAGGTGCGGCTGCAGCTGCCGCGACAGGAGAGCAACCCGTGAGCCACCCGATCCGAGTCCTGATCGTCGACGACCATGCGATGTTCCGGGCGGGCGTCCGCGCCGAGCTCGGCTCGGCCGTCGACGTCGTCGCCGAGGCAGCCGACGTCGACGAGGCGGTCGCCGCGATCGCCGAGCACCACCCGGACGTCGTCCTGCTCGACGTGCACCTGCCCGGCGGTGGCGGGGCGGAGGTGATGCGACGGATGCCGCCGACGGTGGTGACCGACGGACCGCGCTTCCTGGCGCTGTCGGTGTCGGATGCCGCCGAGGACGTCATCGGCACCATCCGCGCGGGCGCGCGCGGCTACGTCACCAAGACGATCACCGGTCCCGAGCTGGTCGACGCGATCCGGCGCGTGTCCGAGAACGACGCGGTCTTCTCACCGCGGCTGGCCGGGTTCGTGCTCGACGCCTTCGCCGGCACCATCGAGATCTCCGCCGTCGACGAGGACCTCGACCGGCTCACCGAACGCGAACGCGAGGTGATGCGGCTGATCGCCCGCGGGTACGCCTACAAGGAGGTCGCCCGCGAGCTGTTCATCTCGATCAAGACCGTCGAGACCCACATGTCCAGCGTGCTGCGGAAGCTCCAGCTGTCGTCGCGCCACGAGCTCACCCGCTGGGCGTCCGACCGGCGCCTGCTCTGACCTCGCGGCCGACCGCGCGTCGCAGGCCGGTGACGGTGCCCAGGGCTCCGGGGCGTGGTCTCGACGGGGTCGACCGACCCTCCGGCAGCGACCCGCTGGGGGGTGCCGGGCCGTAGGCTGGACCGGAGATGAGCGACACCCTTCCGATCATCGGCCAGACGCTCGGCCCGACCGATGTCGAGACCGAGCAGGCCCGGCCACGCGGTCCCTCGGCCGACGAGCTCCTCGCCGGGCTGAACGAGCCCCAACGGGCGGCCGTCGTGCACGAGGGCGCGCCGCTCCTCGTCGTGGCCGGTGCGGGCTCGGGCAAGACCCGCGTGCTCACGCGCCGGATCGCCTGGATCGTCTCCCAGCGCCGGGCCCATCCCGGCTCGATCCTCGCGATCACCTTCACCAACAAGGCCGCGGCCGAGATGAAGGAGCGGGTCGAGGCGCTGGTGGGGCCACGTGCGCGCCTGATGTGGGTCTCGACGTTCCACTCCGCCTGCGTGCGCATCCTGCGCAAGGAGATCGACAAGCTCGGCTTCAAGTCCAGCTTCACCATCTACGACGCCGCCGACTCCAAGCGGCTGATGACGATGGTGATCAACGACCTCGACCTCGACCCGCGGCGCTACCAGCCGGGCGCCGTCCTCCACTGGGTGTCCGCCCACAAGAACGAGCTGCGGGGGCCGGAGGAGGTCGCCGGCGACACCCGCAACAAGTTCGAGGAGGCGTACGCCGCGGCGTACACGCGCTATCAACAGCGGTTGCGCGACGCGAACGCGCTCGACTTCGACGACATCCTGACGTTCACCGTCGACCTGTTCGCGACGTACCCCGAGGTCCGCGAGACCTACCGCCGCCGCTTCCGCCACGTGCTCGTCGACGAGTACCAGGACACCAAC
>Ga0105245_10000363_pt1 | contig 42398 bp, 40 predicted proteins | sample KBSM54metaG_FD_81523 | JGI IMG/M metagenome (GOLD analysis project Ga0105245, IMG submission 81523) | Miscanthus rhizosphere microbial communities from Kellogg Biological Station, Michigan, USA - KBS M5-4 metaG | ecosystem: Host-associated > Plants > Roots > Rhizosphere > Soil | place...
CCCTGCGGGCGGCCCGGGTCCCCTACCGGCTGCGGGGCGACGGCGCCTTCCTCGACCAGCCCGAGGTGAAGTCCGCCCTCTCCGAGCTCCGCCGCCGCCCGGCCGACACCCTGCTGGCGTCGGTGCTGCCCGACCTGCGGGAGATGGCCGAGGAGGCCGCCCACGGCAGCGGGGCCGGGGGGCGGGCCGAGCGCCAGGGGCACCTCGACGGGCTGCACCGGATGGCCCAGGAGCACCTGGCCACCGATCCCGCCGCCCTCCTGGCCGGCTTCCTGGGCTGGCTGCGGGCCGCCCTGCGGGGCGACGACGCGGTCGACAGCGACAACGCGGTCGCCCTCACCACGTTCCACGCGGCCAAGGGCCTGGAGTGGGAGGTCGTGTTCCTCGCCGGCCTCGAACACGGCTTGTTGCCCGTCAACGGGGCCGAGTCGGCGGAGGCCCAGGCCGAGGAACGGCGCCTGCTCTACGTGGCCGTCACCCGGGCCCGGGTCGAGCTGCACGCCTCGTGGGCCCAGCGGCGCTCGTTCGGCGGGTCCCGCGCCCTCCCGCGCCAGCCGTCCGCCTACCTGGAGGCGATCGACGCCGCCGTCCGCGACCTGGCCCACGGCGGCACCGGCGACGACTGGCGGCGATGGGTCGACGAGGGTCGGGCCCGGCTGCGGGAAGCCGGCCAAGGCCGTCCCCCGATGGCCGGCGACGGGGCCGACCCCGAGGTGCTGGAGGCGTTGAAGACGTGGCGGGCCCGCGCCGCCCGGGCCACCGGCGTCCCCGCCTTCGTGGTCTTCCACGACACCACCCTGGCCGCGGTGGCCGAGGCCAAGCCCCGCAACCACACCGCCCTCCTGGCCCTGCCGGGGGTGGGGCCGGTCAAGGCCGAGCGCTACGGCGACGCCGTCCTCGAGGTGGTGGCCGCGTCCGCGCCGGGCGGTTGACGGCGCCCCCGTCCGGCGCGAGAACTGACACATGCGCTCCTTCGACTGGCCGGGAGAGGATGGCTGGGCATACCCCGACAGTGAGAAGGAGCCGGTCGACCCGGACGGGTGGTACGACGACGACGCGGTGGCCCTGCGGGCGTCGCCGCCCCGGCTCGACGGCCTCGACCCGCTCGAGCGCCAGGTGATCGTGGCCCACTACGGCATCGACGGCAGCCCGCCCCGCACCATGAAGCAGCTCCACTACGAGCTCAACCTGTCCCGGGCCGATCTTCGCACCGCCCTGGCCGGCGGACTGGCCAAGCTCCGCACCGACTTCCTGACCTGACCCGGCGTCAGCGGTCGAAGTCGGCCAGCAGGGGGGCGTGGTCGGAGGGGGCCTTGCCCTTGCGGGCGAAGCGGTCGATGAGGGCGTAGGTCGACCGGTCGGCGAGAACCCGGGTGGCCAGGATGAGGTCGATGCGCAGGCCCCGGCCCTGGTGGAAATCGCCCGCCCGGTAGTCCCACCACGAGTACAGCCGGTCCTCGTCGTAGTGGCGGCGGAAGACGTCGACCAGGCCCCACTCCCGCAGGGCGGCCACCGCCGCCCGCTCCGCGGGGCTCACGTGGGTGTTGCCGTGGAGCTTGGTCGGGTCCCAGACGTCGCGGTCGTCGGGGGCGACGTTGAAGTCGCCGCACACGACGAGGGGCTCGGTCGGATCGCAGGCGGTGGCCAGGTGCTGGCGCAACCGCTCCAACCAGGCCAGCTTGGCCACGTAGAACTCGCTGTCGACCGACCGACCGTTGGGGACGTACACGCTCGCCACCCGCACCCCGCCGCACGTAGCCCACAGCAGGCGGGCTTCCGTGGTCTCGTCCTCGGCCTCGTCGGAGAACCCGGCGACCACGTCGTCGATGCCCACCCGGCTGAGGATGGCGACGCCGTTCCACTGCCCCTGGCCGCAGTGGGCGGCCTCGTAGCCTAGGGCGGCGAAGGCCAGGGAGGGGAAGGCGCTGTCGGCCAGCTTGGTCTCCTGCAGGCACAGGACGTCGGGCCGGGCGTAGGCCAGCCACTCCTCCACCCGGCCGAGGCGGGCCTTCAGCGAGTTGACGTTCCACGTGGCGACACGCATCGCCGTCGAGCGTAGGGCCTGTGGCTCCGAACGCGAAAACGCCACACCCTCCAAATACTTCGGAGAATGCGGCGCAAAATCGTGGAGCGGGATGGACAGGGTTCTTTACTCTATGGACCTGTCCTGACCGCCACGGTCCCGGCCTTGTTTGCTCAGGCAGGAGGACGTGGCGATCAAGGAAATGGAGCTAGTTGCTGGCGACGGGGCCGTTGCCGGTGCGGCTGCTGCCGTACATGCGGGCGATCGACTCCTGGTTGGCCTTGTTCGAGACGCTTTCGCCCGTCGAACGGCCGGGGAACGGGCTGACCTCGTTGATCGTGAGCGTGCCACCGGGGTAGTTGCTGATGCCACCGGTGTAGGAGCCGCCGACCTGCGTGTCGATGTTCTCCGGGTTCCGGGGCTTACTGGCGATAACAGTCATGTGAAACTCCTTTTTGCCGGACCGAATGCAGTGCGGCTGAACACACCTTACCCAGGCGGATGGCGTCTCAATTTCACAAAACCCCTTCGCAGATGGCTGGACGGCATTTCTGTGTGCCCTGACCTGCGACGATGCCCCGTTTGAGCTTGTGAAAAAAAACACAAGGCTCGCAACATGTCAGTCGGGGCGGTTCGCCTGCGGTAGGGTGCGAGGAGGGTCCCGGACTCGAGCACATCCCCGGCCGGGACCCCCGACGGTGGCCTATCCGGCCCCGCCCGCGGTCTTGCTGGGCGCGGCCTTCCTGCTGCCCCTGGCCTTCTTGGCGGTCGGCACCTGGGCGGCGTCGCCCGGGACCGGAGCTTCCGGGGCGGACGTGCTCTTGGCTGCCTTCCGGCGGGGGCGGGCGGGCTTGGCCTCGGCCGACGGGTCCGACCGGGCGGGGGCGTTCGCCGACGCGGCCGCCTTCATGATCGTCGACCGGCGGGGGCCGGACCGGGTGGGGGCGGTCTCGGCCGGGGCCGGAGGCTCGACTGCCGGAGTCGACACCTCGCTCGGCGGCGCGGCGGCGGACTTCCGGGTGCGCTTGGCCGGCGCCTTGGGCGTCGGGGCCGGGGCCGCCTCGGCCTCCGGGGCCGCTTCCGGGGCCGTGGTCGTGGCCGTCCGCTTCGACGCCGTCCTGGTCGGCGGCCGCTTCAGGGCCGGGGTGTCGGCCATCGGGATCTCCCCCGCCGCCACGGGCGCCGCCGCCGCCGCCTTCTTCGTCGTCCGCCGCCGCGCCGGTTTCGCTTCTGCCACCTCCGCCGTCTCGACGACCGCCGCCGCCTGCTCCTCGATCGGCGCCCGCTTCGACGGCGCCCGCCGGGCCCGCTTGGCCGGCGCCGCCGCCTCCTCGCCGGCCGAGGCCGCAACCGGCTCCGCAACCGGCGCCGCGACCGGCGCCGCCACGGGCCGCTTGCGCGAGCGGGGGACCTTCGCTGGGGCCGCCTCCTCGGCTGCCACCGCGGCCATGGGAACGGGCGCCGACGCCCGCCGGCGGGCCCGGGCCGCCACCGGAGCGTCCTCGATCTCGTCGATCTCGGCCTCGACCGTCTCCTGCGTCGGCTTGCCCGCCAGCCGGGCCAGGCCGGGCAGGGCCAGCTCGATGCCCCGGCGGGGAGGGTCGAGGGCCTGGACGACGAACGTGCGGCTCTCGCCCCGGGTGAGCACCTCCTTGGCGCTGCGGGGCGGCGGGTCTCCGAGGCCCACGACCGGGGCGTAGCAACGGGCGCCGTCGGCGTTGACGAACGCCCCGTGCGACGTGAAGCTGTCGACGACGCCCTCGACCTCGCTCCCCAGCCGGTGGTTGGCGATGAACGTGATGAAGGGCAGGGGGTCGTTGACGGCCTCCGGCGAGGCGGTGGCGGGGCCCCGCTTGCGTCCCCGCTTGGTCGGGTCGGGCCCGCTCGGCTCGATGGCGGCGGCCGTGGCCTCCGCGATCGCCTCCGCCACCGGCTCCTCCGGCTTCTTCGTCCGCCGCTTGGCCCGCTCCGCGTCGCGCACCGCCACCCGGCTCTTGGGCCCCCGCACCGGCGTGCGGGGGGTGAAGATCCAGCCCACGCCGGGCACGGGCTTGCCGCCGATGAGCCGGCCCTCCTCGAACAGCCATTTGTAGTCGCCGTGGAACTCCTGGAACGAGTCGTTGGACAGGACCACCGCGCCGGTGCGGTCGGCGATGCGCAGCAGGAACCCGTCGCCCCGGCCGATGGCGCCGGCCGGGGGGGACACGATCTCGCCCGCCTCCTCCGCCTCCTCCAGGATCTGGCGCTCGGATTCGTCGATGCGGTAGCTGAAGGACGCGTCGACCACGACGATGATGTCGTCGTCGAGGTGCTCCTCCCGGAACGCCCGCACGGCCTCGTCGAGTTGGGCCAGGCTGGGCAACGATCGACCCTCGGTCGCCAGGTTCGAGCCGTCGACGACGACCCGCTGTCTTGCCTCCTTGGCTTCGCTCACGGTGCGCTCAGTCAAGCATCCGCACAGACCCCCGCGGGTGATCCACGCCTAGAGGCCGATGAACGTGCGCTCGAGTAGCTCCGCCTGCTCGTGCTGGTGGACGGTGTGGCTGCCGCTGGCGGGGCTGGCCGACTCCGCCCGGCTGACGTGGCGGAGCGGCAGTCCCTCGGGGAGGAGGCGGGCCAGGCGGCCGCTGACGAAGTTCCATGCGCCCATGTTCTCGGGCTCCTCCTGGAGCCACACCACCTCGGTGGCCGCCGGGTAGTGGGACACCATGTCGAGGATCAGCAGCGCCGGCCACGGGTACAGCTGCTCCACCCGCACCACCGCCGCCGCCAGGGCCCGCTGGTCGCGCACGGCCATGGCGTCGAGGGCGACCTTGCCCGACGCCAGCACCACCCGCCGCACCGTGTCCCGGGCGGGCGCGCCGGGCCCGGTGAAGGCAGGATCGTCGAGGACCTCGTGGAAGCGGCCGGTGACCAGCTCCTCCACCGGTGAGCGGGAGCCGTGGGCCCGCAGGAGCGACTTGGGCGTGAGCAGCACCAGCGGCTTGCGCCGGGCCCGGCGGATCTGGCGGCGCAGGACGTGGAAGTACTGGGCCGCGCTGGTGGGGTGGACCACCTGCAGGTTGTCGCCCGCGCACAGGGTGAGGAAGCGCTCCAGCCGGGCCGAGGAGTGCTCCGGGCCCTGGCCCTCGAACCCGTGGGGCAGCAGCAGCACCAGCCCCGAGGTCTGGCCCCACTTCGTCTCGGCGGCGGTGATGAACTGGTCGATCACGATCTGGGCGCCGTTCCCGAAGTCGCCGAACTGGGCCTCCCACGCCACCAGCGACTGGGTGTGGACGGTGGAGTAGCCGTACTCGAAGCCGAGGGCGGCGTACTCCGACAGCAGCGAGTCGTAGATCCGGAAGCGTCCCTGGGCCGGGTCGAGGTTGCCCAGGGGCACGTGCTCGGCGCCGGTCTGGGAGTCGACCAGCACCGAGTGGCGCTGGGAGAACGTGCCCCGGCGGGTGTCCTGGCCCGCCAGCCGGACGTCGGTGCCCTCCAGCAAGAGCGACCCGAAGGCGAGGGCCTCGGCCAGCGACCAGTCGGCCTGGCCCCGCCGGTACAGGTCGTGGCGGGCCTCCAGCACCTTGGCCAGCTTGGGGTGGACGGTGAAGCCCGCGGGGGCGGTGTGGAGGCTGCCGGCCACCTTGTCGAGCACGCCCCGGGGCACGCCGGTGTCGACCGGTGGGAGCATGACCACGGCCGTCGGGCGGGCGGGCACGGGCGCCGGGGGGGCCGACTGGCGGGTCTCCTCGAAGGCGGTCTGCATGCGGGCCAGGAAGTCGTCGAGCGCCTTCTCCGCGTCGTCGGCGGTGATGTCGCCCCGGCGCACGAGGGTCTCGGTGTAGAGCTTGCGCACCGAGCGGCGGCCGTCGATGAGCTTGTACATCATCGGCTGGGTGAACGAGGGGTCGTCGCCCTCGTTGTGGCCGTGGCGCCGGTAGCAGACCATGTCGACGACCACGTCCTTGTGGAACCGCTGGCGGAACCGGAAGGCCAGCCGGGCCACCCGCAGGCAGGCCTCGGGGTCGTCGCCGTTGACGTGGAGGATGGGGGCCTGGACCATCTTGGCGATGTCGGTGGGATAGACCGACGACCGTGCCTCCTCCGGGGCGGTGGTGAAGCCGAGCTGGTTGTTGACGACCACGTGGATGGTTCCGCCCACCCGGTAGCCCCGCAGGGCGGACAGGTTGAGCGTCTCCGCCACCACCCCCTGGCCGGCGAAGGCGGCGTCGCCGTGGATGACGAGGGGCAGCACGGCGAACGCCTCCGGGTCGCCGATGAGGTCCTGGCGGGCCCGCACCATCCCCTCCACCACCGGGTCGACCGCCTCCAGGTGGGAGGGGTTCGACGCCAAGGTCACGGGCAGGGGCCGTCCCGACCGGCCCACGAACTTGCCCGCCGCCCCCAGGTGGTACTTCACGTCGCCCGAGCCCTGGGTGGTGTCCGGGTCGAGGTTGCCCTCGAACTCGCGGAAGATCTTGCGCAGGGGCTTGCCCACGATGTTGGCCAGCAGGTTGAGCCGGCCCCGGTGGGCCATGCCCAGCACCGCCTCCTGGATGCCGGCCACCGCGGCCTGGTCGAGCACCTCGTCGACGAGGGGTATGAGGCTCTCCGCCCCCTCCAGGCCGAAGCGCTTGTGGCCCACGTACTTGGTGTGGAGGAAGCGCTCGAAGGCCTCGGCCGCGTTCAGCCGGCCCAGGAGGTGCAGCTGCTCGGCGGTGTCGAGGGTGGCGGGGACGCCCTCCACCTGCTCCTGGATCCACCGCTTCTGCTCCGGCTCCTGGATGTGCATGTACTCCACGCCGACGCGCCGGCAGTAGGCGTCCCGGAGGACGCCCAACAGGTCGCCCAGGGTCATCAGGTTCCGGCCGGCCACGCCGTCGGTGTAGAACTCGCGGTCGAGGTCCCAGATGGTGAGGCCGTAGGTGGCGGGGTCGAGCTCGGGGTGGGTCCGCGGCTCCTTCCACCGCAGCGGGTCGAGGTCGGCGATGAGGTGGCCCCGCACCCGGTACATGTTGATCAGGGTCTGGACGTGGACCTGCTTGACCCGCTGGGTGTCGTGGTCGTCGGGCGGGTTGGCGTCGGGCCGCCACCGCACCGCCTCGTAGGGGACGCCCAGGGAGCGGAAGACGCCGCGGTAGAAGCCGTCGGCCCCGCACAGCAGCTCGTGCACCTGGCCCAGGAACAGCCCCGACTCGGCGCCCTGGATGACCCGGTGGTCGTAGGTCGACGACAGGCTCACCGTCTTGGACACGCCCAGCTCGGCCAGGGCCCGCTTGTCGGCCCCTTCGAACTCGGCGCCGTAGCCGAGGACGCCGATCCCCACGATCACGCCCTGGCCGGGCATGAGGCGGGGTACCGAGGCGACGGTGCCCAAGGTGCCGGGGTTGGTGAGGGTCATGGTGACGCCGGTGAAGTCGTCGGGCGTGATGCGGTTGGTGCGGATGCGGCGGATGAGGTCCTCGTAGGCGGCGTGGAAGCCGGCGAAGTCGAGCGTGTCGGCGTCCTTGATGCAGGGGACGAGCAGGGTGCGGGTGCCGTCGGGCTTGGGGACGTCGACCGCCAGCCCCAGGCCGACGTGCTCGTGGGTGACCACGGCCGGCCCGTCGTCGGTGTCGGCGTAGGTGTTCTTCATGCCCGGGACGGCGTCGAGGGCGCGGACGACGGCGTAGCCGATCAGGTGGGTGAAGCTGACCTTGCCCGACCCGATGCGGCCGAGGTAGCCGTTGATGACCTTGCGGTTGACCTCGAGCAGCTTGGCCGGCACCACCCGGGTGCTGGTGGCGGTGGGGACCGCCAGGCTGGCCTCCATGTTCGACGCGATGCGGGCCGCCGCCCCCCGCAGGGGTCGCGAACCGGGGGGAGCCGGGGCTGGGGTCGGGGCGGGCAGGGGGCTGGCCGCCACCGGCGCCATGGCCGGCGCCACGACGGCGACCGGCGAGCCGTTGCGAGAGCCGTCGGGCCGGTAGTCCTCGAAGAAGTCGCGCCAGCTGGCGCTGACCGACGACGGGTCCTCCCGGAAGCGCTCGTACATCTCGTCGACCAGACCGGCGTTGGCGCCGAAGCTCCCGGCGGGTGCCGGATGCGTCATGGGCGCGATCCTCCGCGCTCCCGTCGCCCGTCAACTGGTCGGATGCCCACAGCCCGATTCTACCGGCGGGTAGCGTCGTGCCCGTGGCTCCGGGAACTCCGCGCGTCGAACACCAGGTCGGCGATGTCATCGACGACCGCTACGAGTTGGTCGTCCCCTTGCGGTCCGGCGGCATGGGCGTGGTGTGGCGGGCCCGTGACCTGCTGGAGGAGTCGGAGGTGGCGGTCAAGGAGATCCGCTTCCCGGAGATCCTGGAGGAGGCGGCCCGGGTCGCCCTCACCGAGAAGCTCCTGGGGGAGGCTCGGCTGCTCCGCACCCTCGAGCACCCGGGCCTGGTCCGCATCGTCGACGTCCTCGACGCCCACGATCCGCCACTGATCGTCACCGAGCTGGTGGAGGGGCCCACCCTGGCCGACCTCGCCGGTGGCGACGCCCCCCTGTCGCCGGAACGGGTGGCGGTCGTGGGCCTGTCCGCCCTCGAGGCCCTGGCCGCCTGCTCCGCGGCCGACCTCTCGCACCGGTTCGTGCGACCGTCCCGGATCCTGCTGCCCTACGACGGCCCGGTGCGGCTGGCCGACTTCGGCGTCGCCGCCCTCATCGGCGACCCCGACGTCACCGCCACCGGGGCCGTGTCCGACTCGGCCGGCTACCTGGCGCCCGAGCACCGGGCCGTCCCCGCCGGCAGCGCCGCGGCCGACCTGTGGGCGCTCGGCGTCACGCTCTACACCGCGGTCGAGGGGGAGCCCCCGTTCACGGGGGACACCACCAAGGCCGTCCTCACCGCCATCGCCGGCGAGCCGCCCCGTCCCCCGGAGCGGGCCGGGGCGCTGGCGCCGGTGCTGGAGGCGCTGCTCACCAAGGACCCTGCCCAGCGGGCCGACCACGCCCGGGCCCGGGAGATGTTGAGCGCGGTGGCCCTGGTGTCGGTCGGCGCCCGGAGCACGCCCCTCGAGCCGGCCGAGGCCCTCGACCGGATGTTCCACCGCGACCCCGACACGCCCCAGCTCCTCCTGATGCCGCCCCTCGACGAGGAGCTGCCGCCGGATGAGCCGATGGAGCTCGACGAGGACGGGATCCCGGTGCGCAGGCCCCCGCCCCCGCCCAAGCCGGAGCCGAAGAAGGCGTTCCGCCAGCACATCTGGACCGTGATCTGCGCCCTTTCCATCGTCGGCATCCTGGGCAGCCTGCTGGCGGCCGGCGGCCACAAGGCGGTCGTGCGCAAGAAAGCCACCCAGCTGGCCGTGCAGTGGGTCACCTACAAGGACGACACCGCCGGCTACAGCATCAACCACCCCGGCGGCTGGACGGTCTCCCACGAGGGGAACCTCACCGACTTCCGCGACCCCGCCACCGGCGCCGCCCTCCGCGTCGGCTACCAACAGCCGCCGCAGAACACCCCCCAGGGCCTGTGGCTGCAGCTGGAGGAGCAGTTCAAGGCCGAGCACCCGTCCTACGAGCGCATCCGCCTGAGCCAGAGCGTCCACGACGGGTATCCGGCCGCCGTGTGGGAGTTCACCTGGACCGACAACAACGTCGATCTCCACAACTACGACATCGCCTTCGTCACCGGCCCCCAGTCCTACGCCCTCAACTTCCAGACCCGGGAGGTCGACTGGTTGTCGGAGCAGGACACGTTCGACCGCTTCGTCGACGGCTTCCGCGAACCGACGTAGTCAGGGTCCAACGAAAGGGCCGGGGCGGGGGTGCACGGCGGACGCACCCCGAGCCCCGACCGACCGAGTTTTCTCGGACCCGGACGGCCTCGTCAAGCCTCGCTGACACCTGAGCTAACAAAATTCAGTCAACCCCGGGCCCGGTTCTGCCGATAGGCCGAGTATGACGACGCAGACGACGTTCACCAGCAGGGCGGTGATCCGAACCGTCGAAGCCGGCAACTCCGCCGTCTGCACCTGGTGCGGGGAGCCGGTGAAGTTCAAGGCCAAGCTTCGCCTGCTGCAAGTGATCGCCAACGTGTACGTCGACGGCGCGTGGAACCGGGTCGAGCACTTCCACCATGCCTGTTACGACGACGCCGGTCGGCCCTATGGCAGCGCCGACTGACGCCGACCCGGTTCCGAACGCCGCCCCCTGAGTCCGGCGACCGTCAGTTGCGGGCGGCCAAGGCCTCCTGCACGTAGGACCAGAGAACGTGGGTGGCGGACGCCTGCGTCTCCTGCACCCGGTGCACGCTCTGTGACAGCACGATCATGCAGTGCTCGACGTTGGGGTCGACGCCCATGCGTCCCCCGTCGATGCCGGCGAAGCCGATGGTGAGCAGGCCCCGCTTGCGGGCCTCGGCGAAGGCCACCAGCAGGTTCTCGGAGTTCCCGCTCGTCGAGTAGCCGATCGCCATGTCGCCCGCCCGGGCGTGGGCGATGAGCTGCCGGGAGAAGATCTTGTCGTAGCCGACGTCGTTGCCGAGGGCGGTGATGACGGCCCGGTCCTCGACCAAGGAGCGGGCCGGGAGCGCTCTCCCCGACGGCGGCCGGGTGTAGAGCTGGGCCACCCCGTCGGCGTCGGTGGCGCTGCCGCCGTTGCCGAAGGCGAACAGCCGGCCGCCGGCCGCGAACCGCTCCGCCATGAGGGCGGCGATCGTGCGCAGCTGCTCCTCGACCCGGGCCAGGGTGACGACCTTCAGCTCGGTGCTGACCGCCCACTTCTCCTCGGCCGACTGGGCCAGGTCGACCAGTAGCGCCGTGGCGTCGGTCTCGTCCCCCTCGATGAAGGGGTAGAGGAAGTCGGTCGTCTCCTTCATCGGATGGCGAAGCCGGCGTGGACGAGCACCAGGTCGCCCGGCGCGGGCGGGTCGATCAGGGAGATGTCGATGCGCTCCTCGATGCCGAGCGCCTTCACCACCGCCTCGTCACCGGCGACCGACACCACCTCGGTGAGGCGACCCTCGTCGGAGCAGGTGATGCACACCTCCTCGGTGCAAACGACGCCGTTGGGGTCGTCCTTCAACAGGCCCGGGTGCTCGAACACGACGTGGGTCAGCTCCCACAGCAGGTGGTAGATGCGCACGAAGCACTCCGACGCCTCCAGGGGATCGTCGGTGTCGAGCCAGATGACGTGGTCGGCCGAGCCCGAGCGGGGTCGCTCGCCGCCGGCGCCGATCCACAGCGTCTCCACGCCCCAGGCCTCGCCCCGCCGCATGGCGTCGACCACCTGGGGGTCGTCGCTGTCGGCCAGGGCGACGACGATGTCGCCCGGACGCACGTTGGCCCGCAGGGTGGCGACCACGTCGGCCCCGATGGGAACGGTCACCGCGGCCAGCGCCCGCTTGCCCACGATCACGGGGTGGACGAACTCCACCGCCACGTGGGACGCGTGGAACGGCCAGCTCGGGGAGGTGCACCACATCGTGGCTCCGGCGTTGAAACGGCGGGCCAGCGCCAGCGACGCCCGGCCCAGGTCTTCGGCAACAGCGGCGATCTCGGTCATCCGACGGCCCATCCTACGCCCCGCCCCGGGCTATGCCCCGGCCTCGCCCGCTCGGCCGACGACGAGGTGATGCGGGTGGGGGTAGCCCTTGTGCAGGGGCCGGTGGGTGACGGCGAGGCCGTCGTCGGCCATCCACCCCGCCAACTGGTCGGGCGGCAGGAACGTGAAGCCGCCCTCCCCTTCGGTGATGCCCAGGACGCGGACGGCGACCGTCTCCTGGGCCCGGTTCCACGCCGCCTTCCACCGGGGCGACGGCGACATCTCCTTGACCACCAGCACCCCGCCGGGGCCGAGGGCGGCGGCGCAGGCGCTCAGCAGCCGCCGCTGGTCGTGCTCCGCCAGCAGGTAGAGGACGTCGACGATCACGACCGCGTCCCACGGCCCGTCGGGGAGCCGGCCCGGGGCGAGGACGGAGAACGTCGCCCCCGACATCGCCCCCGCCCGGCCGGCGGCCTCGATCTTGGGCCCGTCGACGTCGATCCCGTGGACGCGCCGGGCGGGTGACTCGAGGGCCAGGTAGTTCGCCAGGAGGCCGTGGCCGCAGCCCACCTCCAGCACCCGTCCCTGGGTCGGAACGGCGGCCGCCACCGCCTGCATGGGACACGTCGTCCACCGCACCCGCACGTGGGCCCGGGCCGTGACCGGGGCGCCCCGATAGAGGGCGAGGACGGCCCGGGCGGGACCGACGGCGACGGATCGGGCGTTGCCCACGGGTCGCGTCAGGGCAGGTCGGCGTAGGTGGCGAGGGTGAAGCCGTGGCGGGCGACGAGGGCCCGGGCCTCGGGGGTGGACAGGGCGAGCAGCTCGTCCTCCCACCGGTAGCCCCACTCGTAGCGATCCCGATCGGCGTCGTCGCCCTCCCCCGGATGGGCGGTCAGCTCCACCGACCGGCGGGTTCCCGCGGCCAGCCGGGCGATGACCTTGGGCAGCCGGTCGCAGTCGAGGGCGCCGGCGCACTCGATGCCGACCGCGTCCTCGGGGAAGCGCAGCCCGACACCGGCCGCCCGCCGGGCCAGGCGCCGGCCGAGCACCGTGACGCCGATGCCGGCCGGCGTCACCGACCGGAACCGGGGCACGCGCACGGCCGGGATCCCGAAGCGTCCGGCCAGCTCCAGGACGACCCCGCATACCAGCGGCCTCAGCTGGAGGTGCTGGTGGGCGTCGAGATGGGTGAGGGGCACGCCCAGCTCCTGCACCAGCTCGAGCTGGGCGGTGAACTCCCGGCGCAGGTCCTCGGGGTCGACCCGGCCGGCCGTGGCCCGGGCGATGAAGCCCTTGTAGCCGGGGCTGAGGCGACCCCGCCGGCCGAGCAGCGTGGGGATCTCCGCCGCCGACAGCAGGGGCGGGTCCTCCCCCACCGCGGCCAGGTGCACGCCGACGCCGAGGGCGGGCTCGTCGGCCAGCCACGACGCCACCTTGGGGTAGGCGGGCCCGATGGCGAGGGCCGACGTGCTGGTGACGATGCCCGTTCGATGGGCGGCGAGGATGCCCCGGGAGATGCCCTCGGTAAGCCCGAAGTCGTCGGCGTTGACGATCAGGAGCCTGGTCACGAGAGGTAGTAGCCCCGGGAGAAGGCGGCCGTGAGCAGGACCAGGCCCAGCCCGCTGGCGGCGGTGGCCAGTCGTCGCACCCGGGGCCGGTCCGCCACCAGCTCGCCCGCCACCGCGAAGCAGGGGAAGGCGGCCAGCAGGTAGCGGCTCATCCCGAAGAAGTTCTTGGTGGAGAGGGCGGACAGGCCGATGAGCAGGAGGACGTAGATCCCGTAGCCCTTCCCGAAACGGCGGAAGACCCGCGGCACCAGGGCCAAACCGACGACGGTGAGGATCGGGTGGGCCACGAACGTCAGCCACGAGAGGGGGCTGCTGAAGTTGGTGACGTCCTTGAAGAACTGGATCTTGAGCCACGTGTGCAGCCCCGCCGACTGGTCCCACGCGGCCTGGCCGGTGAGGAAGGCGAGGGGGTCGCCGAAGCGGGACCAGAGGTAGAGGGAGAAGGCGGCCAGCCCGGCGCCCGACAGGAGCACGCCGACGTCCTGCCACCGCCGGCCCGAGGTGTCCGCGGCGTCGCCGTCGCCGGCATCCGTCCGGCGGCGCTCCCAGGCCCGCACGGCGAGCCCGACGACGAGCACCGCGCCCATGGGCCGGCAGGCGGTGGCCACCGCCCCCACCAGCCCCGCCAGCCAGGGGTGGTCGTGCTCCAGGAGGACGAAGGCCCCGAGGACGGCCACGATGAACACGGCGTCGGCGTAGACCGCCCCGAAGAGGAAGAAGGCGTAGGGGTAGAGGACGAACAGGAGCAGGCTGGCCCTGGCCGCACCCGGGCTCAGCCGGTCACGGACCCAGGTGAAGAACAGGGCGGCGGCGCCGATGCCGGCGGCGGCGGTGACCAGGATGCCGGCCACGTAGTCGCTCCCGACGGCGCCGCCCGTGGCCCGCATCAGGAGCGGGTAGACCGGGAAGAACACCACTGTCGACTGCTTGCCCTTGACGTAGGAGTACCCGTCGTGGGCGATCCGGTAATACCAGCCCGAGTCCCACTGGGCCCAGCCCTCGACCCATCGGTGGCCGGTGAAGGCGGGGACCACGTGCGGCTGCCCTGACCACGGGAGCAGGGCCACGGCGAGCCCCGACACGACGAAGAGCACGGCGGCGACCCCGGCGGCAAGCAGGGCGGCTCGCCACACCGACGATTCGATCGGCCGGGCCGGAAGGGCTCTGGTGGACTGCATCGGCTCCTGATGATCCCCGGCGGCCAGTCCCCCGGAAGCTACCACGCCCCTCCCGAGACCCACCCCCCCATGGTTGGCCACGGGGGGCCTGGCCCGCTGTCAGGTCGCGCCCGACGCCGTGTTCGGCCGAATGGACGCCCAACCGGCCGATTGGGAGACGAAAACGGCCGCCGTCGCGGGAGCCAAGCGACCGCCCGGGCCGGAGCCCTTACCTCCCGGGCTGGCGGTTCGTCCGGAGTCTCACAGGTCGAAGAACGAGCTCTCCGGCGCGTATTCGAGCAGTCCCAGGCGGATGACGCCAACGACGGCAATGACGAGCATGACCGCGGCCCACGCCGTCCAAAGGGCGAGATGTCGGCCCGGACGCCTCCACTGGACGAGCACGGGGACGAAGGCGAGCATGGCCAAGAACGCTCCCACGGCCAGAGCCGCCCGAAGGTGGTCGGCGCCGACGGCGCCGCAGAGCGGTGCGGTCTCGCCGCTGCGGTCGGGACGAAGCACCGTGCCGCACCGAAGGGGGCCTGCGCCGACCGTCACGTGCATGGGCACGACCGTCGTCCCGACGACAACCGCGACGCCCGCGACGAGGAGTCCAGCCAGGGTCAGACGGGCAGCGACCGACATCCGCTACAGACTGCCCGCTCGACGGGGGACGCGCCCGACCGCAACACCGACGTCCGCCGGCCGGGTGGGGGCCGGGCCCCGAACGGGGCTGCGCGTCGAGCGAGCCGGGCGCTGACGTCGCGTGGGTGGGCGCCCAGGCGGCGTCCCGGCGTCGCCAGCACCCGACACCCGACCTCGCCGACGTCACGGTCCGGCATGGCGAGCGAGGGACGGTTTCCGCGATCAGAAGGTTCCGAAGGCCAGTTCGATCGCGGCGTCGGTCCCCAGACGTCGGCCGTCGCGCCAGGCCCGGTCGGCCTCCGGTCCGAGCGCGGCCTCGGCCTCGGCACGCACGCGGTCGGCCCTCGCTCCGAGGAAGGGCGCCACGACCCCGCCGACTCGCTCACGCATGGCCGACGCGGCGGCAACGACGGTGACGGCCCGCGCCGGATCGCTCCTGGCGAGAACGCCCGCCTGGCCAACGAGAGCCACCGGCACCAACGGTGCATCCCGAAATGGACGTAGGCACTCGATCGCCTGCCGGTACTCCGAGGTGGCCCGGTCGGCCTGGGCGGGGTCGGACTCGGCGATCATCCCGAGCCAGACGTGGCACTCACCCTGGCCCCATCGATCGGACTCCGCCTCGGACAGGGTCATCGCCACTTCGACCAGTCGCCGCGCCTCGTCGATTTCCTCCGTCATCAGGTAGGTGAGGCCGAGCGTGGCTGTCGATCGGGCCTCGCCCGTCGTGAGCCCCAGGTGGTGGAAGCGCGTGCGGGCGTCCTCCAGGTGCGCCCGGGCCGGGTTGACGGCACCGTCGAGGACCTCGGCCACGCCCTGGAAGAAACGGACCCATGCCTCGAGCGGCGCGTCACCCAGCTTGGCGCTCAACTGGCGGGCCTCGACCAGGTGGAGCTCCGCCGCCCGCGATCCAACGAGCGACATGGCGAGCAGTCCCGCCGTGATCTGCACCACCACTCGATCCCGGTCCCGCGCCTGACACACCTCCAGGAGCGGCCGGGCCAGCCGGAGGCCGTCGGCCTGACCCGAGACGAGGAACAGGTCCTTGGTGCGGGCCAGGAGCCTCATCCCGGCCGAAGGATCCGCGGTCGCCGCCCACTCGGCGGCGACGCGGATGTTCGGGTAGTCCTCCCCCAAATCGGCCACGAGCTCCTCTGCGTTGCCGGAGCGCCAAAGGTCGAACCCCTCGTAACCCTGCGACGCGTAGTGGTGGAGATGACGTGAGGTGGCGGCGGCCGCCTCTCCCTCGTCCGCCAGCAGGCCCCACGCGTGCTCGCGCACCGTCTCCGGCAGCCGATACCTCGTGTGGGTCCCCGCCCTCCGGACGACGGTGACGAGCGACGTGTCGACGAGACGAGCCAACATCTCGATGGACAGCCCGGGCGCGACCGCCTGGGCGGCGGCGGCGTCGAATCCGCCGACGAACCCGGCCAGGCTCCGGAACGCCCGTTGCTCCGTGGGATCGAGGAGGCGCCGGCTCCACTCGACCGCGGCCCGCACCGGCCGGCGGTGCGGAGGCGTCCGACGGCTCCCGCTACGGTCGCCGAAGCTCGCTTCGACGCTCGTCGCGATCTCGGCCACCGACATCGTGTCCACCCTCGCCGCGGCCAGCTCGATCCCCAGCGGCAGCCGGTCGAGGCGGGCGCAGAGCTGGTCCACCGCCGCCTCGTCGTCCGAGCCCAGGACCAAGTCGGCACGACGGCGCCGGGCTCGCTCGACGAACAACCGGCTCGCGTCCTCGGCCTCGAGCGGGTCGACCCTCAAGACGATTTCGCCGTCGATGCCGAACGCCTCGCGGCTGGTGGCCACGATCCGAAGGAGGGCACAGCGGCTGAGCAAGCCCTCGGCCAGCTCGGCGCACGAGTCCAGGACGTGCTCGCAGTTGTCGACGACCAGGACTTGATCGCGGTCGTGGAGGAAGCGGCCCAGGGCGTCGATCGCGCCCGCGCCCGGCGGGCTGCGAATGCCCAAGGTCCGCGCCGTCTCCGCCGGTACGTCCCAGCCGGCCGGGAGGGCGGCCAGATCGACGAACGAGCCGCCATCGGCTGGGCGCGGACTGAGTCGTCCCGCCAGCTCCACCGCCAACCGCGTCTTGCCCACCCCACCGGGTCCGGTGAGGGTCACCAACCCGGTTCGGCGCAACGCCTTCCGGGCCGCGCCAATCTCACGCTCTCGCCCGATCAGCGGGCTGCCGGGCACGGCGAGGGCTGGTCCGAAGCTCGCCCCGGCGCCGATCCCGTCCGCAGGCGGAGGCGCGTCCATTCCTGGAGTCTTGCCTCGAACCGCCTGGTCGCGGTGGGACGAGGGGTATCGTCGTTTCGACCTGACAGCCGCCGCACTGCACGGTGGACCCGTACGTCCCACCCCGTCGGGAGCAGATGCCGCGTTCGATGACCGTCCGAGTCAAGCTCCTGGGAATCGCCTTGGTGGGGGCGGTGCTCACCCTCGCAGTGGGCTCGGCCGGCCTCCTCGGAGTCGGCCAGATGAGCCGGGCCGAGGATCGGGCCAAGGCGATCGTGCATGCCGAGCGGTTGCACCGCGACCTCGATCAGCACCACGACATCCTGAAGCTCGCCGTCCTCCAGGCGGTGCTGGTGGCCTCCGGCATCTCTGTCGACGACCCCGACGAAGCCCAGGCCACCGCGGAGGAGGCGGCGGCGCAGTTCCGGGCCGACCTCGTCGCCCTCGACCAGGTGCCGCTGCCGCCGGAGCTGACCAGCGGTCTGGCCGACGTCCGGGCCGACCAGGAGGCGTACATCGAGTACGCGCTGCGACTGCTGAGCTTGGCGGGGGCGGATGTCGCCGCGGCGTCGGGGGAGCTCCCCAGGTTCGAAGCCGCGTTTCGCGATCTCGACCAATCTCAGGACGCCCTGACCGACCTGTTCACCCGCTACGACGACCGTGCCCGGGACGACAGCGCGGCGGCGGAGTCACGGGCCCGCGTCGAGATCCTGGTGGTGGGCAGCCTGTCGATCCTGCTCTTGCTCGCCCTCTCCTTCCTGCTGGACCACAGGATCGTGACCGGCCTCAAGGCCCTCACCACCGCCGCCCGGGCCCAGCAGTCCGGCGAGCTCGACGCCCGGGCGCCGGTCGGCTCCGACGAGATCGGTTCCCTCGGCACTGCGTTCAACGACATGGCCGACGTCCTGGGCTCCCTGCACCTGCAACTGGTGGAACACAACCGCCTGTTGGAGGAGAGGGTGCAGGAGCGGACTCGGGAGCTGGAGGGGGCCCAGGAGAGCCTCGTCGTGGCGCGGGACGAGGCCCTTCACGCGTCCCGGACCAAGTCGGAGTTCCTCGCCACCATGAGCCATGAGATCCGAACCCCCATGAACGGTGTCATTGGGCTGACCGGCCTGCTCCTCGACACCGAGCTGACCGAAACCCAGCGCCACCACGCCGAAGGCGTGCGCGGCTCCGGGGAGGCGCTGCTGGGGATCATCAACGACATCCTGGACTTCTCCAAGATCGAGGCGGGCAAGCTCGAGCTCGAGACGGTGGACTTCGACCTCACCCATGCCATCGAGGAAGTGGCGGCGCTGGTCTCGGAGTCGGCCCGGGCCAAGGGGCTCGAGCTCGTCGCCTATTGCCGCCCGGAGGTGCCCAGCGAGCTCCGCGGTGACGTCGGCCGGCTGCGCCAGATCCTGCTCAACTTCACCACCAACGCGGTCAAGTTCACCGCCGCGGGGGAGGTGGTGCTGCGGGCTCGCCTCGACGACGATCAGACGTCGGAGCGGGTGGTGGTGCGCTTCGAGGTGACCGACACGGGAGTCGGCATCGCCCCGGCCGAGGTGGAGCGGCTGTTCGAGCCCTTCTCCCAGTCGGACGCGTCCACCACCCGCCGCTACGGGGGCACCGGCCTGGGCCTGGCCATCTGCCGCCGGCTGGCCGAGGCCATGGACGGGGCCGTCGGCGTGGACAGCCGGCCCGGTCAGGGCAGCACCTTTTGGCTCCGCCTGCCCCTCGATCGTGCCCTGAGGCCCCTGGCCCGCGAGGACCTGAGCGCCCACTCGCTCCAGGGCCGGCGGGTGCTGGTCGTCGACGACAACCAGACCAACCGATTGGTGCTCACCTCCCAGCTCCGAGCGTGGGACATCACCGCCGACCCGGCCGCCGACGGGGCGGAGGCGCTGGAGCGCCTGCGGGGGGCCGCCGCCCGGGCCGAGAACTACGACCTGGCGTTGGTGGACATGGCCATGCCGGGCATGGACGGCCTCGATCTCGCCGCCGTCATCCGATCCGATCCCGAGCTGGCCTCGGTGATATTGCTGCTCCTCAGCTCGGTGTCGGTCGAAGCCGAGGCGGTGACGCAGGCCGGGTTCGTGGCCCGCCTCACCAAACCCGTCCGCCTGTCCAACCTCTACGACGCCCTGGTCCGGGCGGTGGCGCCGACTGCGCCGGAGGCGGGGAAGATCCGATCGCCGTCGCGCACGGACCCGGCTGGGTCCCGGGGCACGGTGCTCATCGTCGAGGACCACGCCATCAACCAGGAGGTGGCCAAGGGCATCGTGGCCAAGCTCGGGTACGGGTCCGACGTGGCCGGGAACGGGATCGAGGCCCTGGAGGCGCTGGAGCGCCGCAGCTACGACGCGGTGCTCATGGATTGCCACATGCCGGAGATGGACGGTTTCGAAGCCACGGCCGAGATCCGCCGCCGGGAGGCGGGCGGGAGCCACGTCCCGATCATCGCCATGACTGCCGGGGCCCTGGTCGAAGACCGGGAGAAGTGCATCGCCGCCGGAATGGACGACTATCTGTCGAAGCCGGTCAAAGCCCGAGAGCTGGAAGCGGTGCTCGACCGTTGGCTCGGCCGGAACGAACCCGTCCCCGACCCGGAAACGGTCACCGGCGGACCCGAGGGCCCTGCCGGCGTCGGCGTGCTCGACACCGTGCAGTTCGACGGCCTCCGCCAGCTGGCGGCCGGCAGTGGCGACCCCGCGTTCCTGGCTCGGCTCGTCGACCAGTACGTCGAACATGCCGGGTCGCGGCTGGCCGAGTTGCAGGAGGCGGCGGCGCGGGGGGACGCCGGGGCCCTGCGCCAAGCCGCCCACGGCCTCCGGGGAAGCTCGGCCACGATGGGCGCGGGCCGGGTGGCGTCGGCCTGCGCCGCCCTCGAAGAGGCTGCGGCCCGAGGCGAGACGGAGGGGACGGCCGGCGTGGAGCAGATCGCCTTCGAGCTGGAGCGGGCCACCGCGTCACTCCGGAGGGAGGCGGCGCCCGGCGACTGACGGCGCGTGACCACGGGCCGGGCCCGGCGGGATCGGAAAGATCGCGGGCAGTGCGGACATAGAGCACGTGCGAGGGTCCTCCCGGTGGCCCCAACCCCAGCTGTGGCCGCCGGGAGCCCCTCAACCTGATCGCCGCACCCAGCGCCGGTCCTCGAGGCGCTCCGTCCCGGGGGACGATCAGCCCAGCCGGCGGCGGATCTCCTGGTCGTAGTCGGGGAAGTACCGGGCGATCACGGTGAGGTCGAACCGGCTCAGGATGCTGGTGGCGGGTTCGCGTTCGAGGAGGAAGGCGAACGACTCCTGGACGAGGATCGTCTCGTCGATGCTCTCCAGGCCGAGGTCGTCGACCATCGTCGCGGGCACTGTCACCCGGTGCTCGGTCGACGTCGACCCCTGGCGGACGGTGACCTCGTACTTCCCCCCGCCGGCGGCGGTGACGGTGACGTCGGCGTTCCTCACGAGTGCGGCGCCACCGGGTGGTGGCCGATGCAGAACTCGTTGCCCTCGGGGTCGCGCAGCGTGGCCCACGTCGCGCCCCACTCGTCGTAGCGGCCGACCAGCTCGGCCCCCAGGCCGAGGGCGCGGTCGACCTCGCCCTCGAGGTCGTCGACGCCCAGGTCGAGGTGGACCCGGTTCTTGGCCGCCTTGCCCTCGATGACCTTGATGAACACCATCCGGGGGCCGACCGAGCCGTCCCCCCCGAGCTCGGCCATGAACGGGTTCACCGTCCCCATGCGGTAGCCGGTGAGGGCGGCCCAGAAGCCGGCCAGGATGGCGGGGTCGGCGCAGTCGAAGGTGATGCTGTGCAGGCGGACGGGCACGATCAGGGTGTCCGCACCGACGAGCTGTTCCCGACCGCGGTGGCGTCGCCCGAGATCACCGTCGCCGGCGTGCCACCGGCCACGACGTTGCCCCCCACGTTGGCCGTGGCCGAGCCCGAATTGGTGATGACCAGGCCGGGCGGCTCCTCGCCGGCCGCCCCGCCACCGGCGACGTAGCCCGACGATCCGACTGCCTCCGCCGCCGGCAGGGGCACGGCGGTGGTCGTCGGGGCGGGCACCGTCGTCGGAGGGGGCAGGGTGGTGGCCGCCCGCCCGATGGTGGCGGTGTCGTCGACCCGTGGGCCGGGCTCGTCCCGGGCGATCAGAACGGCCGTCGCCGCCACCGCCGCCACCCCGGCCAGCGCCAGGGCCACCGTCACCCGCACCGACCGGGCCGGCACGGGCCTAGGGGGCGCCGACCCGCGCCGGCAGCGGGACGTGCACCCGCGCCGTGCGGTACTGGAACACCCGCCGCCCCATCTCCTGCAGGGTCAGCTCGATCGTGATCGGCCCCGTCGGCTCCGCCTCCAGGACCAGGTCGATCTCGGCCACGCACGACATCCCCGGCTGCAGGATGTTGGACACCCACCACCCCCGCTCCGGCGGGCGGCTGCCCTGGAGCGTGGCCAGCACCGCACCCGACGCCCCCGAGACGATGCGGCCCTCGACCCGGCGCACCACGCCCAGGGCCCGACCCTGGTTGCGGATGCCGACGACCCCGGAGACGGTGCCGTCGAGGCGGTCGACCTCGCCCAGCACCTCCGACAGCCACACCATGCGGCTGTCGCCCCGCCACCACGTGAACGCCTTGACGCCGACGGCGGCCCCGCCGGCCGCCGCGGCCAGGGCCCGCACGACCACACTCCTCACCGGACCGTCCTCATGGCCGGACCAGCACCAGTGGCGTCTGCTCGTCGTCGTTGCCCTGGGGGTTCCGCCGCATCACCTGGCCGACCATGTCCTCGTCGATGCCCGGGGAGGCGCCCATGATCTCGAAGTTGCCGTAGTCGTTGGCGTCGACCACGGCCGATCCGCAGCCCAGCGCCCGGGCCATGGCCCGGGCCACGCCCGCCGGGTCGGATGGTCCCAGCACGATGTCCTGGGTGTAGGGGGGCATGGTGCCGGTGACGTCGTCCATCCACGCCACCTGGCGGCCGGCCATGCGGTAGAAGTCGCCCCGCCGGCCGGCCAGGCGCAGGGGCGCTGCAACCAGCATCGAGAGGAAGATGCGCCAGAAGCCGGCCAGGTCGATGGCCGTCTGCATGCCGTAGACGGTGCCGATGCTGGAGTCGACGTTCATGAACCAGTTGAGGATCCGAGCCCCCCGGCTGACCCGCATCTCGTCGAGGCGGACGATGCGTCCCTGGCAGATGGCGAGGGGCGTTTCGCAGATCACGAGCACGTCGTCGGGGCGGGGGACGACGTCGGCCACGTCGAGGGCCGCCTTGGCCACCTCGATGATGTCGTCGCCCGGAACGAGCAGCGGCGTCTTGAGCAGGATGGCCTCCACGGGCCAGAGCGTAACGCCGAAGTGCCCGATTCGGCCGGACTCGGGGGAATTCAGTCGGCCCGCCGCACGGCTCGGGCCAACCAGAAGAAGCCCAGGGGCCGGGACAGCGGCGTGCGCTCCAGGGCCCAGTCCAGGCGGTGGCCCCGGCGGACCATGAAGCCGAGGAAGCGGTCGGACGCGCCCTTCGCCCCCGCCCGCCGCACCAGCCCGCTGAGGGTGCGGGCGGGGATGTTGCGGATGCCGGCCACCCGGTCGACGTCGAAGACGGCCGCCAGCTCGTCCCGGAACTCGCGGTGGCTGAACCGGTAGTAGTAGAAGTCGCCGCCCAGCAGGTGCTCGCCCTCCCGGGCCCCCTCGTTCCCCTTGAGCGCCCACAGCCGGTAGACCAGGTTGTAGTTGAAGGTGGAGATGGCCAGCACCCCGCCCGGGGCCAGCACCCGCGACAGCTCCTCCAGCACCCGCCGCCGCTCGGCGACCCCCCGGACGTGCTCGTAGATCTCCACCGACGTGGCCGCGGCCATGACTCCGTCGCGAACGGGCAGGTGGCGGACGTCGGCCTGCACCGCCAGCACCGGCCCCGTCCCCCGGCCGGCACAGCGCCCGACCAGGGTGCGCAGGCTGACCGCGCTGTAGTCGACCGCGATCACGGGCTGGCCCAACCCCACCAGGGCGGCGGTGATGCGCCCGGTGCCGGCCCCGTGGTCGAGGATGGGCCCGGCGGGACGGCCGATGCGGGCGAGGACCGTGGGGACCTCGACCGCGTTGGTGTAGCCCTCGAACATGGAGTCGTACCAGACGCTCTCGTCGTCGCGGCTCGACTGCTCTCGCAGCTCCTGCTCGCTGAGCTGCTCGGCGGTGAGGAACGAGACCACGCCGCCCCGGATCGGGTACGTGGCGCCGCAGGCCGGGCAGTCCAGGGCCGACCCCCGGAGGACCAGCTCGGAGCGGTCCCGGGGGCAGCACAGCAGGGCGAGCAGCGACGGGTCGGGCAGGGCGTCCACCCGAGGACCCTATCGGCGGCGCCGAAGCGGGATCGTCGACACCGATATTCGGGGCTTGTAACGTCGGCGGGGTCGTGAAGGAGTTGCCGTGAACCGACAGGACCCGTCATCACGCTGATCGGACGGCCGGGCGCCGACGTCGTCGACCCCGCGTCGCTCAACCCGAAGATCGCCCGCTTCCTCGACGAGGTCCGTCCGCCGACGCCGTGCCTCGTCCTCGACCTCGACGTGGTGGCGGAGCAGTACCGGCACCTCAGCGAGGCCCTGCCCCAGGCCCGGGTGTACTACGCCATCAAGGCCAACCCCGCCCCCGAGATCGTCGGCGTGCTGGCCGGGATGGGCGCCAGCTTCGACGTGGCCAGCCCGTCGGAGATCGATCTGTGCCTGGCCGCGGGCGTGCCCGGTTCCGCCCTGTCGTACGGCAGCACCATCAAGAAGGGCCGCGACATCGCCTACGCCTACGAGCACGGCGTCCGCCTGTTCGCCTTCGACAGCATCGGCGAGCTGGAGAAGATCGCCGAGAACGCCCCCGGTTCCGACGTGATGTGCCGCATCCTCACGTCCAACGAGGGGGCGGAGTGGCCCCTCTCCCGCAAGTTCGGCTGCGAGATCGAGATGGCGGCCGGCCTGCTGGGACTGTCCGGCCGCCTGGGACTGGTGGCGGCAGGCGTCACGTTCCACGTCGGGTCGCAACAGCGCCACCCCCGCCAGTGGGACGAGGCCATCGCCCTCACCGGCCGTCTGTTCTCCGAGCTGGCCTCGGCCGGGGTCGAGCTGCGGATGGTGAACCTGGGCGGCGGGTTCCCGGCCCACTACCGGGGTCACGTCCCGCCCATCGAGGCCTACGCGGAGGCGATCATGAAGGCCATGGACTACCACTTCGGCAGCAACCTGCCGGAGATGGTGGTCGAGCCCGGGCGCTACCTCACCGGCGACGCGGGCGTGATCCGATCCGAGGTCGTGCTCGTGTCGTGGAAGTGCGAGGGCGACGACAAGCGCTGGGTCTACCTCGACGTGGGCATCTTCGGGGGCCTGGCCGAGGCCATGGGCGAGGCGATCAAGTACCACATGCTCACGTCCCGCGACGGGGGCTCGGTGGGCCCGGTGGTGATCGCGGGGCCCACCTGCGACAGCGTCGACATCCTCTACGAGCAGGCCGACTACCGGCTGCCGCTCGACCTGGCCATCGGCGACACCGTCGACATCCTGGCCGCCGGGGCGTACACCACGTGCTACTCGACGGTGGGCTTCAACGGATTCGGCCCCCTGGCCTGCTACTGCATCTGACGGACAGGAGGGGCTGGTCGTGGCGGGCGTGTTCCTCCGGAAGAACGTGAAGTTGCTCACGGCCGACGAGACGTCGGCGTTCCAGCGAGCGGTGCAAGCCTTGAAGGACAACGGCAAGTACGACCGGTACGCGAAGGTGCACGAGACAGCCATGAACGACGGCTCCGCCCACCGGGGGCCGGCCTTCCTGCCCTGGCACTGCAAGTTCCTCATGGACTTCGAGAACGACCTTCGCGCCGTCACACCGGGTCTCAGCGTTCCGTACTGGGATTGGTCCAGTGACTCCGCCGACCCTGAGCATGCGGCCGTCTGGGGCGTGGTGGGGGGACGAGGAGATCCGAACGACGGGTACAAGGTCAAGGACGGCCCGTTCACGGCGGACAAGGGATGGTCGATCACCCGCGAGTTCTTCGGTCGCCAACAGTTTCCTACGCCGCAGGACGTGGCTGAGGTGCTCGACCTCAGTGCCTACGACACGGCTCCGTGGAACGAGGACAGCGAGGACAGCTTTCGGAACACCTTGGAGGGATGGGCCAAGGGAGTCGACGACCCCCAGCTCCACAACCTCATCCACGTGTGGATCGGCGGGTCGATGGGACCCCCCACCTCGCCGGACGACCCGATCTTCTGGCTCCACCACTGCAACACCGATCGGCTCCACTGGCAGTGGGGGCGCCAGATGAGGCAGTACGCACCGAGCTCGGGGGCGCGTCTCGGGCAGAACTTCCACGACCCGATGTCGCCGTGGGGTGCCGGGACGACACCCCAGAGCGTGCTCTACAGCCGGCAGTACAGCTACGACGGCATCAACATCCCGAACCTGAACGGCGAGACGATGGGCGACCTGCCCGCCATCGTCCGAGGATTGGGCATCACCTTCGTCAAGTCGGGCGACACCGCAGACGACGACGTTGTGGTCGATCAGACCCCGGCGCCCGGCACATGGCTGGCGGTCGGCAGCGAGTGCCATGTCACCGGTCGTGCGCAGGGCAACGACAACGGGGATGGCAGCGGGGACGGCCCCGACGAGGGCGACGATCCAGCATGACGTCCTCGGGCGCGCCCCTGGGGTAGCTGCGCTTCGGAGGCGCGTGGGGACGGCAGTCCGAGAGCGGGGTGGCCGCCGCCCCGGGCCGGTCAGATGTCGGCAGCTTCGAGCAGGCGTTCGGGCCGGTCGGCGCCCGTGACGGGACGGTCGCGCTCGTCGCCGCCTCGCGGCTGTACCGAGGCATCCACGTCCCCACGGGCGTGATCGGCGGCCCCGCGGTCGGGTTCGCATGTCACGGCCGCGTCGCGGTCACGTCCATGTCCCGGTAGAGCGCGAGATGGCGGCGGGCGGCGTCCGACCAGGTGAAGCGGGCCGCGACCGCCCGCCCGGCCTCGGCCAGCCGGCGGCGGAGGGCCTCGTCGGCCATCAGCCGGGCCATGGCCACGGCCAGCGAAGCCGGGTCGGCGGGGGGGACGAGGAGGGCGTCCACGCCCGGCGTGAGGTACTCGCGGAAGACGGGGATGTCGGTGGCCACCACCGGCAGGCCGGCCGCCATCGCCTCCAGCACGGCCAGGCCCCACCCCTCCGTGAGCGAGGGGAAGCTGAGGGCGTCGGCCGCGTGGTACCAGGCCACGAGCTCGGCGTCGGGCACGGTGCCCACCAGCACCACGTCGCGGCCGAGCTCGAGGCCGAGGCCGGGCAGGCCGGCGAGGGCTGCGTCCCGGTAGGCGGTGTAGTCCTGGAACGACTGCCCGCCCACGACGACCAGCAGGGCGGCTCCGGCCAGCCGCCCCAGCGCCTCCAGCAGGTGGACGCTGCCCTTCCGGGGCTCGATCCCGCCCACGGCCAGGAACAGGAACCGGTCGCCGGCGCCGACCCGCCGGCGGAGGGCGGCGGTGGCCCCGGGCGCGGGCTCGGCCGCGAAGCGGGCGGCGTCGACGCCGTTGTGGATGACCTCGGCGTCGACGCCGTAGTCGTCCCGCAGGAGCTCCTGCCAGTGGCGGCTGACGACGACGATCCGGTCGGGCTCGAGGATGGCCTGGCGCTGGCACTCGACGAGCTTGGGGGTGGTGAAGTCGTCGACGTGGTGCACCGTCCGCAGCACCGGGATGCGCCGGGAGCCGGCGCGGGCGTCGCGGACCCGGGCCGCGGCCCGGGCCGCGATGCAGTCCTGGGTGTGGAGGAGGTCGAAACGGTCGGACAGGTCGGTGAGGGCGGCGGTGAGGGCGTCGACCGACCGGTCGACCCGCTCCTCCAGGGCGTCGGCGTGCTCCGGCTTGGGCAGGACGAGGTGGGGCGCGGCGGTGGGGCGGTGCAGCCCGGCGGCGGGGTCGCCCAGGGTGACGACGGTGACGTCGGCGCCCTCCTCCACCAGGGCCTCGGCCAGCGCCAGGGTGTGCACCATGCCGCCCCGCGGGCGCGTGGAATGGGTGACGAGCGCGACCCGGGGGGTCACAGGCGGGTGGTGACGGCGTACGGCCGGCGCAGGGCGATGGCGGCGGCCGCCAGTGAGGCCCGGGCCGCGGTGGCGGTGACGAGGCAGCCGGCCGCCTCCATCCGGGCCACCTGACCTGCGAAGCCCTGCGGGTCGTGGTCGGTGCCCAGCACGTAGGCGACCACCAGGGGTCCCGCCCCGCCGTCGTGGATCTCCTCGCACACCGGGGCCAACTGGCCCGCGGGGTCGGGGTGGGACCCGTGGCCGAGCACCACGTCGACGAGCACGACGGCCACGTCGGGGCGGGAGCCCTCCGTGCGGATCCACTCGATGCGGGCCTCGGGGTCGATCATCGGATGGGGCCGGCCCTTGGTGTACTCCTCCTCCCCCAGGTCGAGGCACACGTGGCTGCCGCCGGGCGCCGGCACCTCGTAGGCGTGGTCGAGGGGTGTGTTCGACCACACCGGCCCGAGAAGGCGGGTGAGGATGACGAGGGACTCGTAGCAGAGCGTGCCGCCGGAGAACAGGCCTCGCACCAGGGTCCGGGACGGGGCCAGGTTGAGGCAGGCGAGGGCCAGCTCCTCCTCCAGGCCGGCGACGACGTCGGGCGGCTCCAAACCCACCGCCGCCAGCGCCGCCATCACCCCCTGCTCGAGGGTCGGCAGGACCGGGACGCCGAAGTCGGCGCCGCCCTCGAGTCCCACCATGGCCGCCACGAAGGGCGTGGTCCCGGCCCGGGCCACGTCGACCACGGCCTGCGCCACCCGCGCCGAAGGGGGCTTGGACACGAGGAGGATGGCGTCGGTGCCGGGGTCGTCGCGCAGGGCGGCCACCGCCAGCTTCGCCATCCGCCCGTCGACGGCGTCGTTCAGGTCCCGCCCGCCGAGGCCGATGACGTGGGTGACGGTGGCCCCCCACCGGTCGAGCAGGCTCATCGCCTCCTGGGCGCCGGTGCCGGCCGCCGCCACCACTCCCACCCGGGGCCGGCCGTCCCCCCCGGTGACCGGCGTCACCGCGTTGGCGAAGCCCAACCCCGTCCCGCCGAGCATGGCCGTGCCCGCTCCCGGCCCCATCACCAGCCGGCCGAGGGCGGTGGCCCGGTCCTTGAGCTCGATCTCGTCCGCCACCGAGACGTTGTCGCTGAACAGCAGGACGTGGAGACCGGCGGTGAGGGCCTTGTGCGCCTCCATGGCCGCGTAGTCCCCCGGCACCGACACCAGGGCCAGGTTGCGATCGGCCCCGAGGTCGACCGCCTCCTCGATCGTGCGCACCGGGCGTCCGCCGGCGGCCGCGCCGGCGCCGGTGGGGGCGCCGCCGGTCCGGGCCGCGAAGAGCACGTCCTCCCCGGCGGCGATGGCCCGCTCGGCGGTGTCGTCGTCGGACGCCCGCACGGCCACGAACAGGTCGTCGGCCGACGCCCCGTCGAGCTCGGCCCGATCGAAGCCCTCCCCCACCAGGGTCTCGACGTTGGCCGGCGTGGCCATGGCCGCGGCCGCCCAGTCCACCCCGTCGACCTGCATGAGGGCGCGGGTGCCGCCCATCTGCAGCACCGAGTCGAGGTAGGTGCCCGGGAACACCTTCACCCGGTGGCTCGGGCCCTGGCTCACGCGCTGGCCGCCACCAGCGGTCGCATGCGGACGATGCGGGTGCCGGTGATCCCCTCCAGCTCGGACACGGTGCCCTCCAGGGAGGCGTAGACCAGCTGGGGCGTGGTGATCACCGCCACCTCTCCGCCCCGGCGCAGGAACCGGGTGGCGGCCCGCACCTTGGGCCCCATGCTCCCCTCGGGGAACTCCCCCAGCTCCAGATAGCCCTCGGCGTCGGCCACCGTCATCTCCCGGATCGGCACCTGTTGGGGCGTGCCGTAGTGCAGGAGCACCGTCTCGACGCCGGTGACCAGGATCAGGGCGTCGGCGGCGAGGGCGGTGGCCAGCTGTTGCGCGGCGTAGTCCTTGTCGATGACCGCGTCGATACCCCGGAAGCCGTTCTCCGACCGCACCACGGGCACCCCGCCCCCGCCGGCGGCCACCACCACCTGCCCCGCTTCCAGCAGGGCCCGGATGGCCGGCGTCTCCAGGATGGTGACCGGCTGCGGGGAGGGGACCACCCTGCGGAAGCCGCGTCCGGCGTCGGGCTTGACGACCCACCCCCGGGCCTCGCCCATCGCCGCCGCCTCCTCCGCCCCGAGGAAGGGTCCGATGGGCTTGGTCGGGTTGTCGAAGGCGGGGTCGTCGGGCTGCACGGAGACGTGGGTGACGAGGGCCACGGCCCCCCGCATCCACTCCGGCTTGCCCTGCTCCCGCAGGGCCAGGCAGATCAGGCTGCCGAGCTGGCCCTCGGTCATGGCGCCGAGGGCGAACAGCGGCTGGGGCGGCACCAGCCGGGCCCCCTCCTCCTGCTGGATGGCGAGGTTGCCCACCTGGGGGCCGTTGCCGTGGACGAGCACCACCCGCCACCCGGTGCGCAGCAGGGAGCACACCGACCGGGCCATCTGGGTGGCGTTGGCCTGGAGCTCGGCGTAGGTGCCGGCCTGGCCCTCCCGGGTCAGGGCGTTTCCGCCGAGGGCCACCACGGCCGTCTTGGCCATACCCACCTCTGGGATAGACGATGAGAAACCTGCGTTCATCATAGTGTAGGCTGACCTGGCATGAGCGGTGCCGACGCTCCTTCTCCCCACCCTCCGCCGGCCGCCCCGCCCTGGGCCGGGCCGTTCCGGGACCCGGACGTCCCGGCCGAGGTGCTGTGGCGGTGGTTCCAGGCCGAGGAGCGCCTCTACCCGGTCGTCATGGTGATGCCGGAGCGCTACGAGACGGTCGTCTCCCTGGTGGGACGGGTGGCGGAGCAGCTGCGGGCCACCTGCGCCGACCTGCCGGCGCTGGCCGCGGCCGACGCCGAGGCGCGGGAGCTGGCCCAGAGGTTGGCCTCGTTCGACCCCGCGTCCGCCCCCGAGATCGACATGGCGATGATCGCGGGGGCGGCGTGCTCGATCGTCTACCGCGAGCTGGCCGCCCAACGGGGCCAGCAGTGACGGCCGACCTGGCCGGGCTCATCACCGAGCTGCAGAGCGTCGGGCTGCGGGTGGAGGCGGGCGAGGCGGGGATCGAGGGACGGCGGGGCGGGGCCGGTCCCAGCGACTCGGGGATGCTGTGGATCGAGGGGGTGGCGGTGACGGTGCCCACCGACGCCGACTTCGCCCGGACGTCGCCCTACGTCCTGCGCCCCGAGGAGGACGGCTTCGGCATCTGGCGGGACGACGTGCGTCTGGCCGCGGCCTCCGGCGCCGCCCGTCCCCGCTACTACGACCTGTCCACCGCCGACGGCATCCCCTACTGGAAGATCGCCCTCCTCCACCTCGACTCGCTGGCCAGCACCGTCCTCCAGACGTGCGCCTACTGGGGCAACGACGACCAGTGCGCCTTCTGCGGGATCGGGCTGTCGCTCTCCGGCCACCGCACCATCGCCAAGAAGCGTCCCGAGCAGCTGGCCGAGGTGGCGGTGGCGGCCAAGGAGCTCGACGGGGCGGTCGACGCCACGCTCACCACCGGCAGCACCGCCGGGGCCGACAAGGGGGCGTTGTACGTGGCCGCCTGCGGGCAGGCGGTGAAGGAGGCGGCCGGGCTGCCGGTGGAGGTGCAGTTCGAGCCGCCCGACGCCGGCCACCTCGACGTGATCGACCGGGTCCACGACCTGGGCATCGACTCGGTCGGCATCCACGTGGAGTCCTTCGACCCGGTCGTGCTGGCCCGCATCGCCCCGGCCAAGGCCCGCACCGGGATCGAGGGCTACTTCTCGGCCTGGGACCGGGCCGTGTCGTTGTTCGGCGAGGGCCAGGTGTCGACCTACGTCATCCTCGGGATGGGCGAGGATCCCGAGCTCACCGTGGCCGGCTGCCGGCGGGCGATCGACATGGGCGTGTACCCGTTCGTGGTGCCCCTCCGGCCGATCGCCGGGTCGCTGCTGGAGGACTGCCGGCCGCCGTCGGCCGAGTACACCGAGACGATCTACCGGCAGGTGGTCCCCTACCTCACCGCCCGCGGCCTCGGCGCCCAGGGCGTGGCCGCCGGCTGCGCCCGCTGCCAGGCGTGCTCGGCGATGGGATCGATGGAGCGGGCGGCGGCCGCGACCGCGGCGACGTCGGCCCCGGCGGCGGGGACGGCGGTGAGCCTCTCCCCCACCCGGGTCCGATGACGCTCACGCCGGTCCGTCGCGTCGCCGTGTGCATGGCCGCGTCGAGCCCGGCCGAGCTGGAGATCCACCACCGCATCCGCCACCAGGTGTTCGTGGAGGAGCAGGGCCTGTTCGACGGGTGCGACGTCGACAGCCACGACGCCGCCCCCACCACCGTCCACGCCATCGGCCTGTGCGACGGGCAACCGGTGGGCGTCGTCCGCCTGTTCCCCCTCGACCCCGCCGACGACCTGTGGCAGGGCGACCGCCTGGCCGTGCTCCCCGGGTTCCGGCTGGGGATGGGGGCGCCGCTGGTGCGGTTCGCGGTGGTGACGGCCGCGGCCCGGGGCGGGCGGGAGATGGTGGCCCACATCCAGCTGCCCAACGTCGCCTTCTTCGAGAAGATCGGCTGGCACACCTACGGCGACGTGGAGACCTACGTCGGCGTACCCCACCAGCCCATGGCCATAGACCTGCGGCCGTTCCGTCCCTAGGATTCCGGGCCATGAAGACGGCTCGGCGACTCGTCCTGGTGACCGTGGCGGTGCTGCTGCTGGCTGGTTGCGGCGGGGGTGGCGGCGGGGACGGCGGCGCCGCCGGCGACGGCGCCAAGGCCAAGACCAAGACGTTCGAGGACGACCGCTTCGGGATCACGTTCGAGTACCCGGACGACTTCCGCCTCGGTTCGGTCACCGACGTGCAGAAGACGGCGGGGGGCTCGTCGACGGCCGACCAGGGCGTCGGCCTCGACGACGACAACGCCATCTTCGTCAGCCGCTACGAGCTGGCCACGGAGGTCACCGAGGACAACGTGGACGCGGCCGCGGCCGAGCTCGACGGCGTGGTCGGCGACCTCGTCGGCACCAAGCTCACCGGCCGCCGGGTCGACGTCGGCGGCCTCATCGCCTTCCGCTACGACGACGTGGCCGTGACCCAGCCCGCCGGCGGCCAGTCCGACCTGGTCTTCCTCTTCGACGGGAGCACGCAGTACCAGCTCAACTGCCAGTCGACGGCGGCCCACCGCTCCCGCATGGACGACGCCTGCCAGCTGGCGGTCGACACCCTCGAGGCCGCCGCCTGACCTACGGCGAGTCCCGCCGAGTGTGCAGCCACGTCGGAATATCCCACAGCTCTGCACACTCGGCCCGGCGGCGCTCAGCCGTCCCCCGCCGGAACCCCCGCGTGGTGGCCGTGCAGGCCGGTCACGGCCTCGGAGGTGAGGTCGAGGACGGTGGCGGTGCGACCGGCGGACGACACCGACACCCGGCCGGTGACGTCGAGGGTGCCGACAACCGACGCGGCGATGCCCCGGTCGTGGAAGGGGCGGAGGCAGTCGTCCTCCCGGCCCGGCGGCACGCAGAGGAGGAAGGCGAAGCACGGGAAGCACGCCAGCCACCGGCCGATGTCGACCCCCGCCGGCTTCGGGAGCGAGTCGAGGTCGAGGGTGACGCCCAGCCGGTTGGCCTCGAGGAGCATCCCCAGGGACCCGACGATGCCGGCCATGCTCACGTCCTTGGCCGCCACGCACGAGCCGTCGGCCGCCACCCGGGCGAGGGTGCGGACGTCGCCCGCCAGGCGGGGGCCCCGCTCGTCGAACGACCGGAAGAACGGGAAGTCGTGGCGCATCGTGCCGTCGGTGACGGCGGCCACCACCAGGCTCTGGCCCGCCGCGGCCCGGGTCACGGAGAGCACCGACGCGGCACCGCCGGGCAGCCGGCCCAGGCCGAAGGCGGAGATCGCGGGCGGCCCCGGGTGGAGCGTGAGGTGGCCCCCGACGATCGGAACGTCGTACAGCCGGGCCGCGTCCCGCATGCCCTCCAGGGCCAGCCGGGCGACCGCCTCCTCCGCCACCACCGTGTCGACGATCGCCAGCGGCACCGCCCCCATGGCCGCCAGGTCGTTGACGTTGGCCAGCACCGCGGCCACGCCCGCCCCGTAGGGGTCCGCGGCCACGAATGACGGGGCCATGGCCTCGCCCCCCACCACCAGGTCGCCGGCCACGAGGGCGCCGTCGTCCCCCGGTCCCGACAGCCAGTCGGTGGCGCCCAAGACCTCCGACACCAGGGCGATGGGCGCCTTGTTGCGCAGCCCCGGGTGGGTTCGGAGGCCGGCCACCAGGGCCTCGATATCTTGCACTAAAGTAGACATCTCTCTACCATAGGAATGTCGTGGCTGCTCCGTTCCCCCTCGATCTGCCCGAGCGGTCGGTGAAGCCCCGCCGGTCCGGCCTGACCCACGTCCTCGACAAGGGTCTCACGCCGTCGGAGGTGGCGGGCCTCCTCGTGTCGGGCGGCGCCTACGTCGACGTGTGGAAGTTCGGCTGGGGCACCGCCTACGTCGACCCCGGCCTCGGGGCCAAGCTCGCCCTGCTGGCCGAGCACGGGGTGCTCGGGTGCCTGGGCGGCACCCTCCTCGAGGTGGCATGGGCCCAACGCCGGGCCGACGACCTGCTCGACTGGGCCGCCGGGGCCGGGTTCCCGTGCGTCGAGGTGTCCCGGGGTGTGGCCCCGATGACCGTCGACGATAAGCACGACCTCATCCGCACGGCCGCGTCGGGGTTCACCGTCCTGTCCGAGGTGGGGGCCAAGAGCCGCACCGCCCGCATGGCGCCCGTCCTGTGGGCCGACGAGGTCGCCGGCGACCTGGCCGCGGGGGCGACGTGGGTGCTCACCGAGGGCCGGGAGAGCGGCAACGTCGGGATCTACCGGGACGACGGCACGGTGCGGGAGGACGTGGTCGCGGCCGTGATCTCGGCCGGCGGCGTGGGTCGGGTGGTGTTCGAGGCGCCCCGCAAGGACCAGCAGGCGTGGTTCATCCGCCGCTTCGGCGCCGAGGTCAACCTGGCCAACATCGCGGTGGGCGAGGTGCTGGGCCTGGAGACGCTGCGCCTGGGGCTGCGGGCCGACACCATCGAGCTGTCGATCGGCCGGGCCCTGCGGCGGGCGCCGATGGCCGGCGCCGGGCGTTAGGCGCGGCCGGACCCTCCGTGGCCAACCTGGTGCCGGGGCAGTACCGCAAGGTGTCGGTGGCCACCGTCGACGCCCCCCTGACCGCGGAGGGGCTCACCGGGCACTTCCTGGGCCGGGAGGTCTACCGCCACACCCGGTACGTCGTGGTCCGCGACCGCGACCGCGACGGCGGCGGCACGGCGGTGGTCGAGGTCGACCATCCCGACGACGGGTCGCTCTTCGCCCCGGTGAAGGCGGTCGAGGTGCTGGCCCTGCCCCCCGAGTGCGCCTACGTCGTCGCCCCCGAGGTCGACACCGCGATCCCGTCGTCTCTGGCCGCGGTGGCCCGGGAGCAGGCGCAGGGGGCTCGGTGCGTGGTGGTCGAGGGCCGCTACCGACACGTGAGCTTCATCCTCGACCCCCAGCCCCTGCGCATCCGGGTTGGTGACGTGGAGCCGCCGGCGCCGGCCAAGCTGCTCGACCAGGCCCGGCGAGTTCTGGAGGTCGCCGAGGACCTGCCCCCGATCGAGCTCGTCCCCGACGTCGTCGACCTGGTGGCCCTGGCCCGCACCCGCCCGTCGGCCGCCTACCTGCTGCCCTGCCAGGGGTCGGGCGTCGAGGTCGACGGGGCGGCGGTGGAGTTCCTCGACCAGCGTCCGCCCCGCCGCCCGTGGACCCTGCTCGGCTGTGCCCGGTCCCGGGCCATCCACGAGTGGTTCTACGGCGATGTCCCGGAGACGGTCGACACGTGCCCCCGGCGGCTCTTCGCGGGCCCGGGCCCAGGCGGGCCGCTGCTCACCAAGTGCTGCCTGTTGGAGGACCGCAACGCCGAGGAGCCGGGGGTGGCCGTCGTGCCGTGGGGGGCCTCGCTCGACCTGGTGGGACGGGCCCTGGCCGCCCTGGCCGCCGCCGAGGACCCGGCGTGGGCGCCCGCATAACCGACTCCCAGCTCTACGCCCACCTGTGGGGGACCGACGAGCTGCGGGCCGTCTTCGACGAGCGGGCCCGGCTCCAGGGCTGGCTCGACGTGCTGGCCGCCCTGGCCCGGGCCCAGGCCAAGCTCGGGATCGTCCCCACCGAGGCGGCCGACGCCATCACCGAGCACGGCACCGTCGACCGCCTCGACCTCGACTTCGTGGCCGAGGAGACCCGGCGCACGTCGCACTCCACCCTCGGCCTCATCCGGGGCCTGCAGCGGGTGCTGCCCCCGACTGCGGCCGAGCACGTGTACCTGGGCGTCACCGTGCAGGACGTCACCGACACGTGGACGGTGCTCGCCCTCCGGGAGGTGGGACGGGTGGTGTGGCGCGACCTGCGGGCGGTCGAGGGCCTTCTCCTCGACCTGGCCGAGCGCCACCGGGACACGGTGATGGTCGGGCGCACCCACGGCCAGCCGGGGGCGCCGATCACCTTCGGGTTCAAGGCCGCCTCGTGGGCGGACGAGGTCCGCCGCCACCTCGACCGGCTGCGGGAGGGCCGTGCCCGATGGCTGGTCGGTCAGCTGGGGGGGGCGGTCGGGATCCTCGGGTTCTTCGGGGCGGACGGGCCCGGCCTGCGCTCCGCCTTCTGCGCCGAGCTGGGCCTCGACGACCCCGGCATCTCGTGGCTGACGTCGAGGGACCGGCTGGCCGAGCTCGCCTCCCTGCTGGCCATGGTCACCGGCACCCTGGCCCGCATCGGCAACGAGGTCCTCGAGCTGCAACGTCCCGAGATCGGGGAGCTGCGGGAATCGACGACCGCGGACGTGGTCGGCAGCATCACCATGCCCCACAAGCGCAACCCGGAGCGGGCCGAGCACCTCGACACCCTGGCCCGGCTGGTGCGGGCCCAGGCGGGGGTGCTGCTGGAGGGGATGGTGCAGCTGCACGAGCGCGACGGCCGGGCGTGGAAGGCGGAGTGGGTGGCCCTGCCCGAGGTGTGCCTGCTCACCGGCGCCGCCCTGCGCACCGCGATCGACCTGCTCCGGGGCCTGGAGGTCGACGCCGGCGCCATGGCCGCCCGGGTCGCCGGTGACGCTTCGGTGGCGGGGTCGGAGCGGGTGCTGGCGGCGCTCACCGCCCGCCTCGGCCGCCACCGGGCCCAGGAGGCGCTGCACCGGGCCCTGGCGCCGGGGGGAGCGGCCGGCGCCCGGCCCGTGGTCGAGGCGGTCGTCGGCGACGGGCTCCTGACCGCGGCCGAGGCGGCCGAGCTGCTGGCCTCGCCCGGGGTCGAGGGGGCGGTGGCCATGGTCGACGAGGTCGTCTCCCGGGGCCGGGCCGCCCGGTCGTCAGAGTCCCCGGCGTGGGCGTAGGACGATGGTTCCTGCGCTGGCCCTGCGAAGCGATGACACTGCGGGGGTCGACCAGTCCGAACGGAGACCTCCCGTGACCGTCAGCTCTGCCCTCGAAACCGCGGCGCAGCTCCCCCGACTGCTCCTGGCCAACCTGCCCACGCCCCTGATCGAGGCGTCGCGGCTGACCCACGCCCTCGGTGGCCCACCGGTCTACGTCAAGCGCGACGACCTGGCCGGGTTCGCCCTCGCCGGCCACAAGGCCCGCCAGCTGGAGTTCCTGGTGGGCGCGGCCCTGGAGGCGGGTTGCGACGTGATGGTGACGGGCGGGGCCCCGAGCTCCAACTTCTGCGCCGCGGCCGCGGCCGCGGCCTCGGCCGCCGGCCTCGACTGCCACCTCGTGCTCTCCGGGGCGGAGCCGATGGAGGAGATGGGGCAGACCCATCCCAACCTGGCCGTGGCCCAGGCGTGCAGGGCGGTCGTGCGCTACACCCGCGACCCCCAGCGATCGTCCGTCGACGCCCGGGTGGTGGAGGTGGCCGACGCCCTCCGGGCGGGCGGGCGGCGTCCCTTCGCCATGCCCCGGGGCGGGGCCACCGGCCTGGGCACGGTGGGGATGGTCCTGGGCGTGCAGGAGCTGGCCGCCCAGCTCGACGAGGCCGGCATCGACCCCGAGATGGTGGTCATCGCCACCGGGTCGGGCGGGGCGGGCGCGGGCCTGGCCCTGGGGGCGTCGCTGTGCGAACGGTCGTGGCGGGTGGTGGGAGCTTCGGTGAGCCGGCCGGGCGAAGAGATCGTCAGCCAGGTGCGGATGCTGGCCGCCGAGTGCGCCGAGCTGCTGGGCGTCGCCCCCCCGGCCGACCGGGGCCTGGAGCTGGCCGACGCCCGGGGCCCGGGTCACGGCATCCCCTCGGCCGACGGCGACTCTGCCGCCCGGGTCGCCCTGCGCACCGAGGGCCTGGTGCTCGACCCGGTGTACACGGCCAAGGCCCTGGCCGTGCTGTTCCGGCTCATGGACCCGGCGTCGACCCGGCCGGTAGTCTTTTGGCACACCGGCGGGCTCCTGGGGGCGGCCCATCACCTGGCGGGAGGCGACGAGGAGTGAACGGCGGCGGGGGCCCGGCGAGGGAGCTGGTCGAGTCCGGCTTCACCCTGGAGAACGCCGACGCGCCCCTGCTCCACGAGGGCCTCAATCTGGCCGACATCGCCCACGTCATCGACCTGCGGGGCCGGCGGGTGGTGCCCGAGGACGCCGCCCGCCAACTGCTCGATCTCTTGGTGGAGGTCCACGCCATGCCGGCGGAGGACTTCCCCTACGACCCGTCCTTCGGCGAGGCCTACAACTCCCGGGAGCGCTACTTCGCGTCCCGGCTGGGCGACGTGGCCGGGTGGCTCCACGCCGGCCGTCCCCGACGGGAGGCCACCCGCCTCGCCTTGCGCCTGCTGCTGCGCCGCCAGCTGGTGGCGCTGGTCGACGACGCGGCCGGGTTCGTCGACTCCGTGGTCGACCAGGCCGCGGCCCACCTGTGCACGCTCATGCCCGACCAGACCTACCTCCAGCAGGCCCAGCCGTCGACGTTCGGCCACTACGTCCTGTCCTTCGCCTACCCGACGGTGCGCGACGCCACCCGCCTCGTCGACTGCATCGAGTGGGTCAACACCTCCCCCGGCGGCGCCGGGTGCGTCAACGGCAGCCGGCTGCTGGAGGACCGGTCGGTGATCGCCGGGCTGCTCGGCTTCGGCGGCGTGATCGAGCACACCCGGGACGCCATGTGGCAGGTCGACGGCCTCATCAACATCCTGGCCACCACCGCCAGCATGCTCTCCAACCAGTCCAAGCTGGCCGAGGACCTGGAGATCTGGTCGAGCAGCGAGTTCGACTACGTCGACCTCGACGACGGCTTCACCCGGTCGAGCGTCCTCATGCCGAACAAGCGCAACCCCTACGCCCTGTCGATCGTGCGGGGGGCGTCGGGCATCCTCATCGGGCGCCTGTCGGGCTTCCTGGCCGTGGTCAAGAGCCCGTCGGCCCGCAGCGACAACCTCATCTTCGCCTACGGCGAGGTGCCCCGGGCGTTGGACCTGGCGTCGCGGACGACCCGGCTCATGAGCGGGGTGGTGCGCACGCTGCGGGTCAACACCCACCGCATGGCCGACGCCCTGGCCGGCGGCTTCACCCAGGCCACCGATCTGGCCGAGCACATCGTCCAGGTGTGCCGCATCGACTACCGCACCGCCTACGTCATCGTGGGAGCGACCGTGCGGGCGGCGGCCGCGGTCGGGCTGCGGGGCGTCGACATCACCGGCGAGATGCTCGACAACGCGTCCGTCGAGCACCAGGGCCGGCCGTTGGGGCTGGCCGGCCACGACCTGTCGGCCGTCCTCGACCCCCTCCTCATCGTGTCCACCCGCTCGGCCATGGGCGGCGCCGCCCCCGACGCGGTGGGGGGCATGGTCAGCTCGTGCCGGGCCTACGCGGCCGGGCTGCACGCCGAGGCCGACCGCTGGCGGGCGTCGTTCGACGCGGCCGAGGCGGCCCTGCTCAAGCTGGCGACGGAGACCTCGTGAGCGCCGGCGCGGTCGAGCTGCCGACGGAGGTGTCGGTCGTCAACCTGGGCCTGCCCCTGTTCGCCGAGGCCATCCGCGACCAGGGACGGCCCGTGACCCAGGTCGACTGGCGCATCCCCGCCGGCGGCGACCTGTCCCTGGTGGCCGCCCTCGGCCGGCTCTACGGCCGCCACGCGGCGGCCGTCGACGGGGCCAACGCCGAGGTCGTTCGCCGGCTCGACACCGGGGTGCCGATGTTGGTCGGCATCGCCCGGGCCGGCGACGTGGTGCCGGGGATGGGCGAGCGCACGGTCCTGCACTGCGGGCCGGCCATCGCCTGGGACCACATGTGCGAACCCCTGCGTCGGTCGGTGCGGGCCGCGGTCCTGGCCGAGGGGTGGGACGTGTCCGCGGGCGACGGCGAGGTCGACCTGGCCCCGGCCAACCTCCACGCCACGGTGGTGCCGATGGCCACCGCCATGGGGCCGTCGGCGCCGGTGTTCGTGGTGGAGATGGAGGCGGGCGGCACCCGGGCCTTCTCGCCGATCAACCAGGGCCCGGGCGAGGTGGCCTGGTTCGGGCGGGACACGGCCGCCGCGGTCGCGCGGCTGGTGTTCCTGCGGGACGTCGCCGGCCCCCTGCTCTCCTCGTGCCTGGCCGGGGCGGGGCCGGTCGACCTGTTCTCGGTGGCGGCCCAGGGGCTGCAGATGGGCGACGACCTGCACATGCGCACCCAGGCCGCCACCAACCTGCTGCTGCGCACGCTGCTCCCCCACCTCATGGGCCTGGAGTCCCCGGCCCGGGCCGAGCTGGGACGGTTCCTGGCCGGCAACCACCTCTTCTTCCTCAACCTGGCCATGGCCGCGGCCAAGTCGGTCACCCTGTGGGCCGAGCAGGTGACGGGGGCGAGCGTGGTCACCACCATGGCCCGCAACGGGACGACCTACGGCATCCGGCTGCCGGGGTCGGACGAGTGGTTCGTCACCGCCTCGCCGCCGGTGGGCGACGCCCTGTTCCACCCCGGGCGGGGTCCCGACGACGCCGCCCCCGACATCGGCGACTCGGCCGTGCTCGAGCTGGTGGGGCTGGGAGGGTGCGCGGCCGCGGGCTCGCCGGCGGTGGCCGCCTTCGTGGGCGGGACGATGGCCGACGCCGTCGCCACCACCGAGGACATGGACCGGGTGTGCGCCGGCCGGAGCAGCCGGTTCAAGCTGCCCATCCTCGACTTCCGGGGCACGCCGGTGGGCGTCGACGTGCGCAAGGTGGTGGAGCTGGGGATCACGCCCAAGGTCACCACCGGCATCCTCCACGCCCACGAGGGCGGCCAGATCGGCGCCGGGGTGGCGCACGGACCCATCGCCTGCTTCCGGGACGCCCTGCTCGACCTCGACCGCCGCCTGGGGTGACGCCGGTGGAGCTGGGCGAGGGCGCCCGGCGAGCGCTCTCGGTCGACGGCCGGGGGCGGGTGGTGGCGGTCTACCGGCAGGCGGCGTACCTGCGGTTGCCGGCGGGACTGGTCGCCCTGGTGGCGGGGGACGTGTGGCGGGGGCCGCTCCACCTTCGCTCGCCCCTGGATCCCTCCCTCCTCGCTCCCGGCGACCCGGTGGTCGTCGTGGCCGGCTCGGAGCTCGGCGTGGGGTCGTGGCGGGTCGACCTGTCCGACGCCCGGCTGTGGCGGGGGGCCCTGCCCGACCCCGCGGCCCTGCGGCGAGCGGCGCTCGACCTGTCCGCCGGTCCGCCGTCGGCCCTGCTCCAGCCGATGTTCGCCCGCCGGCTGGCGATCGCCGTCGACCGGCTGGCCGGCGCCGACCTGGCCGGCACGGCCCGGGCCCTGGGCGGCCTCGGCCCCGGGCTCACGCCCGCCGGCGACGACGCCCTGGCCGGGATCCTCCTGGTCACGCGCGCGCTCCGGGGGCCGGCGGCGGAGGCCGGTCTGGTGGCGGTGGCCCAGGCCGTGCCCACCACGTCGGTGGCCCGGGCCCAGCTGGAGTGGGCGGCCCGGGGCCAGGGGGTGGAGCCGGTGCACGACCTGCTGGCAGCCCTGGCCGGCTCAGACGAGCCCGCCGTCCGCGTCCACCTGGGCGCCCTTCGGGGGCTGGGACACACGTCGGGCGCCGACCTCGCCTACGGTCTCGCCCTCGGGCTGCGGCCACGGGTCATCCGCGTTTCGCCCTCCTGACCGGATTGTTGCACGGGTCAGCCGAAGCCCCGCCGACGTTGCACCGCCGTGCAATGCTGGTGCAAAGGTCCGGGCGCATGCTCCCCGGACCCCGATGAGCAGGAGGCGCGCCGTGCCGAAGACCACCGCCTGTCGAGCCAGGGTCGCCTGTGACTGCCGCTTCGCCCGGGAGGCGCCCCTCCACCACGACCTCCTCGTCCGGATCGACGCCGACGTCGCCGTCGCCCTGGAGCTGTTCGAGTTGGCGACCACGTGGGACGAGCTGGATTACTCCGGGCACGCCCTCGTCCCCCCCACCGACTGGCTCGACTTCGCGGCCGAGCACCGGTGGGCCGATCCCGACCTGGCCGAGCGCCTGTTCTCCGTCGCCGTCGACGTCGCCCTCCGCCGGGGCGCCCCCGCCCCCACCCCCCGGCTGCGCGTCCTCGCCTGAACCCACCCGACTGATCCGCGCACGTACACCCCGGAGGGGGCGAGCGCGCGAAGTGCTCGCCGCGGGAGCCGACCCCGCGGGCGTCAGGCGTCGTCCCGGCCGATGCACACGAAGGCGGCGGCCGCGGCCTGGTCCTGGCCCGCGCCCGCGTGCGCCAGCGCCGCCGCCGGACGGTCGCCCGCGAGCAGCCGGTGGTGCAGCGCCACCATCACTGCGGTGGTGGCGGAATCGGGGACAGCCAGAAGCGGGGCGATCACCGACCGCACGCCCAGGGCGAGGAGGGCGGCGGCCGTGCCCAGCAGCTCGTCGCCGTCGTGGACCGCGGCCGCGGCCGCCTCGCACGCCGACAACACCACCGCCGCCGGCGCCCGCCGGAGCCGTTCGACGTCGTAGACCGTGACCGGGCCGTCGGCCAGCAGCACCGACGAGAACAGGGGGCTGTCGGCCCGGAAGCTGCCATGGGCGGCGAGGTGGACCAGGTCGGCGTCCTCCATGGCCGCCAGCACCCGGGCCGCGGTGGCGTCGTCGCCCACCAGCACCGTCGCCTCCGGGTACAGCCGGGCCAGCTGGCGCACCTCCTCCTCGGCCCCCGGCAGGTGGGGCCCGGCGACCAGGGCCACCCGCGACCGCCCCCCCGACCGGCCCGACGGATCGGCCGGATGGCCGAGCCACAGGGCCGTGCTGGGGGCGACCGTC
>Ga0105245_10000364_pt1 | contig 42393 bp, 40 predicted proteins | sample KBSM54metaG_FD_81523 | JGI IMG/M metagenome (GOLD analysis project Ga0105245, IMG submission 81523) | Miscanthus rhizosphere microbial communities from Kellogg Biological Station, Michigan, USA - KBS M5-4 metaG | ecosystem: Host-associated > Plants > Roots > Rhizosphere > Soil | place...
CGCCCGCGCGTGGTCGACGGGGCGGCGCGCGCCGGGTATCTCGGGGGCCGCTGCGGCCACGAGCGCAGGGCCACCGTTGCGATTGGTGGTCATACGCCGTTTGCGTCCGCGGCGGGCGAGTTCTTACCCGGGCGCCGGCCTGGCGGCGGACAGCAGCTCCTCGCGCGAGCTCAGCTTCACGCGCGGGCGCTCCTGCTCCTCGCCGGCCCGCAGCTCGAGCGCGTCGATCGCACGCCAGCCGTCGACCGTGACGAGGTCGGGCTTGCGCTCGGCGAGCAGGGCGTCGATCTCGTCGCGGCCTGGCTGCTCCGGTGAGGGGAGCCTGCCCGATTCGAGGTCCTCGGCGAGGCAGCGGGCCGTCTCCTCGGCGTCGCGCTTGTTCGTGCCCAGGATCCCGGTGGGGCCGCGCTTGATCCACCCCACGGCGTACACGCCTGGAAGCGGGTCGCCGTCGGATGCCAGCACTCGCCCGCGCTCGTTGGGGAGGACGAAGCTGCGCTCGTCGAAGGGCACGCCCGGCAGCGGCACCGCCCGGTAGCCGACCGAGCGCAGCACCAGCCCGCACTCGATCGTCTCCACGTCCTCTCCGGCGGCCCGCGGCCGTAGCGAGCCGTCGTCGCCCTCCACGATCTCGTTGCGGAGCACGTCGATCCCCTCCACGCGCTCGGCGCCGCGGATCTCGACCGGCGATCTGAGAAAGCGCAGCACGATCCTGCGCGAGCACTGCGGCTGGGCGTCACGCTCGGCGAACTCCCGGAGGAGCGCGACGTTCGTGCGCGCCGTGAAGGTCCCCAGCTCGTCGAGCCAGCGCTGCGACAGCGGGTCGAGCACGACGTCCTCGGGATCGACGCTCAGCTCCACACCGTCGAGGCGGCCAAGCTCGCGCAACTCGGCGCTCGTGAAGGCCGCCTGCGCCGGGCCGCGCCGGCCGAGGACGACGACCTCCTCGATCCGGCTCTCGCGGAGGGCCTCGAGAGCGTGGTCGGCGACGTCGGTGCGCGCGAGCTCGTCGGGGCTGAGCGTGAGCATCCGCGTGACGTCCGCAGCGACGTTCCCGTTGCCGATCACGACCGCTCGCCGCCCCGACAGGTCGAACTCGAGCTCGCGGTAGTCCGGATGGCCGTTGTACCAGGCCACGAACTCGGTGGCCGGCCAGCTCCCTGGAAGGTCCTCGCCCGGGATCCCGAGCGACTTGTCGGTCTGCGCGCCGGTCGCGTAGACGACCGCGGTGTAGTGGCGCATCAGGTCCTCGTGAGAGATGTTCACGCCTACCTCGACGTTGCCGAACAGCCTGCAGCCGCGGTCGAGCGTCTGGCGGTCGAAGCTCTCGTCGAGCCGCTTGATCTCCTGGTGGTCAGGCGCCACGCCCGCGCGGAGGAGGCCCCACGGCGTGGGCAGGCGCTCGAACAGGTCGATCTCGACGTCGCCGCGGGCGCGAAGCAGGCGGTCCGCGGCGAACGCCCCCGCGGGCCCGGCGCCGACTATGGCGACGCGGGCAGTGCCGCCCGAAGGCGTCACGCCGCCGTCCGCGTCCGCTCCGCCGTGCTCTTCTCGGCGAAGAACTCCGCGTTGAGATCGAGCGCGTAGCCGAACTTCTCGGGCACCTCGAAGTCGGCGAAGACGGCGTCCACGGGACAGGCCTCGACGCAGGCGTCGCAGTCGATGCACATGTCCGGGTCGATGTAGAGCTGCTCCGCGGTCTCGAAGTCGGGCGCACCCGGCTTCGGATGAATGCAGTCCACGGGACAGGCCTCGACGCACGAGTCGTCCTTGATGCAGCTGCCGGCTATGACGTAGGTCATTGCGCTACAGGCTAGTCACTGGCTCAGTGCCGCTCGAGCAGCGAGACGAGTGGCAACACCGACGCCGTGGCTGCGTGGCCGAGCCGGGACAAGCCGAGGCCGCCCTCGAGCGTGGCGAGCAGCGAGTAGTGGTCCGCGGGGCCGTCGGTGCGCACGTGATGCCGGGCGCCGGGCCCGGTCGCGATCAGGGCGACGCGGCCGCCGTCGGGGCCGGTGACCCCCTGCGCCTCGTCCCAGGTGACGAACAGGACCCCGTCCGGCCCGAGCGCCCGCACTATGCGCGGCACCAGGCGCGCGGCGAAGCGGTCGCTCGATCGGATGGACGCGTTGTGCCCGTCGTTCAACAGGTTGGGCGTGATCCACGAGAAGCGGGGCAGCGACCGCCGGCTCAGGTCTTGCCGCAGCGAACGGAAGTCGACCAGGTGCGTCCGGGCGATCGCCCCCTCGCCCACCTGCTCCGAGTACGCGAAGGGGTTGTAGTGCTTGCTGTAGTCGCCCACGCCGTTGCCGGCGAAGCCCGGCGCCGGGATGCTCTGGAAGTACGCCCTCCAGGAGATGTGCGCCGCCTCGAGCTGGCCGGGCAGCGAGGGCGCGGTGTTCTCGCAGGAGTTGCAGTCGCTCGTGACGCCCTGCGTGGAGCCCGTGGTCAGCGCGAGGTAGTTCGGCAGCGACGGGTGCCCGATGGCGTAGTAGTCAGTGGCCAACCCGCCGTGGGCGGCGAGGTCGTTCAGATAGGGCGCCTGGGACGAGCCGATGATCTGGTTGTAACCGTGGTTCTCCAGGAACAGCACGGCCACCTTCCTGAAGTGCGGCACGTGGGGCTGCGAGGCGTGGATGCGGCCGAGCGTTCCCACCAGCAGCGAGAGAATGAGCAGGAGCACGATCAGGATCTGGACGGCGCGCCTCACAGCTCCCTCAGCTCCTCGATGGCGGGCCGGCGTAGGGCGCGCAGCGTCGCGGCGCCCGCGGCAGCCACGGCGCCGACCGTGAGGGTGACCAGCGCCACCAGGTAGCCCCACGGGATCGCGAGCGCACTCGGTGGCGGATCGAAGACGCCCGTGAGGACCTTCACCAGCATCTCGCTGACGAGCGCGGCGGTTACGGCGCCGAGCGCCAGTCCGCCGGCGGTGACGAACAGGGACTCGCCCCAGACGAACCCGCCGAGCTGGCGCGCTCTTGCGCCGAGCGCGGAGGCGAGCGCGAATGTACGCCGCCGCTCCTGGAAACCCACGCCCAGCGCGATACCCGACGCCGCCACGGCGAGCGCGAGCGCGAAGCCGAGCTCGACCCTGGTCAGCCCCGACAGCTCGACGGCCGTGAGATTCGACCCGACGATCTTCCGCTGGTGCTGGATGTCGGTCACGTGGGCCGACGTCCCGAGCGCCGAACGGAGCCGTCCGGCGACCGTGCCGGGGCTGGTCCCGTCGGTCTGCACCAGGAAGGTGCCCACGGCGTCGCTCCCTGTGGCGCGCGCGACGTACCGCGCGTTGGCAACGAGGAACGAGTCCGTCGGCGCCGTGGGGAACTCCTTCGCCACGCCGGCGTAGTGGAACGGGACGGTGCGGAACCGCTTCGTCCGCCCGTCCTGGAGGCGCAGCCGCAGCAGGTCGCCGGGGTGGAGCTGGAAGTCCTTCACGGTCTCGGCGGACACGAGCACGGAGTCGGGTCTGGCGGCGAGCTGCGACATGAGCGACTTCGCCGTGCCCCCCTGGAACCACGCGTCCTGGAGCTTCCCCGCCGCGCCGATGCTGGCCGGCCGCACGCCGTAGAGGTCCTGGAGGTCGGCGCCCACGTACGCGAAGCGGTGTTGAAGCGGCTCGACGCTCTGCACCCCGTTCACCCTGCCGAGCTGGGCCGCGGCGCCGGGCCCGACGCTCGCACCGGGCGACTCGGTGACGGTCACGTCGGCGCCGTTTGTGAGGCGTGCGTCGACCGCCGCCTGCTGCCTGTAGGTCGAGTTGAAGACGGCCGTCGAGCCGGCGAACGCGGCGGTCAGCGCGATCAGCGCGACGGTCTTCGCCAGCATGCCACGCTGCCGGCTCATCGTGGCCGCGACCGTTGGCGCCAGCGCGCCCGCGAGCGGGCGGAGCCCGTGCCCGAGCGCCCCGCGCCAGCGCGCGAGCACCGTGGCCGCGATGCGATGGATCAGGAGGCCCGCGCCGATCCAGCCCAGCACCGGGGCCAGGAGCGCGTACCAGTTGACCGAGACCTGCGGCACCCCCTCGGGCGCAAGAACGAGCTGGTAGCCGTTGCGGGACGCCTGCCAGTACACGAGCGCCGCGCCGGCCAGAGCGATGAAGTCGAGCTTGTAGCGCGCCCACCATGGCGCCTGGTCGCGGCGCCCGACCTGGCGTCGCTGCCCTACGACTGTGAGCGAGCGGGCGTCTCGCCACGCCGGAAGGGCGATGGCTGCCGCCGCGATGGCGAGCCCCACGACGGCCGAGCCGCCCGCCCACAGCGCCGCGGCGACGGGGCCGGCTCCGAAGCTCGCCGTGCCGAACGTCGTGCTGCCGATCACGAGCGCTCCGGCGAGCCCGAGCGCCGCCCCGAGGCCACCGGCCGTCGCCGTCTCGACCAGCGCGAGCCGCGTGAGCCGGCCGGTGGAAGCGCCGCGCGTCCGGAGCAGCGCCAACTCCCGGCGGCGGCGATCGCCGCCCGCGGACGCGACCGAGGCGGTCAGGACCCCGGCGAGCACCACGCCGGGGACGCCCAGGAAGAGAAAGAGGAGCTGTGCGTAGAGCGCGTCCTGGCGCGCCCTGTCGAGCGCCGTGCCGAGGTTGTCGCCCACGAGCCCCGCGCCGGCCAGCCGCGTCTCGAGGTTGCGCGCGGATCCCGACACCTTCGTGAAGGCGCTGCTGGGGCTCCCGGGCAGAGCGTGCGAGACCGCGGCGTGAACCTGGGTGGTCACCGGCACGCCGCGCATCACCGAGTCGAAGCTGCGCCGAGGGAGCAGCAGCACGTTGTCGGGCGGCGCCTGCGGCTGCGCGCCGACCGGGGCACCGACCTGCTGGAAGAGCGAGTCAGCGGCGGGCAGGTCGACCACGCCGGCCACACGCACCGTCGCCGGCCGGTGGCCCGCGCGTCCGATGGCGACCGTGTCGCCCGGCTTGGCGTGGAGGTTGGCCGCGGTCTGCTGGGCGAGCAGGGCGCCGTTCGCGCTGCCGGACAGCAGCCTGAGCTCGCCCGGGAATGCCCTGCTGTAGGCGGGCGGCAGGCCCAGCACCTTGCCGGGCCCCGTCGTCCGGGTGGACCCTCCCGAGCTGGCCCGGAAGCCGGTCGAGCCGGCGAAGCCCACGGGTAGCGCCGTCTCGACCCCGGGCTGGCTCCTGACCTTGGCCAGGACGCCCCCGGGGCTCGCGCCGGTTGTCGCCTGCACCTGCCAGTCCACGGGCACGCGGCCGACCGACCGCGCCGTCATCTCCTTGGTGGTCGCCGAGAGGAAGGTGCCGATCGAGGCGAGCAGCGCGACGCCGACCGCCACGCCGGCAGCGGTCGAGAGCAGCCGACCGCGCCGGTGGGCGACGAGGCCGTGGAGCCAGGTCAGCGCGACCACGCCGGCTCCCGGTCCACGGTCGCCAGGCGGCCGCTGTGGATCTCCCAGCGCCGCTCGAGGCGCTCCGCGACGGCTGGGTCGTGGGTCGCCACCACCAGCGCCGCACCGGTGTCGCGTGCCGCCGTCAGGAGAGCACCCACAACCTCGGCGCCGCTGGCTCGGTCGAGCTGCCCCGTGGGCTCGTCGGCGAGCACGAGCCGGGGCCGTCCCGCGAGCGCGCGCGCCGCGGCGACGCGCTGCGACTGGCCGCCCGAGATCTCCTCCGGGAGCCGGTCGGCGAGGTCGGCCAGCCCGATCCGCTCGAGCGAGGCCGTGGCGAGCGCACGCGCGCGCTCCTCGCTCACCCCGTCGAGGATCAGCGGAAGCTCGGTGTTCTCGACCACCGTGAGCGGGGCGAGCAGGCTCGGGCTCTGGAAGATCACAGCGACCGGGCCAGGCCGGAGCGCGGCGCGGTCGCCGATCGCGGGCCACTCGACCGAGCCGACGGTGGGCTCGTCGAGTCCGGCCATCAGGTGCAGCAGCGTGGACTTGCCAGACCCGGAGGGCCCGGCGAGGGCGATGCTGTCGCCGGGCTGCACCTCCAGGTCCGTGGGCTGGAGCGCCACCGTCGCGGACGAACCCGATCCATAGGTGCGGGCCGCGCCGCGGCAGCGAACGAGCGGCTCGGACAGATTCACTCGGCCACGACCCTTCCGTCGCGGAGGCGTATCTCGCGGTCGCAGCGGCCTACGACATCGCTGCTGTGGGTCACTATCAGGACGGCACCACCGCGCTCGGCCTGGCGGCGGAGCAGGCCGACCACCCGCTCGGCGCTGTCCTCGTCGAGCTCTCCCGTCGGCTCGTCGGCGAGGACGACCGCGGGGGCGGCCGCGAGCGCGACCGCAAGCCCCGCGCGCGCGAGCTCGCCGCCAGAGAGCTGCGACGGCCTGGCCTCGGCGCGGTGGGCGATGCCGCACGACTCGAGGACCTGCTCGCGCCAGTCGTCCCCTGTCGGGGAGTCCGCCAGCCGCTGCGCCAGGGACACGTTGTCCCTGACCGAGAGCTGGCCGATGAGGTTGGCCTGCTGGTAGAGCACGCCGATATGCCGCGACCGCAGCGCGGCGCGCTCCCCCTCCGAGCGCCGCGAGATCCGCTCGCCGGCGACCTCGACGGTGCCGCCGTCGGGCTCGTCCAGCCCGGCAAGGCACGACAGGAGGGTCGACTTGCCGGAGCCGGACGGCCCGCTGACCGCGACGACCTCACCCGGTTCCAGGGTCAGGGAAACCCCCTGGAGCGCGAGCGCCTCGTCGTCGCCGGCGTGGAAGAAGCGGTAAAGACTGTGCGCGGCCATGAGCGCGCTCATGTCGTCCACCGCACCGAGCTCGTGACGATCTTCCACGGGTCGACGTTGTCCGCACCCCTCGGCCCGGAGAGCGTCAGCACGACGTCCTTGCCGTTGTGGAAGAAGACGTAGCGCTCGACGGCGTCGGTGCCGGCCTTGCCGGTCACAGCGCTCGGCTTCGCCCGGGCAAGGTAGGTGATGCGGACCGCTTGGCCGGCGGGCCGCGACACGGTCGTGACCGTCCCCGCCCTGAAGCCCTTCACGGTCTTCGCGAGCTTCGGCAACTCGTCCTGCTTCGCGGCCTTGACGGTCAGCGCGGCGGCAGCGGGCAGCTCCTGCATCTGGATCGTGTTCAGCTTGTCCGTGAACGAGACGGCGCCGCCCGCGGAGGATCGAGCCCAGCCCTCCGGAACCCTCGCCGAGAAGGTCGAGCCGTGCGGGGTGAAGCGCACGAAGACCTGGTTGTCGGGGATGTCGCCCGGCGGGCTCTGCTCGCCGGCATTCGGGTTCGCGGCCTGATTGCTCGACGACCCGCCGCCACACGCCGCGAGCGCGAGGGCAGGCACGACTACGATCACGGTGGCGAACGTCGGGAGCCTCTTCAAGTTCATGGCCGCCACCGTAGGAGCGCCACGTGCGCGCTCCGTGGGTGCAACGTCAACGCCGCGTCAAGGCTCGCGCGATGCCTCGGCGCCCTCCGTACGCTCCCGGTATGGCACCGCCCAGGCTGCTCGTGGTTGAGGACGACGAGGCGATCGCCTCCGGCCTCGCACGGGTACTGGGCACTCAGGGCTACGACGTCCGCTTGGAGCGCCGCGGCCGCCCCGCCGTAACCGCCGCGGCGGACCCGATCGACTTGGTGATCCTCGACCTTGGGCTGCCCGACATGGACGGCATCGACGTCTGCCGGGCGCTGCGCCGGGCCCATCCCGACCTCCCGATCCTCATCCTCTCGGCGCGCGACCAGGAGCTGGACGTCGTCGCCGGGCTCGACGCGGGAGCCGACGACTACCTCGTCAAGCCCTTCAAGCTGTCGGAGCTGCTCGCGAGGGTCCGCGCGCAGCTGCGCCGGGCCGCCGCCACCGAGCGGCCCTCCGAGGCCGAGCCGCTGCAGGTCGGCGGGCTGCGCGTCGACATCGGCGCCCGCCGCGCGTGGCTCGGCAGCGAGGAGCTGTCGCTGCGCCCCAAGGAGTTCGACCTGCTCGCGCTGCTGGCTGCGGAGGCCGGGCGGGCGGTGACACGCGAGCGCATCATGTATGAGGTCTGGGATACCGACTGGCTCGGTGCCACGAGGACGCTCGACACGCACATCCTGGCGCTGCGCAACAAGCTGGGCGGGGATGCGATCACGACACTGCGGGGTGTCGGCTACCGGCTGGAGCTCCCGTGAGGCGGCGTCTGGTGGTGGCGATCGCCGGCGTCGCCGCCGCAGCGGTCCTGCTGCTCGCGGTGCCGCTGGGCATCGTCCTGGCCAACCACTACCGCGACGAGGAGCTGCTCCGCCTGCAGCGAGACACGGTGTCGTCGACGCGCGAGATCGACCTGTCGAACGCGCCCGGCGACCGCGTCGAGCTGCCGCGGTCCAGCGACACGCTGGCGGTGTACGACCTTGCCGGAATCCGGCTGGCGGGCCGCGGTCCCGCCCACGCGCCCTCGATGGTGCGCCACGCGCTGCGCACCGGTCGCGTCGGCGACGCGGCCGGCGACGGCCGCCTCAGGGTCGCCGTCCCGCTGCTGAAGCGGGAGCGGGTGAACGGGGCGGTCCTGGCCGAGCGCTCCGACGCGGCCGCCGTGCGCGACGCACACGACGCCTGGCTCGTGCTCGGTGCCGTCGCGCTCGGGATCGTGTTCGCGGCGGTGCTGGCCGCCGTCCTCCTCGGCCGCCGGCTCGCCAGGCCACTCGAGCGGCTCGCGGCCGGTGCGCGCCGGCTCGGCCAGGGCGACTTCTCGGTGCGCACCGAGCGAGCGGGCATCCCGGAGGTCGACGAGGTCGGAGCGGCGCTCGACGCCACTGCCGCGCGCCTGGACGAGCTGCTCCGGCGCGAGCGGGCCTTCAGCGCCGACGCGTCCCACCAGCTCCGCACGCCGCTCCAGGCACTCCGCATCGAGCTCGAGGCGGCCCAGCTGCGTGGCGACGCCACGCCAGAGATCGCGGCTGCGATCGCGCAGGTGGATCGCCTGGAGGCCACCATCGACACGCTGCTGGCGGTCGCGCGCGACACCGAGCGGAGCGAGGCGGTGACCGACCTTGGCGCGCTCTTGGAGGACGCCGAATCGCGCTGGCGGGGATCACTGGCCGCGTCCGGCCGGCCGCTCCGGCTCCGCCTGCGGGCGGATGACACTCGGGCGCACGCGTCCTCCCCGGTGGTTTCGGAGGTGCTCGACGTGCTGCTCGGGAACGCCGAGCGCCACGGCGACGGCGCCGTCACCGTCACGCTCCTTCAGCGCGATGGCTGGCTCGCCGTCGACGTGGCCGACGAGGGTCCCGGCTTCAGCGACCCCGAGCGAGCGTTCGTCCGGGGAGCCGCCGACGGCGCGGGTCACGGGATCGGCCTTGCGCTGGCGCGCTCGCTCGCGCAGGCGGAGGGTGGAAGCCTGACGATCGCCGATCCGGGGCCGTCGCCCACCGTCCGTCTGATGCTGTCGGCGATCGGCTGAGTCAGGCCGCGACGCGGCCCGCGCCGATCTCGCGGACGGTGGTCGTCAGCGAGACCAGCTTGCCGTAGGCGCTGCTCCAGACGGGTTCGAGGCTCACCTCGACCAAGACGAAGCCGCCGGACTTGCGGCGCAGGCGGGCCTCGAACCTGCTCGGAGCCCTCAATGCACGCGCGCGCGCGAGGCGAGGGAGGTCCTCGGGGTGCAGCAGCTCGGCCCCGGGCCGCCCGATCAGCTCCTGCGCCTCGTAGCCCAGCAGAGCGGCGAATCCCGGCGAAACGGACTGGCACACGCCTCGCTCGTCGTAGCGTGAGCTGAGTTCGGGCGCCCGCTCCGCGACCGGCGGCCGCGCAACCTCCCGGCCGGCCTCGCCCAGCGACCGCTCCAGGCGCTCGCGCCGCTCGTTGAAGCGAGCGCGAGCATGCTCGAGCGCGAGCTCGGCATCCCTGTGCGCCCGCCGCGTCCGCTCGAGCTCGCGCTCGAGGCCCTCGACGCGCCCGGCAACAGCCGCGAGCTCGTCCTCCTTCTCCACCCGCGCCCGCTCCAGGCTCTGCCGGAGCGCCTGGGTCGCCGCGCGGGCGGCTTCAAGCTCCTGCGCCTGCTCCGTCGCGCTCGCCTCCGCGCGTTCGAGGCGCTCATGCAGCGCGCGGCCGCTCGCCCGCGCGTTCCCGAGCTCGCGCTGCAGCGCGTCCTGCTCCGCCCGCGCGCGGGCCTTGAACTCGTTCGCGCGCTCGCGCTCCGCCTGAAGCGCGCCGCTCTCCGCACTCGCGCGCTCCAGCTCCCCCTGAAGCGCGTCGGTCTCCGCGCGGGCGCGCTCCAGCTCCGCCTCAAGCGCGCCGGTCTCGGCGCGGGCGCGCTCCAGCTCCGCCTCAAGCGCGCCGGTCTCGGCGCGGGCGCGCTCCAGCTGCTCCTTGTGTGCGCGGCTGTCGGCTCGAGCGCGCGACAGCTCTTCGGCGGCGCGACTCAAGTCGACTCCTGCCCGCTTGGCGGCCTCGGCGCTCGCGTCCAGCTCGCCCTGCACCCGGTCGCGGTCGGCGGTCGTCAGCCCGAGGTCGCGGCGCAGCTCGTCGAGCTCCTGCTGCGAGACCGTGAGCGCGCTCTTCGTGTGGCCGAGCTCCCGCTCCGCCCGTCGCCTCGCCGCCTCGGACTCCCGCAGCTCGGAGGCCGTCCGCTCGCTGCGCCGCTCGGTCTGTACCAGCTCGGCCCTCCGCCCGGCGAGCTCGGCGTTCAGCTGCGCGATGCGGCGGCGGGCGTCGTCGAGGCGCTCGACGCTTCCGTCCAGCTCCGTCCCGAGCTCGTCCTGGAGGCGTTCCCGCTCGGTCACGGACACGGCAAGCGCGAGTGAAACCACCTGGAGCACCGCCAGGAACCCCTGGACCATGTAGACCTGATCGCCCACGTCACCGGCGCCGGACACGAGGTCGGACCCGTGCGAGACGAGCTGCATGGCGACGATTCCCAGCGCCAGCCCGCCCAGAGCGGCAACCCGCGCGGGCGACCACAGACGGGCATGTCCGCGCCGCCCCGCGCGAAGCGGCGCGGTGATGATCGGCGTGACGGCGAGGATGCCGAGCGCGTCGGCGCTCCACCAGCGCAGCCAGCTCTCGGCGAACGAGGCGTCGAATGTCTGGGCCGCGACGGCGCCCGCCGACAGCGCGACCAGGCCGTTCGCCACCACGGCGCCGCCCAGGACCAGCGCGAGCAGCTCGTGCATCCCGCCGAGCGTGAAGCGCTTGCGGGCGATCCGCTCGACCAGCAGCGCGCCAAGGAGGCCCTCGGCGCTGCTGGGGACGGCGAAGGCGAGGCTCACCTCGAACGAGCTGCCGCCGTACAGATACGCCGCGAGGCTGCCGACGCCCGCGGCGCACGCCAGCATCGGCCACATCCGGTGCGGCGCCAGCAGCATCACGCCGAGGTAGACGCCGCTGGCCGGCCACAGCACGGCGATGCCGGCGTCGCCGATCAGCGAGTCGGTGAGGCTGGCCGTGAGGAAGTAGAGGATCGCGAAAGCGCCGGCCGGGGCAGCCGACCGAAGCTTGGGGGAGGCGGACCCCAGAGCGCGCTTCATGTAGTTCTGTGTCGGGAGCCGCGCCCGACTCCTTTAACCCTGCCGCGCCGCGCTAAGCGCTCGAGAGTTTGCTGCGACGCTCCAGCTCGGCGTCCGTCGGCTCCTCGAACTCGAACGACCCGGGCTCGATTGCCCCGGCCCGCTCGTAGACGTTGACCGTCACGCCGCTTTCCGAGACCTGGCTGTCGACGAGCCTGAGGCCGGCGGGAATCGTGCCATCGCCGAACAGGCGCTTCCCCGGGCCGAGCACCACCGGGAAGATCCAGATCCGGTACTGGTCGACGAGATCGTGCTCGAGCAGCGTCTGGATCAGGCCCGGGCTGCCGTGCACCTGGATCTCGAGCCCGTCCTGGCGCTTGAGCTTGGACACGTAGTCGGCGACATCGCCGGTGATGAGCGTCGAGTTGTTCCAGTCCGCGCGCTCGAGCGTCTTCGAGGCCACGTGCTTGCGGGTGCCGTTCAGGTGGTCGGCGATCGGCCCTTCGTCGTGCGGCCAGTGCGCAGCGAAGATCTCGTAGGTGCCGCGGCCGAGGAGCAGCTCGTACGGCGCCGACTCGGCCATCCGCTCCATCATCTCGTCATCGAAGTAGTTAACGGCCCAGCCGCCGTACCGAAAGCCGCCGGTCGGGTCCTCGTCCGGCCCTCCGGGCGCCTGCATGACTCCGTCGAGCGACATGAACGTGTTGACGACAAGCGATCTCATCTGGGCTCCAGGGTTAGGGATCACAAGTCATGACCCTGGCAGCGGGCGAAACTCATCGGTTGCCTTTTTCAGCAGGCGCTCGTACACGCCGCCCGACCACTCGGCGAGGCGGTGCAGCGGACCGCGCACCGAGGGATGCCACATGATCAGCGCGGCGGCGGTGCCGACGGCGGCGCCGGCCAGCACGTCCGCAGGGTAGTGGGTGCCTACGGCGACGCGCGCGATCGACAGGAGCGCGGCGAGCCCGAGCGCGATCCAGCCGGCCCGCCGATGCCGGAGGAGGATCGCCACCGCGATCGCGAACGCGGCGGTCGCGTGGTCGCTCGGGAACGACGTGTCGTGCGACGGCGGGATGAACAGGTGCGCGTCCGGGTGCGTCACGTACGGGCGCGGGCGCGCCCAGATGTCGGCGAGCAGGTGTGCCATTCCGAGCGCCAGCAGGGCGCTGAAGCCGGCCGCCACCACCGCCACCCGTCCGTTCCGCGAGCGCCACTTCCCGGTGGCGAGGAACAGGATTGCCAGCAGCCCGACGAACACGTACTGGGCGTTCAGCGCGACGACGCGCAGCGGGTCCTCGACCATGCCGTCATGCGCTGCCGCGAAATCGTTGAGCGCCTTGAAGAGCGAGAAGTCGATGCGGGGAAGCGTAGTGAGGCCGAAGCGTGCCGGCCGGCGCTCCGCTCTAGCGCTTCAGGCGGATCCGGATCCGGGCGCTGCTCTTCGCGGTGTTCGAGCCCGTCGCGGCTCCGGTCAGGGTGACCGTGATCCGGCGGCGCTGCTTCAGGCCCGCCAGCAGTTGCCGCGCGACCTTCCGCGAGATCTTCACGCGCAGTCGCGTCTTCGTCCCGCCGGTCAGGCGGTAGGTCGCCGCGCGGAGCTTGAGCCGCTTCGCTGCCGCCTGGCGGCGGGTCAGGCTCGAGCTGCGTGCGCGCGAGAGCGAGATCTTGCCGGACATCTTCACAGCGCAGTCGCCGTCGCAGGTGGCCGAGAGGACCAGTGCGCGCGTGCGCTTCCTGAAGCGCTGCGTCTTCCGCGCGGTCAGCTTGAAGGTGAGCGTGGGCGTCCCGGGTGGGGTCACCGTGCCACCGCCGCCGGTGCCACCGGTCCCACCGCCGCCGGTGCCACCGCCACCGCCACCGCCGGTCGGAGGCGCAGCGTCGTCGTCGGTGATCGTCACGGTGGCGCCGGCCGGGGAGCCGAGGCTCGCGCCGCCGGCCGCGTTCGAGAGCGTCACCTGGAAGGTCTCGTTCCCTTCGTGCGTGGAATCGCTCGTCACGGGGACCGTGAAGCTCTTGCTGGCTTCGCCGGGACCGAAGCTGAGCGTGCCGCTCGTGTCCGTGTAGTCGGAGCCCGCGGTGGCCGTGCCACCGCTGGTCGCATAGTCGACCGTGACCGGGCCGCCGAGGCTGCCGCCGGAGCGGGTCACGGTGATCGTCACCACGGAGTCGGCCTCGCCGACGCTGTACGAGGTGGAGGTCAGCACAAGCGGGCCGCTCGCGCCATCGTCGCCGATGCTGAGGACCGCCACGCTATTCGACCCGATGTCAGAGCCGCCGCCCGGGTTCGTGAGCGCCAGGTTGATCGACTCGGGCCCTTCCCCGCGCCCGTCCCAGGTCACGGGGACCGTGAAGGTCTTGTCGACGCCATCGCCAGCCGCCCAGTTGAGGGTGCCGCTCGCGGCCGCGTAGTCGGAGCCCGCGGTTGCCGTGCCGTCGCTGGTCGCGTAGTCGACCGACACGGCGCCACCGACACCGCCGAGCCGCTCGACCGTCACGGTGGCCTGGCCGTCGGTCTCGTCGACGTTGTAGTGCAGCGACTTGAAGTCGATCTGGCCGGACGGATCGTCGTCGTCGATCGTGACCGTGCCCGTTGCGGGAGCGCCGAGCACCGCGAACGCACTCGACTGAGCGTTCGTCAGCGTGAGCGTCAGCGTCTCGGGATCCTCGGGGTCCGGGTCCTGGAGGACCGGGATCAGGATCGTCTTCGAGGTCTCGCCGGTCCCGCCGTTGCTCAGGTTCCCGCTGAATGTCAGCGTGCCGTTCGTGTCGGTGTAGTCGGACCCGGCCGCGGCGGAGCCGTCGGCGGTCGCGTAGTCGATCGTCACGTCCGCGTCGACGGCGTGGCTCAGCGTGACGGTGACGGACGCGGTGCCATCGGCCTCGTTGACGCTGTACACCGGGCTGGAGAGCTGAATGCTGGTCTTCGCGTTGTCGTTGTCGACAATGCTGAGCAGCGACGTCGCGACCGTCGTCGCGCCACTCGTGAGCGTCAGGTTCACGGTCTCGTTCGCTTCAGAGGCGCCGTCGTTGGCGACGTCGACGTCGAACGTCTTGGTGACCTCGCCGGCCGCGAAGTTGAGGGTGCCGGCGGCGGCGGTGTAGTCCGAACCCGCAGCCGCGGTCCCGTCGCTCGTCGCATAGTTGACGGACGCGGGGATGTTGGTCGCACCGCCGCGGTTGACGGTGATGGTCGCGTGACCGGCCGGGGCGTCCTCCTGGACGACATACGCGGGCGCGCTGAAGCTGAACGTCGACACGTCGTCGTCGTTGATCGTCAGCTGCGCCGGTCCGTTCGGGCCGAGCTGCGGGGCCGCGCCGCCGCTCAGGTTCATCGGATTCGAGAGCACGAGGCCCACGTTCTCGGGGCTCTCGGCATCGGTGTCGTCGGCGATCGCGACCTGGAAGGTCTTCGACATCTCACCCGGGTTGAAGGTGAGCGTCTGCGCCGGGCTGATCGACGTGTAGTCGAAGATCGGGCTCGCGGGGTTGGTGAACGCCGCCTGGGTCGCGTAGTTGACGCTGAGCGCCAGGTTGGAGGCACCGATGCGGTTCACCGTGACCGTCGCAAGCCCCGCGCCTTCGAGGACGGTGTAGGCGCTCGAGCTGAAGTCGAGCGTGCCGGGCCCCTCGTCGTCGATGATCGTGAGCGTGCTCGTCGTCGTCTTGATCTGCGAGCCGCCCGGAGTGGCGTTGGAAAGCCTGAAGACGACCGTCTTGTTCGGGGCGTTCGCGGTGCCGTTGTCGACGATCGTGACCGGGAAGGTCTTCATGGTCTCGCCCGCCGCGAAGTTGAGCGTGCCGCCCGTGAGCGCGTAGTTCACCCCGCCGCCCGTCGCCGTCCCCGTCCCGTTGTCCGAGTACTGCACCGATGCCGCGACCCGTGTGTTGCCCGTGCGCAGCACGGTCACGTTGAAGGTGCCTGTGTTCTCGGCGACGGAGTAGCTGGTCGCGCTGAACTTCAGCATGACCTTCTTCGGCGCGGCCTCCGCCACCTGCGGGACGAGGCTCAGCACGATCGCGACTGCCAGGGCCGCAAGGATCGCGCGCGTCGTGGAATAGGGAAGCGAAATCGATCTCATGATTTTGGGACCGCTTCCCCTTGGCGACACCCAGGAGGACCGGCGGTCTACCACATATCGGTGAGGGCGAGCCGACCTTTAGCTCAATTGGTCAATTTCCTGGGCGATCCCGATCGGCAGCCACCGAACGCGCTCGCGGATGTCATCAGGCGCGCGCGCGAACTCACGCTCGACGGCATCGCGCCCCTCCCTGAAGTGGCTCCAGCCCTCGTAGTGCACGGGCATCAGCCTGCGCGGGCGGATGAGGCGGCACAGCTCCACGCCCTCGCGCGCGGTGAGCGTGTAGCGGAGCGGCCCGGTGACCGGGAACTGCACGCTGCCGAGGTGGACCAGCGCGACGTCGACCGGCACGCGGCCGGCGACCTCGCGCACGCCGTCGTAGAGCACGGTGTCGCCCGAGATCCATAGCGCCCCGTGCTCCTGGCCGTCCCACCGCAGCGCGAAGCCCGTCACGTCCCCGAACACGAAGCCGAGCCCGCGCGGGCCGTGGCGGCACGGCGTTGCCGTGATCTCGATCGCGGGGCGGCCGGCTTCCTCGAGCCGCGTGGTGCCCCAAGGCTCCAGGCCGCGCGCCGAGCCACCGAGGCGTCCGGCGCCCGAGGCCGTGGTGATGATGGGGCCCGCGGACGGCAGCAGCGCCCGCCCCGCGTCGTCGAGGTTGTCGGCGTGGTGGTCGTGCGTCAGCAGCACCGCGTCGATTGGCCCGACCTCACTCGCTGCGATCGCCGGGCCGGCCAGCTTCCGCGAGGAGGCGCCCCAGCCGAACGAGTACCTCCTGCCGGGCGCGTCGAATGTCGGGTCGGTGAGCAGGCGCCAGCCCTCGGTCTCGATCAACACGGTCGGACCGCCGATGTGGGTGAGCCGAAGTCCGCTCACGCTACGCGGGGAGCCGCGGCGGAGCGAACACGACGACGGTCCCGGCGACCATGTCCTGGACGCCGCGGCGGCGGTCGTCGAACAGGATCGGCACGAAGCCGGCGAAGAGCGGCAGGGCCGCCAGCACGAGCCCCGCGAGCCTGAGCACGGAGGCCGTGGCACTGGGCGGCTCGCCGTCGCTGGCCCGGCAGACCTTGATCTGGAATACCCGGTTCCCCGGCGTCTGACCGTTGCTGGACCAGAAGAGGACGAAGTACCCAGTCAACCAGAGCACGTAGGCGACGCCCCCGATGACGACGAGCACGGTGTCGACCTCATCGGGAAGCGAGACCACCGACAGGATCAGCGCGAAGGTGCCCGCCACGGCGATCGCCACGAGCTGGATCACCGCGGCGTCGAAGGCGAACGCGATCGCGCGGGTCACGAGCCCGATGTACTCGACCGGCGCCGCACTCGTCTCGGCGACCTCGACGGGCTCGATCATGCCCGGCGGCGGGTCGGCCGCGAGGCTCACGGCGGTGCGGCGTCGGAGGGCGGCACCGCGTCGGGCGGCGGCACCGCGTCGTCGGCTGGGGCGGGGCGGCGGCGCAGCACTCGCCGTGCACGCTGCTCGAGCCACGTGTCCGCGCTTCGGGAACGAGCCCGGACGCCGCCGGCGACCACGTCGGCGAAACCGACGCTCTGGCGCGCTATCGCGTCGGTGACCGCCGGGCTGCGGGCGATCTCCTCGACGAGCAGCCAGAGCTCCTCGCTCTCCAGCACGCGCGTCGTGGTCTGCTCCACGAGCCCGTCGGACAGGAGACGCTCCGCTACCCGGTAGCGCACCAGGTCGCGGGCGAGCACGTCGAGGAGCGGGCCCTCGAGCGCAGCGCCCAGCGCCCGGCCGACCAGCGGGCTCGCGGCCACGCGGTCGACCACCTCGGCCGCCAGGCGGGAGTCGAGCACGGCATCCACCCCGGCGATCGCAGCGTCGCTCATCCCACGCGCCACAGGCCTGATTACCGCCGCGCTGAGCGAGCCGCCCGTGCGCAGAGCTGATTCGATTGGGTTGGGCACGCGGCCCTCGCTGTCAGCCGAGCAGCTTGGCCTTCTGCGCGGCGAACTCCTCGTCGGTCAGGATGCCCTGGGCGTGCAGCTGCCCGAGCTCCTTGAGCTGCTCGATCGGGTCGGCCTCGGGCGCCGCGGGCGGCGGGGGCTCCGCGTAAGCCGGCTGGCCGCCGTAGGCCTGTGCGTCCTGCTGCGACCAGCGATCCGCCTGCCGGCGGCTCACACGGTTAGAAACGGCGGTGGCTGTACCTGCGACGACGGCCGTGCGGGCCATTCCACGAAGTAGTCCTGGCATCGGTTCCTCTCTTGGGTCAGGACGCCGGTGTCTCGGCGGCGTCGAGGGCGTCGAGGGCGTCGATCACGTCCTGAGCGGGAATGCGCTCGAACGCGAGCGGAACTCCGCCGTTACGGCGCACAGCGGCGATGAACGGCCCCGCCCAGCGGTTCTCGTAGACGATCATGACCGCGGCGCTGCCGGGCTCGATCGCCTCGGCCGCCTGCCCGGCGTCCTCGTCGCCCAGGAGGCCTGAGGAGGCACCCTCGAACGCCGCGAAGTCGCCCACGCCCTTGTCGGTGAGATCTGTGGCATCGAAGCCCGAGTACGTTCCGTCCGCGTTCTTCATCACGAACAGCACGTCGAGCACGCGAATGATCCCGCGCTCCACCAGGTCGACGAGCAGGGGCACCGCCTCGCCCGTCATCGGCGCGTCCGGCGCGTAACCGATTACCACGATGTCGATCGGGCCCAGCTCGTCCTCGTGGGCTTCCATCCAGGTACCTCCATTGGTCGCGAGTCGGCACCGCTCACGATACGCCGCGCGACCACCCGCTGCATCACCCAGTCGGGGTGATGCGGCCTCATCCGGGCGCCGCTGACAGCGCGCTGCTCACGCGCTCGACGCGTTCCTCCATGGGCGGGTGGAAGTCCACCATGCGAGCCAGGCGCCCCTTGGGCTCCTCGTGCCCGCCCAGGCGGGCGTAGGCCTCCAGCAGCGCGGGGCCGTAGCCGAACTGGACCGCGCGCGCGTCCGCGGCGAACTCCGTCCGGCGCGCGATCCAGGCCGCGAGGACGTCGGCGATCCAGACGAGCCAGAGGACCTGGATGGTCACGATCCACAGCAGCAGGAGGAGCACCACGCCGATCGGCCGCGCCAGCCCTCCGATGCGAGTCGCGATCGCACCGATCGCGCCGCGCATCCACCGGAGCAGCGCCTTCAGCGGAACGGCCGGGAGCTGCAGCCACCAGGTCAGGGCGCTGATCCAAGGGTGCAGCTCGGTGTGGTGTCCCAGCTCATGGGCCAGGACCGCCTCGAGCTGGCGGTCGTCCAAGCGCAGCGCGCCTGTGGTCACACACACGAGGTGTCCGGCGGTCGCGTACGCGTTGATCGCGCTCGAGTCCTCCGCAAGCAGCACGAGCCGCCCACGGTCGATGCCCGCCGCGTCGCATGCTCGCGCGAGCAGCGGCTCGACCCGGGCGCTCTCCTCGGCGGTGGGATCGCGCATTCGGAACAGCGCCCGCGCGGAGAAGCGCTCGACGGGGCGCAGGACCATCAGCACGGCGCCGGCCACGATGACGATCGCGGCCACGATCACGTAGTTCCACGGGTCGTCGAACAGCACGCCCAGGACGCTGAAGGGGGCCGCCGCGCGCGCCACGCCGAACAGCACGAGCGGCACGAGCGGCACCAACAGGAGCAGGGTCGTGCCGGTGACGCGCCGGCCGCGCGGCGCCATCCGGCTAGGCCCAGCCCGCCACGTCCGCCCCGCCCTCGTGGCTGAGGCGCGCACCGAACCGAATCAGGGCCGGATGCGACGCGATCTTGCCCGCTACGAGCGCCTCACCCTGGCGGAAGATGGTCGCGCGGTCAAGCAGGCCGGGCGGGACGAACGAGAACACGCGCCCCACGTGGGCGAGGTCGGCCGTCGAGTTCATGCGCATCAGGATGAGGTTGTCGCACTGCGACAGGACGTTCTCGTGCACCTTCTGCGGGCGCTGCGTCACCACGATCAGGTATAGCCCGAACTTGCGGCCCTCGCCCGCGATCCGGATCGCGTCCTCCGTGGCCAGCGCGGTGATCGGGTCGCCCGGCTCGGCGGGGCACACGTTGTGGGCCTCGTCGATCACGATCGCAATCGGCTCGCGTGCGGCCCGCCGGCGCCAGAGCCGCTCGAGCACCGCGCCGGCCGTGATCGCCTGCTCCTCCCGGGTGCCCAGCGAGCCCAGGTCCACGACCAGGCAGCGCGGTCCACCCGGGTCCTCGAGCTCGGCCACGAGCGACTCGCCCTCGCGCCCCGGCCAGATGCCCCAGCTCTCCACTCCGAGGTTGCGTGCGCGGAGCCTGAGCGCATGGGCCTGCGCGCGCTCGAGCTCCGCAACGCTGCCGATGCTCTCGTCCTCGACCAGCGCCGTGAGCTGCGCGTACTCCTCCCGGTCGGCGAGCGGGTCGAGGCGCAGCAGCGCCGCCTGGTGCGCCGGGCTCAGCTCGCGGAAGCGCACGCGGATCGGCTCGGCGCCGTTCGTCCCGCTCCGTACCGCGACGGAGCCGGCCACCGGAGCGAAGCGTTCGAGCACGCCGCGGTCCGCATCGTCGCGCGGCTCCCCGAGCCGGACGTAGTCCGAGTTCGGGTCGAGCACCACCACGCGCAGGCTCGTCTCCATCAGGAGGCGCTCCAGGAGGACGCCCAGCGAATAGGTCTTGCCGGAGCCCGATTGGCCGCAGAGAAACGTGTGGCGCCCAAAGCCGCCGGCGTCGAGCCGGACCGGCACGCCGGGAGCGAGCGAGAGCTCGCCGACGTCGAGCGACGCGCGCTCGGGCTCGATCCGGTCGAGCCACTCGCCCACAGCCTTCGGATCGGCCCTGCGCATCAGGGCGTCGTGGAAGGGTCGCCCGTCGCCGTCGAGGACCACCCCCTCCCCATGCCCAGCCCTCATGCGCACCTCGGGCAGGCCCCGGCCGGTAGCGGTCTCGGTACGAAGCTCGAGCGAGAGCACCTGCCCCAGCCGCGGCGATCCCTCGTCGTCGAGCGTCACGTAGCCGCCTGCCTCGAGCTCGAGCTCGTGCAGCGAGGTCTGGAAGCTGAAGCGCCGGCCGTCGACCGAGGTGGCCAGCGGAAGCACCGCCCGCTCGAGCGCCTCGCGGACGTCGCGGTACTCCTCGAGCGATGCCCCGACGTCGGTCATGCGGTCGATCCTCGCACGGGACCGAGCGCCGAGCCTGGGAGACCGCGCGTGAACCACAGCGAGAGCACGGCGAAGATCGCGACGGCGCCGATCGCGCGCTTCAGCCCGTGCAGCTGGGCCTCCCCGTAGTGGCCGGCGATGGCCGTCGCCTCCCCGGGTGGGACCCCGGCGTCCAGCACCGCCCGCTCCACGTCGTCGACCGGAACGACCGGAATGCCCTTGTCGGCCACCTGCGCCAGTCGCTCGCGTGTGGCATCGCTGATCTGTGGGTTCGCCTCGACCTGCGAGGTGAACCCGCTGGTCAGCGCGGCTATCAGGACCGCACCGATCAGCGCTGTCCCGAGCGAGGCGCCGAGATTCTGGGCGGTCCCCTGCAGGCCCCCCGCCTCGTTGATCTTGCCGGGATCGACGGACGACATGATCACGTTCCCGAGCTGCGAGAGCATCAGCCCGGCGCCGACGCCGAAGACCGCAAGCGCAAGTGCGAAGAGAGCGCCGTTCAGCTCGACGTCGATCGTGCTGAGCAGCAGCACACACGCGACCGCGAGGGCGACCAGGCCCGCCTGCGCCACCCGCTTGGGAGCGAACCCCGCGGCAAGCCGCGGGCCCAGCAGCGCGGCCGCGAACATGGTCACAGACATCGGGAACAGCCGCTTCCCCGTCTCGAACGCGTCGAGACCGAGCACAACCTGGAGGTAGACCGGGAGGACGAAGAAGGTCCCAAGCAGGATCAGCTGCTGCATCATGAGCGTCGAGAGCCCTGCCCTGAGCGTCCCGATCCTCAGCAGCGTCCGATCCAGGAGGGTGTCGAGACCCCTACGCTCGCGCCGATCCTCCCAGAGCGTGAATGCCGCGAGAAAGCCGAGGCCCGCGAGGATGACGAACGGGACCATCGAGAACCCGAACGGTGTGATCTCCTCGCCACCGATCGTCAGCGCCCCTCGGGGCTCGATCAGGCCCCATGTGCTGCTCTTGAGGACGCCGAAGACCACCAGCCCCAGCCCGACCGCGGACAGCGCGACGCCCACCACGTCGAGGCGAGGTGGATGCTCGACCGCCGGCGCGCTGATCAGGCGGCGGCGCAGGAGGAGGATCACGGCGACGATCACCGTCTCGCCTGCGAAGACGTAGCGCCAGCTGAGCTCCGTCGTGACCCACCCGCCGATCAACGGCCCGGCGGCGATCGCCGCGCCGGCGACCCCGCCGACGATGCCGAACGCGAGCGCCCGCTCCTTGCCGCTGTAGGTGCCCGCGATCAGCGACACGATCGCCGGCAGCACCAGCGCCGCGCCGATGCCCTCCACCAGGGACCACCCGACGAGCAGCACCGCCAGGCTGGGGCTCAGCGCGGTCGTCAGCGAGCCCAGCCCGTAAACAGCCAGGCCCAACGCGAAGGTGCGGTCGCGGCCGAGGATGTCGCCGAGCTTGGCCCCGGCCAGCATGAGCGCCGCCATCACGAGCGTGTAGGCCGTGATCGCAAGCTGCACGCCCTGGATGGTGGTGTCGAGGTCGTCGACGATCTGCGAGATCGACACGTTCATGACGCTGCTGTCGAGGACCATCACGAACTGGGCGGAGGCGAAGATGGCGATCGGCAGCCCGAGGCCCCGCCGGGCACCGGCGTCTTGGCTGGCGGCGCTCATGGCAGGGATGCGCAGGCCATCCCGGAATACCTACGGACATGGCGGGGCAGACGCCCAGACACGGCCGCTATGGCCTCCTGCTGCTCGCGGCCCTGCTGTCGCTGATCGTCCAGGGGATCGTCAACCCGAGTGCCGTGCAGCAGGTCATCGTGACCGCGCTCGCCGGCATCATGCTCCTGCTGGCCCTTCGCGCCGCCCGCCTGTCGCCCCGGGTCATGCGGATTGCGTCGGCGCTCGCGATTGCCGCGCTGGTCGTGTCCATCGTGAAGGCGACGGCCGGCGGCATCGGCGAGGGCGCGGCCCGCTCGACGAACGCTGCACTGATCGCGCTCGGACCGCCCGCGATCGTCGTGGGGCTGGTCCGCGACCTGCGCGAGACCGGTTCGGTGCGCGTGCAGTCGCTCTTCGGCGTGCTGTCGCTCTACATGCTGATCGGCATGGGCTTCGGCTTCGTATACGGCGCGATCGACTACTTCGGTGGCGATCCGGTCTTCGCGGCCGGCCAGAGCGCCACCGTGTCGAACTGCCTCTACTTCAGCTTCATCACCCTGTCGACAGTCGGCTACGGGGATTTCGTCGCGCGCACCGATCTGGGACATACGCTCGCGGTCTTCGAGGCGCTGATCGGCCAGATCTACCTCGTCACGGTCGTTTCCCTGATCGTCACGAATCTCCGCCGGCCGATCCGCGACGGCGCCCCCGCTTGATCTGACCCGCGAAGAACTCGAGCGCCTTGGCCGTCTTCGTCTCCTGCTCCGCCGACAGGTCGACGCCCCGCTCGGACAGGTACGCCCTGGCCTCAGCCGCGGTCTGGAAGGCCTCGCTCGGCGCGCACTTCGTCGACAGCTCGAGAACGCGCGAGCCGTCGGGGTACGACCAGAGCTCCGCCACCATCCGGCGATCGAAGTCGCTCGGCTCGAACTTGAGCTTGAGCACGAGAATCGGCCCGAGCACCGACAGGTGCTCCAGCCCCACTCCCTCCGGCCCGTGCTCCGCCAGATAGCCGCGCTGGGCCTTCGAGAACAGCCCCTTGAGCGGCTTCGCTCCCGCAGCCACGTGTCGGACGTCCGCGTTGTCGACGCTCCGCTTGAGCGTCCCGGAGCAGACGAACGCGCCGGGCATCGCGTCCACCTCGGTCGTGAAGCCCGCCGCCGAGCGCACCGTCTTGGGCAGCTCCCCCGGGATGACCGGCCGGAGCTTCACGACGGAATCGCCGCCCTTTCCCTGAACCCGGCGCGCCCGCACCACCACGCCGCTGCGGTTCAGTGCCAGGTCCGGCGTGTCGAAGAAGAACACCTGCCGCATCTGGGCCTGGAGCGGGTCGAGGTCGAGAGCCGCGGCGACCGTGTAGTGGGCCGACTCGGGCACCGTGAGCTTCAGCTCGACGCTGTCCGACTTCTTGAGCAGCCCGAGAAACTCCGGCAACTGCTCGTCGGTGATCCTGGGGGGAGTCGACGCGGCGGACACCGTCACGCCCCGCTCCGCCCTCGGTTTACGAGGTAGGCGATCCCGATGCCGGCGAGCAGCACGATGGGCAGCACGATCATGACCCAAGCGAAGACGGCTACAGCAACGAGCGGCATGGCGGCTTCGAGTGTCATTGCTCCATTGTCAACGCTGACGGTCCGCGCGCGCTCGCACATCACCCCAGTCGGGTGATTCGCCGTCACCCCGCGGACGCCGATCCTGCTCGTCGTGGCCCCCACCGGTTACGAGATCAGGGTGAAGGGCCGTCTGAGCGACACCGTGACGAGCGCCTTTGAAGACTTCACGGCATCGGTGAAGCCGGCGGAGACGACGCTGCGCGGCGAGATCCGCGACCAGTCCGAGCTGCACGGCCTGCTCGAGCAGCTCCAGTCCCTCGGCCTCGAGCTGATCGAGGTCAGGCGGCTGGAGCAGTGACCGACGTGGACTCGCCCGGGTGGAGCACGCGCACGTCCGAGTCGGGCGCCAGCTCCGCGGCCTGAGCGACGAACACGTCCGCCGGGGACGTGAACCACCTGCCCAGGCGCGTCGTGCGCGGATGGAGCGTCCCCCAGTGGATCGGCACGACGACCCGTGCCCCGAGCAGCGCCACCGCCCGCGCCGCGCGCGCAGCGTCCATGTGGCCCGGGCCGAGTCGCGGCCCCCAGCCGGCGATCGGCACGAGCGCGAGGTCGAGGGGCGCCAGCTCGCCCATCTCCTTGAAGAGGTCGGTGTCGCCCGCGAAGTAGACGGACGGCGATCCCGCGACGACGAAGCCGAGCGGCTCGCCGCTCACGCCGCCGAGCGGCCAGCGGCCAGCGGAATGGACCGCGCGGACGGCCTCGACGCGCACGCCGTTCACATCGGCCCAGTCGCCCGGCCGGAGCTCCTCAGTCTCGAACCCTGCCCGACGGAGCATCGACCCCGCGCCTCGCGGCGCGATCACGCGCGGGCCGTCGGCCAGCAGTCGCAGCGACGGCAGGTCGAGGTGATCGTGATGCAGGTGTGAGACGAGGACTGCGTCGATCCCCTCCGGCACCTCGGGGGCCGGCCCGTGGCGGCGGAGGTGCGCCACGCGGCTGCGAAGGACCGGATCGGTGAGAAGCCGCACGCCGCCGACCTCGATGAGAACGGTCGCGTGGCCGACGTAGGTGATCCGGGCCGCGGGAACGCGCTAAGTCTCCGCCCGGCGGAATCGGGTCGCATCACCCCGAGGGGGTGATTCCCCGTCACCCCCTGCGGCAAGAGAATCGCCGCATGCGTGGCAGAGGCATCGCCGTGGGCGCGCTCCTCGTGATCGGCACGTTGCTCTGGACCGCGCTCGGGCTCGGGGTGTGGGCCAACCGCCAGGCGCTCGACACGAACAACTGGGTCGACACGAGCGGCAAGCTGCTCGAGGACGACGAGATCCGCACGGCGATCGGTCTGTTCATCGTCGACCGGCTCTACAACAGCGACGAGGTCGCGGCGGAGATCGAGAACGTGCTCCCGCCGCGGCTGGACCCGCTGGCGAAGCCGGCCGCGAACGGTCTCAAGGAGGTCGCCAAGCGGAACGCCGGGCGCATACTCGGCACCGACGCCGCGCTGAAGGCCTGGGAGAGCGCCAACCGGACCGCGCACGAGACGCTGTTGCGCATCATCGACAGCAACGTCGCGAACTCGGACGTGTCGCTCGACCTCGGGAACCTGTTCACACAGATCGCAACGGCGACGGGCCTCCCGGCCAGCGCCGTCGACAAGCTCCCTGCGTCGGTGACCGAGCTCCAGATCGCGAGCGGCGACAACCTCCGCACCGGGCGGAAGGCCGTCAACCTGTTCAAGACCATCATGTGGGTCCTGATCGTGTTGAGCGTGGCCTGCTTCGCCGGAGCCATCGCCCTGGCGCGTGACCGGCGCAAGACGGTGATCAAGGTGGGGGGCTGCCTCATGTTCGCGGCCATCGCGATCATCGCGCTGCGCAGGGTCGGCGGCTCCGTCGTGGTCGAGGCACTCGCAGATGCGCCGAACGCGCACGCGGTCGCGGGCGACGTCTGGTCCATCTCCACCTCGCTGCTCCTGGACGCCGCGGAGGGCAGCTTCCTCTTCGGCCTGTTCCTCGCCGTGGGCGCATGGCTCGCCGGAGAGGGCAGGCGCGCGACCGCCGTTCGCCGCTTCTCGGCGCACTCGTTCCGAGAGCGCCCGGGGCTCGTTCGCGCCGGGCTGGGGGTGGCGATCCTGCTGCTGATCATCTGGGGGCCCGTCCCATGGACCCAGCGCTGGTGGGGCATCCTGATCTTCACGGTGCTCGCGTTCCTGTGGCTCGAGTGGATCCGCAGGAGCACACTCGAGCAGTTCCCGGACGAGCCGCCCCCGCGGCTGTCCGCACGTGTGCCCGGGCGCGGGCGCAGCCAGTCCGACGAGCTCGAGCGGCTGGACGCGCTGCGCCTGCGCGGCGTGCTCACACAAGCCGAGTTCGACCGCGAGAAGGCGGCCCTCATCGGCCAGGGCGGCCAGCCGGCGCAAGCATGAGCTGAGCGAAGCCGAGGGGGTGCGCGCACGACCCGAAGAGTGGCGCGTGCTCGGTTGGCCCCCTCGCGCGGCACTGGGACGATTCGCGGTGATGAATGCTGTGGGCGTCCTGACCGTCCATCACGAGGACGAGATCCGCCGCGCCGCGCGCGCGGTCGTCAACGCCACGCCGGGCTTCGAGCCGCTGGGCGAGGCGGCGTCGGCGGAGGAGGCGCTCGAACTCGCCATGGCGCTCCGGCCCGGCCTGGCCCTCGTCGGCGTGGGGATGCCCGGGATCGACGGCTTCGAGACGAGCCGCCGGCTCGTGGACGCGCTCCCGGACACCACGGTCGTGCTGCTCTACGCCGCGGCCGCGCCGAGTGAGAGCGTGCTGGCGGGGTGTCGCGCTGCAGCCGTGCTGCACGCCGAGGCGCTGGCGCCGGTGTCGTTGCAGTCACTGTGGGCTGAGCACGTCAGCAGTTAAAGTCATCTGCGAAGGGACTCGCGACGTCTGGATTTGGACATGCCCCTGGGTCGGCGCCTCTGGTAGAGCGTCCGCGGTTGCTGGGCCTCGTCGAGGAGGGTGTCGAAGGCCCGCTCACGCTCGTCTCGGCCCCCGCCGGCTCCGGCAAGACCGTGCTGCTGCGCGGGTGGATGACCTCGGCGGAGAACGCTGAGACGATCGCGCACGTCCCTCTCGCCCCCGAGCACGCCGACCGGCGGGCGTTCTGGCTCGAGGTCCTCGCCGCGCTGGCACGGGCATGCCCGGAGCTCGCGGGCCTCGCGGTGCCCGCTCGCGGTGCCCGCTCGCTCGCGGCTCTCCGCGACGCGCTCTCGGAGCTCGACGATCCGGTACGCCTGGTCCTGGACGACTTCCACACGGTGAGCGGCGGCCGGGTGGCCGCGGACCTCGAGTGGCTCATCGAGCACGCGGGGGACCGGCTCCGGCTCATCGTCGCGACGCGCAGCGATCCGCCGCTCCGCCTCCAGCGCCTCAGGGTCGCCGGCCGGCTGAAGGAGATTCGAGCGGCCGAGCTGGCCTTCACCCGCACGGAGGCGGGCGAGCTCCTCGCGCCGCACGAGCTTCCCGCCGACCGCGTCGAGACGCTCTGGCAGCGCGCCGAGGGGTGGGCCGCTGGGCTCCGGCTTGCCGAGCTCTCGCTCCAGTCCCATCCCGACCCGGAGGCTTTCATCGAGAGCTTCGCCGGCGATGACCGGGCCGTGAGCGACTACCTGATGTCGGAGGTCGTCTCGGGCTACGACGAGGAGACGCTCCGCTTCCTGCTCCATACGTCGATCGTCGACCGGTTGAACGGCGAGCTGGCCGAGGCGCTCGCGGGGTCGTCGGCGGGAGAGCATTCGCTTCGCGAGCTGGAGCGAGCCGAGGGCTTCGTCGAAGCGCTCGACTCGAGCGGCAGATGGTTCCGGTATCACCCGCTCTTCGCGGAGGTGCTCCGCGCGGAGCTGAGGCACCGCCTTCCGGACGAGCTTCCTGGACTGCACCGCGAGGCGAGCCGTTGGTTCGCCCGCCATGGCCGGCCGCTCGAGGCGGTGCGGCATGCGGTCGCGGCGCGCGATTGGCAGCTCGCCGCCGAGGTCATCGGCGACCAGTGGCTCGTGTGCGTGGTCGACGGCTCGGGCGCCCGCCTCCGCGCGCTCGCGTCGGAGATCCCTGCCGACGTCGTCCAGGGCGACGCGGAGCTTGCGCTCGCGATGGCGGGCCTCCTGCTGGAGGCCGGCGAGATCCAGTCCGCCGACGATTTCCTCCTCCGCGCCTACGAGCTCGCTGAGGAGCTCCCGGACGAGCGGCGCAGGCGCTTCGCCGTGACGTCCACCGCCACCGCCCTTTACCGCGCCCGCCTCGAGGGCGACGTCGCCGAGGCGCTCAGCGCGGCGCGGCTCGTGCTCCAGGAGCGCTGGGACCGCTCCGTGGCGGTCGAGGTGCGCGCGCTGACGCTCGCCAACGTCGGGATCGCGGAGTTCTGGGCGGACGAGAGCGAGCACGCGCTCGAGCACCTGCAGGCGGCGGCCGGCCTGGCGCTCGAGTTCGGTAGCGACTTCGTGCTCTTCATCGCCGAGAGCTACCTCGCCGCGGTCGACGCCCGCCAGGGCCGGCTCGGCGACGCCCACAGCCGTGCGCGCACGGCGATCCAGCTGGCTCAGCGGCGTGGCTGGGCGGAGGTGCCACACATCGCGATCGCCTACGTGACGCTCGCCACGGTCCACCTCTGGTGGAACGAGCTCGACGACGCTGAGCGCGCCGGCGACCTCGCGCGCGACTCGCTCGGGCGGAGTCCGGAGCCCCTGCTCGCGCCGGTCGTCGCCCAGATCCGCGCGCACGTGCAGGCCCTCCGCGGCGATCCGGTGAGGGCGCTTGACCTGCTGCGAAGCGGCGAGCCGGGCGCCCAGCTTCCGGGCTGGCTCCGCGTTTCCGCGAAGATGATCGAGGCCGATCTCTGGATGGCGCTCGGCGAGCCCGCGCGGGCGCGCAAGGCGCTCTCGGCGGTCGCTTCCGCGCCGCTGTCCGACGCGGCGATCGGCTTGGCCAGGCTGGAGCTGGCGCTCGGCGAGCCCGACGCAGCCATCCGAACGATCGCCGGCTTCCTCGCGGACGACCGCGAGACGCTGATGCCGGTCACCCGCACCGAGGCGTGGGCGCTGGACGCGATCGCCCGTGACGCGATCCACGACGAGACGGGAGCGCTCCGCGCGCTGGAGCGGGCGCTCGACCTGGCCGAGCCGCGCGGCTACTCGAACGCGATCATCCGGCATGGGGCGCCGGTGAGGTCACTCCTCCGCCGGCGCATCGCCAAGGGGACGGCGCACCGCGCCTTCGCCGGCGAGCTCCTATCGGTGCTGGAGCAGGAGCCGGCCGCCCGCCGCGGCAACGGGGACGCGCTGCTGCTCGAGCCACTGAGCGAGCGCGAGCTCACCGTCCTCCGCTATCTCCCCACGATGATGTCCAACGCCGAGATCGCCGGGGAGATGTTCGTCTCGGTGAACACCGTCAAGACCCATCTGAAGCACATCTACCGGAAGCTCGACGTCTCCGAGCGGCGCGATGCCGTGCGCCGCGGCCGCGAGCTCCGCCTGCTGAGCCCTGGCCTGACCGAGTCGTGAGGAGGCCCTCCCTGCCGGGGGAGGTCGTCGACTTTGGCGAGCGTTGCCTGCGGCGGTTCGTGGAGATCGAGGGCGCCATGCAGGCCACGGTCCTCGCCGCCCAGGCGTTCACGTCGCTGATCCCGTTCATGGTGGTCAGCGCGGCGCTGGCCCCCGGCGAGGGCGACCTGTCCAAGCGGATCATCGAGCGCTTCGACCTCGAGGGCAGCGCGGCTCGCTCCATGGAGGCGCTCTTCAACAGCGCGGGCGAGGTGGAGAGCGCGGTCACGTGGGTCAGCATCGCCATCCTGGTGCTGTCCGCGACGTCGTTCACGCGCGCGCTACAGCGGATGTTCCAGCGCGCCTACGCGACCGAGTCCGCCGGCTGGAGGGAGAGCTGGCGCGGCCTCGCATGGCTCGCGACGTTCGCCGCGTGGCTCGCGATCTCCTCGCCGGCGCGAAGCGCGCTCGACGACGTGGGCGGGCTCGTGTTCGCGATCGCCGTGTCGACCGTGACGGGGTTCGTCGTGTGGCTGTGCACGCCGAGGATCCTGCTCGGCCCGATGGACTGGCGCCGCCTGCTGCCCGGCGCGAGCGTCTCCGCCGTGCTGGGAGCTCTGCTCGGCGCGGCGTCGGGCATCTACGTCCCCATCGTGCTCACGTGGTCGGCCGACCGCTACGGGCTGATCGGGGTCGCCTTCACGATCCAGTCGTGGCTGCTCGCGGCGGCGTTCATCGTCGTGGTCGGGGCCGTCGTGGGCGGCGTGGCGAGCGAACGTGTCGGCGAGCGGTTCGCGGCCGCTACTTCACGCGCGCGCTAGCCGGCATCGGCGCTCACTGGCGGCGCACCCGCGTGAGCTGGATCCGCACCGGCACCTCGTACGCCTGCGCGAACGTCTCCGGGGTCATGCCGATGCGTGTGATGTGATCGCGGTACTTGGCGAGGTAGTCGGCGTCCCGGTCGGCCGGCGGCATGTCGCCGGCCGCCGTCGCGGTTCCGGACAGGACGACCACGTCGCCGCCGCGGCCGTCGCCCGCGAAGTTCAGCGACACGTGCGGGTTCGCCTCGATGTTGCGCACCCGCGGGCTGCGCCGGCTGTACATGCGCACAGACTCGCCGCCGTCCCAGAAAAACCAGACGGGCATGGGCACCGGCTCGCCCGCCGGCGTCACCGTCGTCATCCAGACAACTATGTCCTCACGCAGATGGCGCGCTACGCGGGCCCCGAGCTCGGTGCCTTCGTCGACCACACCGGCGTCATGCCGTGGGCGCCGGGGGCTGGCCTGCGGGCGGCTGTGCCTGAGCGGGCGGCTGCGACTGGGCGACCGACCTGACGTAGTCGTCGAACTCGGCGCGCGCCGCGGCCTGCTGCTGGACGTCGCGGTTGGCCATGTCCTTGCCCTCGGCGATCAGGTATATGAGCACGCCAAGGAACGGCAGGAAGATCACGAACACGCACCAGGCCGCCTTCCCCCAGCCACCGATGTCGTTCCTCCGGAAGATGTCGGCGAAGATCCTGAACAGGATCAGGAGCCACGCGACCCAGAGGAAGAAGACGAGTATGGACCAGAAGACGTCCATGAACGGGTAGTCAGCTGCAATCAACATGGGGCAAGTCTGGAGCCGCGCCGGGTGATCCGCAATCACCCGCACCGGGTGAGGGCGTAGCCACAGCACGGCACACGTAGTCCGCGGAGTAACCCGCTCAGGTGACCCTGCTCCGGGCGGGGTTACCACCGTCGCGGGGGTTGTGTCCACGGGGCGCTTCAGCTCTCAAGCGCGGCTCGAGCGCTTCCGAATCGAGAACAGTGGAGCACGCGCCCGCCAGGCCTGCACGGGGCCGGCGTCGGTTGACCGGACCCCTGCCGATCGCGCTGGTTGCGCTCGCCGTCGCGTGTCCGTCCGCGAGCGCCCAGCTGCCCGGCGTCACGGCGCCGGTGGAGGACGGCGGCGTGGGGAAGCCGGTGCCCAAGCCCGTCGCGCAGGTCGTCGGGGGCGTGGTGAACGAGCCGCTTCCCGAGCCGCTCGAGCGGGTGGTACAGGATTCTCCCGTCGCGCCCGTTCGCGACGAGGTGCGGCGGATCGTGAACGAGCCCACAGCCAGCGGGGGCGGCGGGTCCGGCGGCTCGGGTGGCTCGGGCGCAGGCGGGTCCGCGGCCACCGGCGGATCGGGCGGATCCGCCGGCACCGGCGACACGCCGGGCGCCGGAAACGGCGGCTCACAACCCAGAGGCGAGCGCCCCGGCCGCGGGCCAGGCCGCGGCGACGCCTCCCCGCGCCGCGCCGGCGCTCGGGGCGGGCGTGGAGACGCGCTCACGCCGGGCGCCGGAGGCTCCCGCACGGGATCGCCTGCGCCCGGTCCGCGGACCCCCGCCGGCGACAGGGGCCGCGAGCGCGCCACGACGGGCGGGCCCGGCAGTCAGGGAGCGGCGATTCGGACCATCGAGACGATCGTCCGCGCCATCCCGACCCCCATCTGGATCGCGCTCGGCCTGCTGTCGCTCGTCGCGCTTGTGCTCGGCGTACGGACGTTCACCGAGCGCCGGCGCGCCAGCGCCCTGGCACGTGACCGCGACGAGCTGACAAGGGATGTGGCCGCCCTCGAGCGCGCGCTGCTGCCGGCCGTACCCGAGCGTGTCGGGGATGTCGCGACCTCGGTCGCGTTCCGGCCCTGCGACGGCCCGGCCGCCGGCGGCGACTTCTACGACGCGTTCGAGCTCCCGGACGGGCGCGCGGCGGTGCTGGTCGGAGACGTTTCGGGCCACGGCCCCGAGGCGCTCGAGGCCACGAACTCGGTTCGCTCCCAGCTGCACGCGCTGCTCGAGGCGGGCATGTCGCCGCGCGCGGCGATCGCAACCGTCGGCGAGCACGCGCCGCTCCCGCTTGCGGGCCGTTTTACGACCGTCGTCGTCGCCGTCCACGACGCCGCGACGGCGACGCTGACCTACGCGACGGCCGGCCATCCCCCGCCGATAATCGTCGGCCCCGGCGCCGTGGAGCTCCTGAGCGCGGGCGCCTCGCCGCCGATCGGCGTCGGTCTGCGCACGGGACTTCGCGAGACCCGGGTCGGGCTGCCCGCGGGCTCCGTCGCATGCTTCTACACCGACGGGCTCGTGGAGGCGCGGACAGGCGGCGCGATGATCGGCCGCAGCAGGCTGGCCGCGATGGTCGCGTCGGTGGACGCCGACGAGGAGGCGCTGGGCGTGCTCGAGCGGGTCCTCGCCGAGGCCGACGAGGCGCCGGACGACATGGCCGTGTGCCTCGTGCGGCCGTTGTCAGGCACCGACCTCGGCGCGGCGCGCGTGGAGTTGCTGGAGCTCGACGCGGACGACGTCGAGAGCGGCTTCGCCAGGCGCTTCCTCGACGCCTGCGACGTGCCGGCCGACGACCTCGCCGTCACGATCGAGCAGGCCCGCGCCGCAACGAGCGCAGACGGGCGGGCGCTCCTCGAGGTCACCATCTCGCCCGCTGGCGGGCGCGCTCGCGTCACGGGCGAGCCTGCGGCAGCGCCGCCCGCGGCGGTCTAGCCGAACGTGAAGGCGTAGGCCTCGGTGCCGGGCGCCAACGTCAGCGTCAGGACGTGGTCGCCGGCTCGAGCAAGGCGCACGACGTCGTAGAGGCGGTGGTCGTGGATCGCGAGCCGGCCCCTGGGACGCCCGTCGAGCCGCACCCGCACCATCCCTCCACCGTCTCGCGCCCCCAAGACGAGGAACACCCGCCGCGCCGCGAAGCGCAGGTACACCCGAGCGCCGGGCCCCGCCGCCGTCGCGTGGGACGCGTCGATCCGCCACGGGCCCTCGTAGGCGAGGTGGCTCGGCGGCAGCCCGGCGGCCACCCGGCCGGCGAGGCGGTAGTCGTGCTCGCCCGGCTCGATCGCGCCGTTCAGGAAGCGCTGGGCGCGCTCCGAGCCGAGGTAGGACTCGGGCGTGCCCACCCCCGACGGCGTCTCGACGTGTTCGCCGGCCCGCCGGCCCAGCTGCCCGTGGCCGGCCTCGGCGAGCAGCTGGCGGATCGCACGCTCGGTCACGTCGTAGTTGCCCTCGCCGAAGTGCACGTAGCGCACGCGCCCGCGTGAGTCGATGAGGTACTTGGCCGGCCAGTACTGGTTCCCGTATGCGCGCCAGGTGACGAAGTCGTTGTCCTGGGCGACCGCATAGCGGAGGTGGTTGCGCGCGATCGCCCGCTCGACGTTGCCGGCGTCGCGCTCGAACGGGAACTCCGGCGCGTGGACGCCGATGATCGTGAGCCCATCGCGTCGATAGCGGGCGTCCCAGGCCCGGAGCGCCGGCACGGTCCGGAGGCAGTTGATGCAGGAGTAGGTCCAGAAGTCGATCAGCACGACCCGGCCACGGAGCGAGCGAAGCGTGAGCGGCCGCCCGCCCGGGGTGCCCCACCATCGTTGCGTGCCCCGTATCTCCGGCGCGGGACCGAGGACGGCAAGGTCCTTCGCCGGGTGCGAGGTGGCCGCCTGCGCCAGGCTCCCTCCGCCCCCGCGCAGATCGGCCAGTCGGTCGCTCGCAGCACCCGATTCCTCCAGGCTCTGCGACGGGTTCACGAGCACAGCCGGCAGATCGGCCGCGATCCGGTTCTCGAAGCTGATGTCGAGCTCCGCCACCATCAGCAGCGCCACCGCGACCATTACGCCGCCCATCGCCCGCTGGAACGCGCCGCTCCGCCGCGCGAGCGGCGAGGTGAGCCGGCGACCGCCGATCATCAGCACGTACAGCACGGCCGCGCTCCCGGCGCTGTAGGCGAGCGCCACGGCCAGGCGCCCGGCTGTGAAGTCCTGCGTCGCCGACACGGTGATCACGCCCGCGAGGATCGGCCCCGCGCATGGGGCGTACACGAACCCGAGGCTCGCCCCCAGCACGAGGCCCGAGCCGAAGCCTTCCCCGCCGACCTGAGCCGGGGCGCGCGGGGCGAGACGCTGGAGCCACGCCTCCACTCGCGCCGCGGCGGCCGGGACCAGGAGCGTCACGCCCGCCACCCCGAGGACGACGATCGCGAGCGTGCGGAAGAAGTCGTCCGGCAGGCCGAGCGCTGAGAGCAGGTAGACGAGCGCGACGGTTGCGAAGGTGAACGACAGGACGAGCCCCGTGACCACTCCGAGCGGCCGCCTCCGTCCGCCGGTGGCGCCCGCGGCCAGCGCCACGGGCAGCACCGGAAGCACGCATGGCGACACGGCGGTGGCTGCACCCGCCACGAAGGCGAACAGCACGAGGAGTGTCACGCCGCAACAGCATGACACTCACTCGTGCGTGTTCTTCAGCCCGCGGGATTTGGCGCGAGCGCGTCACTCCCGAGCCGCGGGCGCCGCTCGGGCAGGCGGCTCCGAAGGGCCGACAGCCCGAGCACGACCAGCACACCGGCGCCGACGTACGCCGCAAGCGTCGCGATCGGCTCGGTCATCGAGGCGTCCGGGAAGTACAGGACGTCGCGCAAGAGCGCGGTGCCGGCACCGCCCGGCAGGTGCTCGCCCAGGCCGCTCCAGAAGGGCGACAGGAACTCGAACGCGGTGTTGCCGCCCGAGATCTGCGCGCCGATGACGAAGAACAGCGTTCCCGTCACGGCCGCGCCCGCGGCCCCGATCAGCGACACCATCGCAGCTGTGGAGGCCGTCACCGCGAGGCTGATGAACGAGAACACGAGCACGCGATCGACGACCGACGCGTCGGTGCCGACGCCGAAGGCCGCCGAGATTCCGGTGACCGCCAGCCCGAAGGCGAGCGCGTATGCGACAAGGGCGGCGATTGGCAGGACGCCGCTGCGCGGGCCCGCCTGGAAGCGCGGCAGCACGCTCCGGAAACCCAGGATCCCGACGCTGCCGCCGAGCATCAGGAGCTGCACGAGCAGCGGGATGCTGCTGCCGGCCGAATCGTCCTCAGGGAGAGGCTTGACGTCCACGATGCGCGGCACGTTGTCCGGCGTGGCCGCGCCGAGCGTCTTGCGCATGAAGTTGGCCACCTGGTTGCTCGCCGACGAGGCGAGCATCAGCTCGCGCACGCCCTGCTCACCTGGTACGACGGCCGCGTAGACATCACGCTCGTCGATCGCCTGGCGCGCGGCGGCGCGGTCCGGCACCGCTCTCACGTCGAGTTGGCCCGGCGCCTGCGCCTCGATCGCCTGGGCGACCGCCGGACTGCCGACAGAGGCGATCGGCACGTCGCGCGGCTGCGGGTGGTGGCCGATGCTCAGATAGGCGGCGCCGAGCGCGATGGCGATGACCGCGCCGACGACCACCATGATCCGGGACCTATGCCGGAACGGTACGCCCGGCCCTGCTGTGGTTGTGACTTCGGTGTCCATGCCCGCCAGCGTCCAGGAACGGAGTGGCCGGAACATCGGTTGGGCACCCTGATTCGGGCACCCCTAGCCTCGGGGTACGGGTGCTAGCCCTGCGAGCGCTCGACGATCCGGGCGACCTCGACGCGCGAGCCCGCGCCGAGCTTCCGGAAGATGTTGCGCAGGTGCGTCTCGACCGTCTTGATGCTGAGGAACAGCTCGGCGGCGATCTCCGGGTTGGTGCGCCGGTCGACCACGAGCCGCGCGATCTCGAGCTCCCGGCCGGTGAGCGCCTCGAGCCCGGCCGCTTCCACCCTGCCGCGGCGCGTGCGCCTGTGGACCGCACGGCCGAGCCTGCGCAGCTCGCGCTCGGCCTCGTCGCGGTAGCGCTGCGCTCCGCAGCCGTCCAGCGCCGCGGCCGCCTGCTCCAGCTCGGTTGCAGCGCGCTCCTGCTCGCCCGCCTCTGCGAGCGCCCGTCCGGCCAGCGTGCGGCTGAGGGCCGCCTCGATGGGCGCCCCGGTGGCCGCGGCGCGCTCGGCGGAGGCGAGCGCATGCTCGGCTGCGGCCGCGGCGTCCCCGCGCGCAAGCGCGACCGCGGCGCGCGCTCGGTCGGCGAGGGCGGTCCCCAGCGGCGCGCCGTAGGCGGCTGCGGTGGCCTCCGCCCGCGCAGCCGAGCGCTCCGCTTCGTCGATCAGGCCGAGCTCTAGACGGGAGCGGGTGAGGACCTCCTGCCCCACCACCCTCCACGCTGCGAATACGAGCGGCATGTTCTCGCCGCCGGTGTGGCGGAGCACGACCTCGACGGCACGCTCCGGTTCCCCGGCGAGCAGCAGCGCGCCGGCCGCGACCGGCCCCTCCCTTGCGCTCACGAAACTGTCCTCCAGGCCGCGGGTGACGGCGATGGCCTCCTCGGCGAGCTCGAGGGCGGCTGGGACGTCGCCTTGCATCAGCGCAGCCCAGCCGCGGTTGCCGAGCGCCCATCCGAGTGAGGCCGCGTTGTCGGTGAGGCGAGCCGCGTCGACCGCTCCGTCTAGCAACTCGATCGCCTCGTCGAGCCGGCCGGCCCGTATGAGGATGCCCCCAAGGCCCTGCGTGATGCCCGGCAGCAGCTCGCCCTTGCCGCCCGCGCGGGCCACGGCTATGCCTCGGAGGCCGTGGGCGATTCCCGCCTCGTAGTGATCGAGCATGAAATCCGCGCCGCAGAGCCACTGCAGCGCGTCCGGACGCGCAGCGAGCTCGTCGTCGGGCAGGCCGTCGATCAGCTCCAGCGTCTCGGCACGGTGCGCCTCGGCCTCGTCTCTGTGCCCAAGGCAGGCCGCTGCGAGCGCGCCGATGGCGGCTGCTGCCGCCGTGAGCAGCGTGTCGCCGAGCGGCCGGGCGGTTTCGATCGCCCTTGAGGCCCACTCGAGCATGCGCTCGTAGCGTGCGTCCAGACAGGAATCCCAGGCGAGGTCGATCATCAGGCCGGCGCCGACGGCCGAGCTCGGGTGGCCGACCTCCTCCAGGGCGCGCTCGAGGCGACGGTGCGCGTCCCCGTGGCGGCCCAGCAGCTGCTCGACCCCGGCGCACGCGGAGATCAGGGCGATGCGCCGAGCCGGCTCGTCCTCGCCCTCGAACAGGTCGATGGCCTCGACGAGAGCGGAGCGGCTGTCGTCGAGCCGGCCGATCGCCGCGTCCGCGCGGGCGAGCGCGGCCAGCAGCGCGCCGCGCTCGGCGGGCGACGCCGACTCCGGGAGAATCCGAAGCGCGGCGGCGAACCAGCGCGCGGCACTCGTCGGAGCCCGATCGGCGGCCTCGAGCCCAGCGTCTCGGAGCACCGCCACGGCGTCCAGGTCGCCGTGACGCGCGGACTGCTCGACGTGGTGAGCGCGGGCGCCGGCCGGCGCGCCCCGCTCCGCCAGCGCAGCGGCGATCCGCTCGTGGGCGACGAGGCGGAAGCCCACTGGGCTCGACTCGTAGATCGCACCGCGAACCAGCGGGTGCCGGAAGCGGAAGCGCCGCGGTATGTCGCCTGCCCGCACGAGATCGCGCGCGACAAGCGCGTCGAGGGCCGGCAGCACGTCGGCCTCGGCGAGCGCGGCCGCGCGGGCCGCGAGCTCGAGCTCGAACGGGTCGCCGCTCACCGCGGCCGCCTCTGCGAAGGCGCGCACCTCCTCGGGCAGAGCCGCCAGCTCGCCCAGGATCGCGGCGGACACGGCTCCGGGCACGATTTCACGGGCGGCGCCGTCCTGGCCTCGGCCGCCACCGGCGTCGGCATCGCTTCGCGCGAGCTGGAGGAGGTAGAAGGGGTTCCCGCCGCTGTCGCGGAACAGGCGCTCGCGGTCCGCCGCTGCGAGCTCGGGAACCAGTGTGCCGGAGTCGCCGGCGCCGAGTGGGCCCAGCTCGAGCCTCGTGATCTCCTCGTCCCGGAGCGCCGCTCCGACCGCCCGGGCGAGCGCAGGGCTCGCCTGCCCGGCGCGGTAGGCCACCGCCACCATGACGGCGGCGTCGGGACGGCGCCGCACCAGATGCCCGATCAGCTCGAGCGAGGCGCCGTCGCTCCAGTGCACGTCGTCGAGCGCGAGCACGAGCGGTTGGCGCGCGGCCAGGCGCTCGATCAGCTCGCGTACGGCGTGGTGGGCCCGAAAGCGCTCGGCCGGGCCGGCCGGTAGAGCCGCCCCGTCGCCGAGCGAGCGCAGCGACGGGAACACCGACGCAAGCTCGTCCAGCCCGTCGGCTGCGAGCCGGTCGTAGGAGCGCGGGTCGAGCGCTTCGAGGTAGGCGTCGAAGGCGTCGACCACGAGGCCGAAGGGCAGCTCCTGCTCGAACTCCGCGGCGCGCCCCTCCAGCACCAGGCAGTCGCGTTCCTGCGCGCGCCGCGCAAGCTCGCCGAGCAGCGACGTCTTCCCGATGCCGGGCTCGCCCGTCAGCACCACGAAGCGCGATGAGCCCTCGCACGCGTCGTCGAGCATGCGCTCGAGCAGCTCAAGCTCGGTCTCGCGACCGACGAGCGGTTGGGCCAGCGTCGTCACGGCTCGACTCCGAGCCGCAGCATACGCGGCTAGGGGATCGGGACCTCCGCGATCGGGATCGCGATCGTCCGCACGGCGACGTACCAGGGCAGCCGGCCCAGTGCGTCGTCCGCGCTGTCCGCCTCGACGCGCCACCAGATCTGGTGATCGTCGAAGAGGCACGAACCGAGCGCGGGTTGGTGCCGGAGCGGGCTCGCGAACCCTCGCCAGGCGGCGAAGACAGCGGGGCACTCGCGGGGCTCGTGACGGTGATGAAGCATGAAGCACGGCATGCCATCAGCGTCGTACAAACGCCCGCCGCCGACATCGGGTGGGCACCCTGAACGCGACCCTGACTACGCCCCGGCCAGCTCCGGGAGCGCACCGACCTGCCGGAGCAGGCCGACGACGTCCACGAGCTCCCATTCCTCCTCGATCTTCCCGTCGCGGCAGCGACTGATCGTCAGGCCGCTGAACTCGACGTCGCGGCCGCTGGGCGGCGCGCCCATCAGCTCGCCCTCGTGACGGCCGCGGATCGTTGTGCGCGTGGCCACGTAGTCGCCCTCGCTGAACTGGTGCTCGATCGTGACGTTGAGGCCGGCGAGCGCGTCGCGGTAGCTCTGGACCATCTCGGCAAGGCCGCCTGGGCCGCGCACCTCGTCCGGGTGCACGACGTAGTCCGGCGTCACGATCGACGCGAGCGCGTCGAAGTTGCCCTTTGAGGCCTGCTCGAAGCAGTCCCGCACGGCCGTCTTGTTCGCTTCGCTGTCGGACATTGTGTCCTCCATGGGTCGGGTGTCCGGAGGATCGCCCGGCACGCCGGCGCGCGCATCGGTGTGAATACCTATCTCGCTACCGATCTTCGGGCAGCTCGCGGACCGCGTAGGCAGCGGCCTCGGCCCGGTTCCTCAGGCCCAGCTTGGCGATGATGCTGGCCACGTGGTGCTCCGCCGTGCGGCGGCTGATGAAGAGCCGCTCGGCGATGTCGGCGTTGGAGAGGCCGGCGGCAACCAACGGCAGCACCTCCGACTCCCGCTTCGTGAGCGTCCCGTGGCCCTTCGGCCACGAGCGAGCGCCTCCGCCGAGCTCGCGAAGCAGCGCGGCCGCCGCGTCCGCGTCGCGGGCCGCTCCGAGCTGCTCGAACGCGGCGAGGGCGAGCCGGGCCTCACCCGCGGCCGCCTCGGGCGAGCCTGCGCTCAGCACTCGGGCCAGCTCGAGCCGCGCGCGGCCGGCCTCGTGAGGGAGACCGAGCCCCGCGAACGCCTCGAGCGCCCGCGTCAGGTGAGCGGTGGCACCCTCCTCGCCCCCGGCCGCGCACACGCGCCCGGCGCCGAGCTCCGCGAAGGCGTTCACGAGCTCGCCGCCGGCGCCTGAGGCGAGCTGCTCCAGCCGCGCCAGGGTCGCCTGCGCCTCCTCCGCCTCCCCGCGGGCGAGCTGGATCTCGACCAGCAGCTCCAGGAGCGGCGCGCAGGCGAGGTCGGTGGGGTCGCTGCCCTCGAAGCAGAGCTGGGCGAGCTCCTCCGCGAGGCCGAGGTCGCCGCGCGCCAGCGCGATCACCGCCGAGGCCCGGCGCGCCGCCGGATGCCACTCCACGCCCTCGAGCAGGCGCTCCGCCTCCTCGTACCGCCCCTGGCGCACCCGCAGCCCGGCGAGCCGGACGAGCGGGAAGGCGCCGTCGCCGCGATAGCCGCGCTCGAAGGTCTCGATCGCGTAGCGAAGCTCCGTCTCTGCCTCGTCCCAACGGCCCAGCGCGACGAGGATCCCGCCGTAGTGAGTCCGGCAGGTGGGACGCACGAAGTCGGCCCATGCGACGTGGCGGTCGGCCAGCGCCATCCACTCCTCGGCACGCCGCACGTCGGTGGCGTGCTCGCACGCGCTGAGCAGCCGGCAGCAGATCTCCCCCATCGCGCCGTGCGCCACCACCTCCCCGGCCGTGACCGCCGCCATCGCCTGGTCGAGCAGCTGCATGCCCTCGGCCAGCTGGCCGGTCGCGACCTTGGTCTCCCCGAGCAGCGCAATGGCCTCGAACTCGAGGTCGGCGTCGCCGAACCGCCTGGCGATCGTCAGCGCCGCCGCGGCGCACTGCTCGCGCTCCTTCGCGTCGCGCGTGAACACGGCTCCGTCGAGGATCAGCCAGCCGTGCGACGCGCACTCCTCGACTCCCTCGAGCAGGCTCTGGGCCCGCCCCATCCACCCGCTCGCCACGGCGTAGTTCCCGTTGTAGGTGCCGTGGAGGAACGCGAGCCAGCGTGCCGTGTCCGCCGCGTCGGCCGGTCGACCCTCGCGCCGGTAGGCCGCGAAGGCGCGCTCCTTCACCTCGGTCGCGGCGTCGTACTCGCACAGGAACTGAAGCGCCTGGCTGAGCCCGTCGAGCGCCTCCGCGCTCTCGGATTCGGCGAGTGCTTCCTCGAACGAGCGGCGAGCCGTGGGCCAGTCGGCGGCGGCGAGCGCCTCCCAACCTTCGCGGGGCAGGCGATCCACGAGACAAGCCTAAGGCGTTGCATCCGCGCCAGGAAGCTCACGCGCCGCCCGTACGGGTGTACGGTCGAATCATGCGCAGGGTGTTCGTCATCGCACTGGTGGTCGGGCTCCTCGCCTCGGCCGGCGTCGCGCTCGCCGCCGGCCCGACGATCAAGACGAGCCCGAACCCGGTTGCGCAGGGCGCAGTGGTGCGCGTCTTCGGCGTGGTGCCGCAATGCGCCCGTGGCAACACCGTGACGCTGCTGTCGAGAGCCTTCTCACACAGGCATGAGTTCGCCGGCGTCCCTGCGATCTCCGCCGTTGTCGGTCGCCACCACAGGTACTCCAGGCGGACCACCATCCCGACGCAGCGCCGCCCCGCGCGATACAGGATCACGGGCCGCTGCGGAGGCGGCACCCTGGGAGTAATCGCGCACCTGCGCGTGACGGCGCTGTACTAGCTACAGGCCGTCGGGGTGGGTCACGGCGAAGCCTGCAGAGCTGCGTCCCTCCATGGTCCAGCGGGAGCCGGTCCGGGAGCGTGCGCTCGTGTCGAAGCGGAGGCCTGCAACCACCATGTAGACGTGGTCGGCGTTGGCGTAGATCGTGATCCAGCGCCCCGTGCCGCGGTCGCCCCAGCGCGCGAAGTCTCCTGAGACCAGCGGGCTGTCGAGCAGGCCCGCGCCGTGCAGGGCGTAGGAGACGGAACCCGAGCAGTCATAGCCGTCGTCGTCCCAGCTCCCGTGGCCGCCGCCCCACTTGTAGGGCTCCTTCGCGATCACGTTGCCCGCGGCGATCACCCGTCTCACGACCCGCGGCGCCGATGCCGGCGGGACCGCGAAGCCGTCCGCGGTGACCGACCCCGTCGCTCCCGGCACGACCTTCTCGGGCGGAGGCGGAGGCGCGTAGGCGGCGCCACCCGGCCCGAGGTCGTTCACGGCGAGCTTGATCGCACGCTGCTCGCGCACCGTCGCGACGCCGTCCGCGCGCAGCTCGAGCTCCGACTCCGTCGAGCGGAGCGCCCGCAGCGTGCGTGGCCCGAAGTCTCCGTCGCGCGCAACCCTGTGCCCCGCGGAGCCGAGGTAGCGCTGCAGCTGCTTCACGTCGCCGCCGCGTGCGCCGACCTTGAGCGTCCGCGACCCGTAGCGGGCTGCGCTCGCCTCCGCGGGCAGCGCGACGGCCACCACGAGGGCGGCGACGAGCAGGGCCAGCTGTCGGGACGCGCGGAAGTGCATGGGTTCCGTCTCCAGCGCCATCGGACGACCGCGCGTTTCTCCTTCTTCGCGGGCGGCATGTTGCAACGCCAGTGGTCAGCCGCTACTAACGATTAGTAAGCTGTGTTCGATGGAACCGCTGATTGCAACGCTGAGCCCGCCCGTCGATCCCGAACGCGACCACGTACG
>Ga0105245_10000367_pt1 | contig 42274 bp, 38 predicted proteins | sample KBSM54metaG_FD_81523 | JGI IMG/M metagenome (GOLD analysis project Ga0105245, IMG submission 81523) | Miscanthus rhizosphere microbial communities from Kellogg Biological Station, Michigan, USA - KBS M5-4 metaG | ecosystem: Host-associated > Plants > Roots > Rhizosphere > Soil | place...
CTCGCGAACGACTCGTTCAGCCACGTGTCGTCCCACCACGCCATCGTGACCTTGTCGCCGAACCACTGGTGCGCCATCTCGTGCGCTGCGGTGATCGCGTACTCCTCTTTGGTGAAGCGCGTGACGTCCTGCGGCTTCGTCAGGAGGATCTGCTGGCGGTAGGTGATGAGGCCCGCGTTCTCCATCGCGCCGGCGTTGAACACCGAGCACGCGAGCATGTCGAGCTTCGGATACGGATACGGCGTGCCGAAGTAGTCCTCGAGCGCCTCGAGGATCCGCTTCGTACTCTCGACCGGATACGCGACGTCACCGGTGCGGCCCTTCGGCACGACGATCCGGATCGGCACGCCGTTGCGAGTCTTGCCAGCGTCGACCGCTTCGAACGGACCGACCGCGAACGCGACGAGGTAGCTCGGCAGCGGCTTGGTCTCCGCGAACCGCGTCATCGTCATGCCGTTCGCTTCGTCGGTGGTCTGCTCGATCGGCGTGTTCGAGAGGACGACCTGGCCCTTCTTCGCGTGGATCGTGACGTGCCACGGGATCTTGAACGACGGCTCGTCGAAGCACGGGAACGCCTGGCGGGCGTCGGTGTTCTCGAACTGGGTGAACATGTACCAGTCGCCGGTCTCCTGCGCGCGATAGATGCCGTCGCCGTCATCCTTGTGCGCCTTGCCGCGATACGAGATCGCGAGGGTCGCCTTGCCGATCGGCAGCGGCTTGTCGAACACGAGGCCGAGGTAGCCCTTCTTCGGCGTGATCGCCTTCGGCACGAGCATCGTGCCATTCGCGTTGAGCGTCGCCTCGTCGACGGTGATCTCGTCGGCATTGAGCCAGATCACCGGCTTCGCTTCGGTGATGTCGAGCTCGGTCGTGATCTTGCCCTTGAAGTCCTCGCTCGCGGGATCGAGCGTGAGGTCGACGTCCTCGTGCAGAGGCTTCGCGAACGTCGGCAAGCGGAGCTGCGGAGCCTCCGGCGGCGCCGCGGCGACCGGTGGTGCTTCTGCGGAACCCGACGATGGCGGTGGCGGCGGCGGCGCGTGGGCCGGCGAGCTCGCATGACCGCAGGCGAACAGCAGAGCGAGGGCGGGAAGAGCGATCTTCATCTGGCGCGAAGCATCACACGCGACGTGGGCAACGCCCACTCGCCAAGCTCACAAGCGATGGCCGAATTGCATCGCAGAAACCGCACGATGCGACGCTTCGACGTGTCGCAGTCAGGTCGCAGGTGCGGCGAGCGCGAGATCCGTAGCGAGGTCGAGATCGAGGACTTGGCCGTCGCGGTGGCGCTTCGCGTATTGCGCGGTGAAGTCGCTCGGCAAGCGGAGCGACCAGTTCGCGGTGTTGTCGATCACGCCAGGTATGTTGAACCGCTCGCGATAGCCGAACAGATCGGCGAAGAAGATCGACACGTTCTCCGCTCGGCTCGCGAACAGCTCGGCGAGCATCGCGTTCGCGAAGAAGCCGTCCTTCGCGAGCCACTCGGGCCGGGGCAGCGCGAGCCGCGCCGCGAGGTGGCGCGCCCACTGCTCCCGCTTCGCCGGCGACCACTCGAGCAACAGGCCGAAGATCGGCGCCGTGTCGTGGTTGCCGAGCATCACCCAGTCGGCGCGCTGTGCGTTGTCCATGCGATAGACATCGCGCGGATCGTCGAGGTTCGCCTTCTGGGCGACGCGCCAGCGGCCGAGCCCGTACTTCGCGAGCACCGCGCCGAGCGGGAACGGCATCGTGCTCAACACCTCGCAGCTGACGTCGGCGAAGTCGCGGCCCTTCTGCTCCGCGGCGATCCGGAGCATCTCGAAGTACAGCGCGTACTCGTTGATCTGCCACGGCTCGAGCGCGCGGACCCAGCCATCGGCGTAGCGCGGCTGGCTCGGATCGATCTGATCGAGCGTGACCCTCGCGAGCGCCGCGAGCTCCGGATGATCGGCGAGCCCGGGCGATTCGAACAGTCGCGCTCCGTCGCGCACCGCCTGACCGTCATCGCCGGTGCCAGACTTGTAGACCCACGGGCAGACCAAGCCGTGGGGGTGATCGAGGCGCAGGCCGTCGTACTCGGTGAAGCCCTTGTCGGCGCGCGCGAACACCAGTGCGGCGCTGCGACCGAGGCGCTGGAGCGGATCGAGGACGGGATAACCCCACGGCTGGCCCGCGGGGTTCGTGCGGCTCGGCGGCGCACCCATCCGGTAGTGCGCCATGAACGCGGCGGCGTACGCCCACGCGTCGGCATCCGCGTAACCGACCTGGAGATCGCCGTACAGCGCGAGGCCGAGCGCGCTCGCAGTCTCGCGAACCCGGGCGTGCTCGCGATGCGCGAGGAGCTGACCGAAGCAGTAGCGATCGATCGGAATCGCGTGCTCGCCGGCGAGCCCCAACATCCGCGCGGCCGCTTCGTTCTTGTTGACCTTCAGCGCCTCGATCCGCGCGCGCAGTGCCGCGAGCTCGCGCGTGATCGCATCGCGCGTGCCGGACACGCCTTCGTCGTGGGCCTGGCGCGACCGGGTCTCGTCGATCAGCGCTGCGCTCGCTTCCATCCGCGCGAGCACGAATGGATCGAGCGGCGAATGCTCGCGCCATAGATCGCGCTCCGGCTCGGGCCAGTCGCGATGCGCGCGACCGTCGTTGCGGATCGCGAGTGCGGCGTACAGCGCGTCGCTCTCGAGCCAGCGTCCGTTCGCGCTGCGAAACTCGTCGAGCTCCTCGCGGAGGTCGGGGCGCAGGCCGAGGAACATCGCCGCGTGCGCGCGCATCAGCAGCGCCTCGCTCGCGTCGTACGCGTGGGTGTGCAGCGCGGGGCCACCGCCGGGTACGAGCGCGCGCGCGATCGTCGCTTCGTCGACCAGCCCGGTCGCGCGATACGCGCCGATCGAGATCGTGGCGGTGTGGCGCGAGAAGATCGTCGCGTCGTACGGCGAGGGGTTGTCGCGCGAAGTCTGGCCCTGCGGCCCGAGCTGCAGCCCGGTGAACCCGAGCTGCCTCGTGAACGCCATCAGCCGCGCCGCGGCCTTGGTCGAGGGTGCGCCGCGGCCGATGTCCTCGTCGGCGTCCGAAGGGAACGACACATCGTGGATCGCGAGCAGCAGGCGCTTCACGCCGAGGCGCTCGAGCTTGGCCGCGATGGTCACGCGGCGTTTATAGCCTAGTGCGCGTCGAAGTCGGCCACGCCGGCCGTCGGCGTTTCGGCCGGCCCGAACCCCAGGCTATCGGTCGCCGTGCCGTCGAGCCGGATGTTCGGCATCGCCGGATACTGCGACGCGCCGAATACGTGAGCGCCGGCGCCGGCGTCGCGGCCGAGCGCGGGGATCGTGAGCGTCGAGATCGCGTCGCACGTGCTCGGCGTCGTGAGGTCGGTCGCGTCCACGCACAGCGTCGCGGGCGTGTTGCACGTCGCGCCCATGTCGGGGGAGCCGATGCCGTAGAGCGCGGTGCCGTCCGAGCTGAGCTGCGCGCCGCAGTAGCCGACGCCGATGCCGGCGACCGACATCTCGAACGTGTGCGCCGCGGGCTCCGCGTGGATCTGGGTGACCGCGTACGAGCAGCCGTCGAACGTGCCGTCGCTACCGCAGCTCGCGTTCGTGTAGCCCACCCCGTACCAGACGTCGACGACCGGCGCGTCCGTCGTGCCGGCCACGCGTGCGGCGACGCGAGTAGCGCCGCCGGTGACGTAGAGGTAGGTCGCATCGGCCGTCGCGCCGAACTGCATGAACGAAGCGGGCGTCGTCGTGCCGAACGCGCGGTAGCACTGCGCCGCGAACGTCAGCGACTGACCGAGAGGCGCGAGTGCATACGTCGTCGGCGCGGCTGCGAGACAAGGCGAGTCACCGGCGGTGTTGACCTCGGTGAGGCGATCGTCGACGCCCTGGAGGATCCGGAACACGTCCGTAGGGCCGCCCATCGGGTTGAAGAACCGATCGCGGAAGTCGCTCGCGGATAGCGTCGCGTCGAGCGCGGCGTGATGCGCGCTGCGCCCGCCGTTCAATCCCGACGGTGCCGCCGCGTGGACCGGCGGCTCGATCAGAGGTAGGTCAGCTGACGATCCCGAGCCGGGTGCCGCACAGCCAACGAGGATCAGACAGCTCCATGCCTTGCTCATCACCTACGACATCGGCCGAGTCGCGCCGATCGTGATGTGCGTGTCAGTGCGCGTCCGGGACCATCGCGGCCGCGCCGGCCGACGACGCCGGCGTCACCGACGAATCGCCGATCGTCTCGAGATCCGCCAGGCGCACGTTCGAGCCTGCACCCTTCAGGCGCTGCGCGAGATCGACGATCGCCTGGACGCTGTCGTGCTGACTGTCGAGCATCCGGCCGAGCGCCTTCTTCTGGGTCGCGACCTTCTCGTACGAATCGCGCGACTTGTCGGCGGCGGGGATCGCGGCGCGGTAGTCGAACGCGGTCACCGCATCGGTCCGGAGCAGCGCGAGCGCGTGGAGAACTTGTTGCTGGGTCTCGCCATCGGAGCTCGCGAGCGTCACCGCCTGGAGGCCCGACGGGCCGGTCGTGTAGACCGTGCCGAGCGCGCCGAACGTCTTCGGATCCGGCAGGTCCTCGATCACGAGGATCGGGCGGGTCGTCGCCGGGAAGTCTGCCGGATACACCGCGAACACCAGCGCACCATCGGGCCGCGCGCGGACCGACGCGGTCAGCGAGCCGAACGCGAAGAACGGCGGGTCACTCGACGTTGCCGCGCCGGTGACCCGCGCACGCGCCGCGACATCGAGCTGCGGACCGTGATCCGCCGGCTTGGTCGTACGCTTGAGCGTCTGCATCATGTCGCGGACCTGATCGATCGCGACGACCACGTTGAGTGCGCTCGCGCCGCTGTAGTGCGCGTGGAACACGCCGACGAGCTCCCACTCGCCGGTCTTGCACGACACCGCGAACACCGGCGAGCCCGAGCCACCGTGGGTGAGCAGCGCGTCGACGACGAAGTCATCGTGGTTCCACGCGCCGAAGTCGTCGTGGTCGTACGCCGACACGACCTTGCCGACGTTCGTCGCGCTGAACGCGCCGAGCGGATAACCCTTCACCTCGACCGAGGTCCGCGCGGCGACGCCGGCGCTCTTGCCGACCTTCCACGGCATGATGTCGAGCTTCTGCTTCGCCTTCAGGATCGCGATGTCGAGCGTCGGATCGACGACGACGCGCGTCAGAGGGACGTCGTCGGCGGCGTAGTCGTCGTGATCGTTGTCGACGATCTTCAGCGCGTCCGCGACCCGCTTGCAGCCGGCGGGCACGCCGTCGACGGGGTGATCCGCGTCGGTGACGGCGGGCCACTCCGCCACGTGCTGGTTCGTGAGGAGCAGCGTGTCGTCGCCGACGTGGCGATAGCCGAACGCCGTGCCGTACGCCATCGTGGCGATCCGGTTCGTCTTGAGATTGCCGTCGCCGCCGTACGCGACGCATTCGTACGTCGCCGTCGTGCGGACGGCGTACGAGTAGGGCTTTGTGCGTGCCTCGAGCTCGCGCGCGCCCGGCGACAGCGCCGAGAGGTCCTCGGCGTAGTCCCCGACGCACTGCGCAGCCCGAGCAGGGTGGGTGGTCCCGGCCAGGAGGGCTACTGCTGTTGCGACCGCGAACCTCATATACACGATGACGGCCAGATCTCGGGCGCGTTCATCCCCGTAAGAGATGTGTAAGGAGCGCTCTCGGCGCGCATACGCACACCGGCGACATGCGTCTAGGAGGACATGACGAAGACCATCATGTTCCTTCCGCTTCTAGCCACTCTCGGTTGCCACGAGCGCGTGATCGCCGTCGCTCCCCCTGTGCCGGAAAACCCCGGTCTCATGACGGTGACGGGTTCCGCAACGCTGGAAGTCAGTCCTGACTGTGCGGACCTGACGATGACACTGAGCGCCGACAACACACGGCCAGGTGCGGCAACCGCTGCCGTCGACAACAAGGAGCAAGCGCTGATCGCGGCTCTCACGAAACAAGGTGTCTTGCCAAAAGACATGAAGCTGTCACTCGTCACGCTCGAGCCGGTCTACGAGCCGAACCTGTATCCGTTGAAGGTCAACACGTATCGCGCGCAGATCACGGTGACGGCGACGACGCGCGACTTCGCGAAGATCAGCGCGCTGATGGAAGCGGGTGCGGACGCCGGCGCTTCGCAGCTATCGAGCGCGTTCCGCCGCAGCGATCTGCCGGAGCTCAAGAAGAAGGTGCGCGACATGGCGCTCGCGGCGGCGAAGGACAAGGCGAAGCAGACCGCGACCGCACTCGGGATCGATCTCGGTCGGGTGATCGCGGTCAGCGAGAACACCGGTGGCTCGATGTGGAACGCGACCTACTTCCCGCAGGTCGCGAACGCGGCCGAGCGCAACGATGTCCAGGGCGGGACCGCGCTCGGCGGGACGATGCAGGCGCTATCGCTCGACGTCAGCGTCGGATATCAGCTCACGACGAAGGGATGACAACACGTTCGGTGTATCGTGGGGGCATGGCGGTGGATCCAGGGTTCCTGGCGAGCATCTCGTTGTTCCAGCAACTCGATGACGACGAACGCTCGGTGCTCGCGTCGGCGATGCAGGAGCGGTCGGTAAAGGCCGGCGAGGTGCTGTTCAACGCCGGCGACCCCGGCGACTCGATGTTCATCGTTCACACCGGTCAGGTCGAGTTGTTCGTGAAGGACAAGGCCGGCCAGAAGATCGTGTTGCACGTCGCCGAGCCCGGCGAGTTCTTCGGCGAGCTGTCGCTGCTCGACGGTGGCTCGCGTACGGCGACCGCGACACCGGTCGCTGCGAGCGACCTGTGGATCCTCGATCGCGAGGATCTCCAGCAGCTGTTCCGGAAGCGCCCCGATGCCGCGCTCGACATGCTCGCGGCGATGGGCCGGATGACGCGCAAGGCGAACGCGCTGCTCCAGGCGCGGGTGTCGCGCAACGTCAACGAAGAGATCGAAATCGATCGCGGCAACATCGTGATGCGCGCCGCCGACTGGGTCGCGGCGTTCTCCGGCAGCATCACGTTCCTCGTCTTGCACGCGATCCTGTTCGCGCTGTGGATCGGCTTTAACTCGACGCCGTGGGCGTTCGATCCGTTCCCGTACAACCTCTTGACGATGACGGTGTCGCTCGAAGCGATCATGCTGTCGACGCTGCTCTTGTTCAGCGGCAATCGCTCGGCGGCGCGCGACGCGATCCGCAACAACATCGAGTACGAGGTCAACCTCAAGGCCGAGCTCGAGGTCGCGCACCTCCACGAGAAGAACGACCGGATGCACGAGGAGATGCTCGAGCGGTTCGCGCGGATCGAGAAGGCGCTGAACATCGCGCCGCGGACGAGCAAGCAGGTCCCGGCCGTCGGCGCCGACTGAGACAGGCTGCGACCCCGGCTGGTACGCACGAGTCTGCTAGGAGCGGCGGAACCCGCGGTATATGGTCCGCGCCATGCGCACGTTGTTGTTCGTTCTTGTTGGTCTGAGCTGGGCCGCCTGTACGAGAGAAACCGCGAAGCCGGCAGGTGGCGAGCCCGCGAAGATCGTATCGGTGCCGCCGCCGATGACGCTCGTCCAGTCGGGCATCGTGCCGGCGTGGCTCGATAAGGCCGCGGACCCGTGCAAGGACTTCTTCGCGTACGCGTGCGGTGGCTTCACCAAGACCGCGGTGATTCCGCCCGATCGCTCGAGCTGGGGTGCGGTGCCGATGGTCGTGAAGGAGGCCGAAGAGTTCCAGAAGCAGGTGCTCGAGCAGGCCGCCGCGAAGCCCGGCAACGATCCGGTGACGCAGAAGATCGGCGCGTACTACGCGGCGTGCATGGACGAGGCGGCGATCGAGAAGGCCGGCATCGCGCCGATCCAGCCGCTACTCGATCAGGTGAAGACGGTGAAGGATGCGAAGAGCGCGGCGCAGGTGATCGCGTTCTTGCACTCCGAGAGCGTCTATCCGTTCTTCAACATCTCGCCGGTCCAGGACTTCGTCGACGCGACGCAGGTGATCGCCGGTCTGGATCAATCCGGGCTCGGCTTGCCGGAGCGCAAGTACTACCTCCAGAACACCGACACGATCCCGAAGACCCGCAAGGTCTATCAGGCGCACCAGGTCCGGATGTTCCAGCTGCTCGGGCTCGACGAGAAAGCGGCTGGCGTCGCGGCGGCGAATGCGTACAAGGTCGAGACCGCGATCGCGAAGCTCCAGCAGGACGACGTCACGCGCCGCGACCCGCACGCGATCTATCACCGCGTCGATCGCGCCGGTCTCGAGAAGGATGTCGCCGCGTTCCCGTGGGGCGATTACCTCGCGGAGCAGACCATCCCGGCGGTCACCGCGATCACGGTCAACGATCCCAAGTACTACGTCGGCATCGTCAAGATGCTCGCCAGCGAGAAGCCGGCGGTGCTCCAGGACTACCTGACGTGGACCGTGTTGCGCGACTCCGCGTCCGACCTCTCGAAGGCATGGGTCGACGAAGCGTTCGCGATGGACAAGGAGCTCAACGGCCTGAAGGAGCTGCCGCCGCGCTGGCGTCGCTGCGTCCATCACGTCGATAGCGAGCTCGGCGAGCTGCTCGCCCAGTCGTACGTGAAGGCCAAGTTCGCGGGCAACGCGAAGGTCTCGGCGACCGATCTCACCAAGGCCGTGCTCGGTGCGATGCGCGGCGAGCTCGACGCGCTGCCGTGGATGGACGACGCGACCCGCGGCCCGGCGAAGCAGAAGCTCGACAAGATGGCGTACCTCGTCGGTTACCCCGACAAGTGGAAGAAGTACGAGTTCACGATCTCGAAGTCCGACTTCGCCGCGAACGTTCGCGCCGCGACCAAGTGGGAGCTCGCCCGCCAGCTCGCGAAGATCGGTAAGCCCGTCGATCGGTTCGACTGGCAGATGACGCCACCGACCGTCAACGCGTACTACGACAGCTCGCTCAACGAGCTCGTGCTGCCCGCCGGCCAGCTCCAGCCGCCGTTCTACGGCCCGACGTTCCATCCTGCGGTCAACTTCGGTGACACCGGCGGCGGCACGATCGGCCACGAGATGACGCACGGCTTCGACGATCAGGGCAGCCAGTTCGACGCCGACGGCAACCTGCGCGACTGGTGGTCCAAGTCGACGAAGGCCAACTTCAAGACCGCGACCAAGTGCATCCAGGATCAATACTCGAAGTACGAGCCCGTGCCGGGCGTGCACCTCGACGGCAAGCTGACCTCCGGCGAGAACATCGCCGACAACGGCGGCGTGAAGCTCGCGTACGAGGCCTACAAGAAGTGGCGCGCCGAACAGAAGACGCCGGTCCAGAAGATGGTCGAGGGCTTCACCGACGACCAGCTCTACTACCTGGGCTACGCGCAGTCGTGGTGCATGAAGATGACGCCCGAATCGCTGACCACGCGCGCGCACTCCGACCCGCACTCGCCCGCCGAGTTCCGCGTCAACGGCGTGGTCGTCAACCAGCCCGGCTTCGCCGCCGCGTTCAGCTGCAAGGCGGGCTCGCCGATGGCGCCCGCGAAGAACTGCAGCGTCTGGTAACTCCAGACTTCACGGTCTGCGCACTCGTTCAGTGTCAGACCCAAATGCGAGTGTCTCTCGCATGGAAGCACCTCGGTTCCAGCTAGCGCACGGCGACGCGGTCGTCTGGTTGCGCTCGCTGCCCGCGGGATCCGTCGATCTGGTCGTCACCGATCCGCCGTACGAATCCCTCGAAAAGCATCGCGCGATCGGCACGACCACGCGGCTCAAGCACTCCAAGGCATCGAGCAACGACTGGTTCTCGATCTTTCCGAACGCGCGGTTCCCGGAGCTGTTCGCCGAGGTCTATCGCGTCCTCAAGAAGGACACCCACTTCTATCTGTACTGCGATCCCGAGACCATGTTCGTCGCGAAGCCGCTCGCCGAGGAGGCCGGCTTCAAATTCTGGAAGCCGATCATCTGGGATAAGTGCCTGGGCCCGGACACGCTCGTGTGGACCGAGCGCGGCGTTGTCCGGATCGCCGACATCGTTGTTGGTGATCGCGTGGCATTGCCGGACGGCGGCACGACGCGCGTTCGCGCGACGCGGCGCACACGCTCGCCATCGGTGCGAGTGTCGTTTTCGGATTCGACCTCGGTGATCGCCTCGCGTGATCACCGTTTCCAGCGTGACGACGGCTCTCTCGTCGAGGCGGCCTTGCTGCGAGTTGGCGAGACGCTTCGCACGCGGGGGCAAGAGCGCGACTACAAGCTCGGTGCACGGATCGCGCGGCTCGATCAGCTCGCGGCGAACGAGCCGGGGGTGCATCACGCGATCAAGCGAACGATGCGTTACTTCGTCGCGAAGGTGCCCGGGCGTGCCGCGAGCATGACAGCCAGCGGCGAGATCGCCGCATCGGTCGATACACACCAGCCGCTCGGACAGATCTCGGCGTCGATCGCGCGCCGCTCGGCTCCGCTCGCGCTCGACAGGAGCTGGCACACGGCGCCGCTCCACGTCACCGGGATCGTGGAGGTCGGCGTCGAAGACCTCGTCGACATCTCGATCGAGCATCGCGACGAGCTCTTCCTGCTCGCAAACGGCGTGGTCACGCACAACTGCAAGATCGGCATGGGCTACCACTACCGTGCCCGCTACGAGTGCATCCTGTTCTTCGAGAAGGGGAAGCGGAAGCTCAACGACCTCGGTGTTGCGGACATCCTGCAGGCACCGCGGATCAATGGTGGCTATCCGGCGGAGAAGCCGCCGAGCATCAGCGAGACGTTGATCTCGCAGTCGACGGAAGCGGGCGAGCTCGTGATCGATCCATTCATGGGATCGGGCTCGGTCGGGTTCGCGGCGATCTCGCGCGGGCGGAACTTCATGGGCAACGACCTGTGCAAGGAAGCGGTCGACATCACCCGATCGCGCTTACTCGAGACGCACGCGACCGAGGCGGGCAGAGTGGAGCCGAGTGACGTGAAGACGGGCGCGCCACAGCTCGGGCTGACGCTGTGACGGTTTCACCGTGACGATGACCGGCAACCAGTATCGCGATCTGATCGCGAGCTACATCCATCACAACTACGGGCCACACGGCCTGGTCGTGTACGTCGAGATCACGCTCGGCAAGACGGTGATCGGCAAGGACCGCTACATCGACGTGTTCGTGATCCGGCCGGATGATCGCAAGGCGATCGCGATCGAGTGCAAGTACCAGGACTCGATGGGCACGGTCGACGAGAAGATCCCGTACGCGCTGCAGGATCTCGAGGCGCTATGGGTGCCGGGCTGTCTGGTCTACGCGGGCAAGGGTTGGTCGCGCGGCGTGCTGCACTCGCTCGAGGCGAGTCGGCTGGCGGCATACTGCATGCCGGAGCACGACAAGCTGGGCAAGACGAAGATGACGCGCGAGCTCGACCACATGCTCGCGTCGGTGTTCGGGTTTTGGGACCTCGTGCTCCCCGCGAGCAAGCGCTTCAAGCGTTAGCGACGCGCGGTCTGTGCTCGTCGAGCTTGGCTAGGTCATCGCGAGAAATTACGGTCAGCTTGCGCTCACGCCAACTGGCTCGGACACGTCGTGACCAGAGGCCAGAGGACGCGGCACTCTCGATACGCAGGCGCAGCGTCAGCCACTGCTGCATTTCGTGGTGGGTTACGCGCGCGGCTCGGAATTTCTGCTCGGGCACCAAGATCTCGGCCATGTCAGTGAAGAACGGCCGGCGATGAATGGCACAGGCGAGCCAACCAGCTAGCGCGTGATTCACTGCCTGCGCGTCGAAAGCGGCAAGGACGCGTTCCAGCTCCTCGACCAGGTCCAACGCCACACTCCGAGCATACTCGCAGGCCGGCGTTCGCAATAGTTTCGCGCGAATGGCCGACACGATTGCGTGAGACGGTCGGGGCGGTCGCTGCGTCCTTTGACCATGAACAAAGCGCTCGCGGTCCTGTTTGCATCCCTCCTCTGCGTCACCGGCTGCAAGAAATCACACGGTCCCGATGGGGACTCGAAGTCGGAGCTCGGCGCGAAGAACGGCGGCACGCCGACGTCGCGAGAGGGTCAGATGTACATGCTCGGTATGAAGCTGGCGCAGGCCGCGATGGTGAACGGCCGCACGGATGATGCGCTGGTCGAGCGCACGTTCCACGCGGCGGAGGTAATCGCCGACATCACGCTGAAGGTGAAGCTCGAGCCGCTGCCGGTGGCGACCCACAAGAGCGCCGAGGATGGCGCGGCGGGGCTGCACTACCTCTTGGACGGGCAGGGCAAGGCGCTCGGCCGCGACATCGAGACCCAGTTCGGGTCGAGCGCGTCGGCGGCGTACGAGCTCGCGCTGAAGATCAACATGCTGCCGACGCTCTACATCGACGATCCGAAGGACAAGATGGGCGACACGATGGCCGACGTGTTCACTCGCCTGGCCAAGGCGACCAAGCTCGAGGCGGATCTGGCGCCGCTGATCACCAAGCTGAAGGCGCGCGCGCCGATGAACGATGTCGACGACACGGCGCTAGCGCTGAACAAGTCACTCCCGATCGCGATCGCCGAGCTCTACGAGAAGGACGCCAAGAAGACGAACTGAGCCCCGAGGGGCCCTTCCATCGAGCGCCGATTTGTCGTTAAATAAATTTTAACGGTGAAAGAAACTTTTACAATCAGGTCGGTCGACGGGCTTCGCCAGATCGCGACGCCGCTCCGCATGGCGATCGTGACGGAGTTGACGCCGGCGCCCCTCGCCGCGCGCGCGCTCGCTGCGAAGCTGAAGATCACGCCGCCGGCGCTTTACTACCACCTGAAGCAGCTGCAGCGGTTCGGCCTGGTCGTGGTCGAGAAGACGCGCGAGGTTCGCAACCTGCGCGAGCGCCATTATCGGGCGGTCGCGGCGAGGATCCGGGTGTTGCCGTCGGTGCTGCAGAAGGCGGACGGTGCGCTCGCGGAGTCGCTGCGTGGCGTGCTCGAGACGACCGGCGCCGAGGTCGATACGGCGGCGGCGAACGGCACGCTCGCACGTGGCGCTCGCGACGTGGTCCACTCGTTCAACCGGATCGCGATCCCGCGCCGGCGCGTCGGTGAGTTCCGCAAGCGGCTGCGCGCGCTGATCGATCACTTCGAGGGTCTCGCGACCGATGACGGCGACGTGACGGCCGTGTTCGGCACCGTGTTCCTGGCGCTGCCCGCGGTGGCGACGTGAGCGCGCTGAAGCCGCCGATCGTGCGGCGGTGGGTCGCGCTCGCGGCCGGGTCGTTATTCGGCCTCGTCGCGTACGTGCCGGTCGCGCAGGCGAATGCCGATCCAGCGCCGGCGGCGGGCGAGCTCGTCGTGCCGCTCGCGATCGCGTTCGTCATCGCTGCGGTGGCCGCGTGGCTCGGGCTGCGCTGGGCGGACGCGACGGGCTTGCCGATGCCTTGGCTGCGCCGGCTCGACGGCACGACCGAACCGATGCCACCGCCACGGGCGACTGCTATCTCGATCGCGGGCGCTCTGGCCGGCGGCGCGGCCGCGGTCATCACGCTGCGCGCGTTCGACCTGCCGAACCTCGGCGGCTCGATCGCGGTGAAGCTCGCGAGCACCATATTCGCCGCCGTCACGCTCGAGATCGTGATCCACCTCGCGTGCCTCGCCGGTGTCGTCCGGTTGACGCGCTCGCACGGCCTCGGCATCGCCGCGTCGACGCTCGTGTTCCTAATATTTCACGCGGGTGGCGCACTGGCCGCGCCGGCGCCGATCCTCGTCGCGGTGATCGCATTGAACGGCGCGCTCGGCACGTTCTTCGGCTGGCTCGCGGTGCGGTTCGGCTTCGAGTACGCGGTGCTCGCGCACGCGGTCGCTCACGCGATCGCGGTGACGCTCGCCTAGCGGCGCTCGAGGAAGCCGCGGCCCGCGAAGATCGCCGGCATCGCCTTCTCGATCCGCGCGGTGCGCGTCGCCGACTGCTTCGCACCCCCGAAGTGAAACAGGTAGCCGCGGCGGCGGCCCGGCGTCAGCGCCGCGAACGCGCGCTCGAGCTTCGGGTGCTTGCGGAACGCGGCCTTCAGCTCCGCGGGGACGGGGTACTCGCGCGCCACCACTGGAACCTTCTCGCCGGCCTTCGCCGCCGCGATCGCCTCGCGGAGGTACGCCTTGATCGTCGGCGTCTTCTTCGCAATTTCCTCGACGCTCGTGAACTTCATCACCCGCGCTGCCTGAACCGAGCCGAGCTGGATCAGCAGCTTCTTCGGATCCTTCAACAGCGCACCCTGAAAGAACCCGAGCGAGATGGCTTCCTTGAAGCCACCGATGATGACGACGTTCTCGCCGCCGACCGTGTAGCAGGGCTTGCCCCACTTGCACGCTTCCACCATATCGAACGTCGCGAGGATCTTCTGCAGCGCGGTGATCTCCGCCGCCCACTTATCGCGATACGCCATTTCCATGGGCCGAGCCTAGTCGATGACGTGGGCGTCGAACGAGGCCGTCTCGATGGTCCCGGCGCGTTTGATCTGGACGAACACCTTGTAGTCACCGGCCCGCGGGAACCCGAACGGGAACGTCAGCGTCGCCGAGATCGCCGGCATCGGCATGTCCATCTTCATGCCGGGCATCATCGTGTTCGTCGACGCGAGCTCGAGCGCCGGCATCGCGACCGAACCATTCGGGTGGAGGTGCGCGAACACCGACGCATCGGTCCGGATCACCTCGGCGTGCGCGGCCATGCCCATGTACGGCTCGAGCTGCGAAGGAGAGCCGTCGGGCTCGACCACTCGAAACGTCAGGGCCTGCGCGACACCCGCGCGGAGCTCGTGCGGGCGATCCCAGATCATTCGCGCGCCGTTCGCGAGCGCATCGCCATCGGCCCACACCGTGTCGTCGCCGGTCACGCCGGGGCAGTGGAGCTCCGGCAGATCCACCGTGGTCGTGCCGGTCACCGGAAAGCCGGTCGTGGTCACGATGTCGGCGAACAGCTCGTAGTGCCCGGCCGGCAGCGCCGGGAGATCCTGACCGAAGCCACCGTCCTCGCGCGTCGGATGGAGATGTGCGAGCCGATCCATCGCGGGCATGCGAACGAGGAACAAGTGCATCTCGTGGCCATGATCGGGCAGCAACGCGCCGCGGACGGGTACGTGGATCCGGCAACCGGCAACCGTGACCGGCGGGTTCCACGGCTTCATCACCAGTTGCTCGTAGTCGTCCGCGACCGCGCCCCACCACAGCTTGCCGAGCACGATCACGCCGATGACGACCGCCGAGATCACCGCGAGCGCGATCCGGTGCGAGCGGGTCGGCGCGATTCCGGGCTCGAGCGCGGCTTCGCGCAGCGCGCCGATCAGGATCGCGACGATCGCGAGCGCGAGCAGCGTCATCAGGCCGAGCAGCAACGCGCCGAGCCCGCTCGGCATCGCCAGCGTCTTCTGCGCGTAGGCGGGGACCGGGACCGAGAGCGTCGCCGGCCCGCGCGCACCCGTCACCTCGATCCGGACCTGCATCGAGCCGTGCTCCATCAACCACAAGCTCGTCGTGAAAAACTTCGGATCGGTCGGCGAGCGCTCGGCGCGTTCAGCGGCCGGCGGAAGATCGCTCCCCGGCCCCGTCAGTCGCATCGGCACGACCGTGATGCCGGTGACATCGGGCGCTTCGCTGCGAATCTCGATCGTCGCGATCCCGGGAATCACCTGCGGCGTCCGGATCGTCACGAACAGGCGATACGGCCCGGCCTCGCCCTCGAAGAACACGTCGGGGCTGCCGACGTGCGCGTCCGCGGTGCCGCACAACACGAGGCAAAGGATGACGAGTGCGCGCTTCATCGCCGCACCGCCCGCATCGCGTCGCCGAGGCGCAAGCCGATCCACGATGTCACCATCGCGATGCCGAGCGCTTCGACGAGACCCCGCGCGAGCGCGTGCTCGGTGAAGAACTCGTGGCGCGGAATCGCCCAGTCGGGCTGCATGAAGTACGCGAAGTAGTCGCCGCCGAACACCGCGTTGCGCGCGGCCTCGGACTGCATGAACGTCGCGAACGGCCACTCGGCGGCGAGGAACGTCGCGACGAACACCGCGCCGATCACCGGCGCGAGCTTCCAGCGCGGCCACGCCGCGAACCGATGGCGAACGATGTCGATCGCGATCGCCGGCACGATCAGCAGCAACGGGAACTCGAGCGGGATGAAGTGCGTGATCTGCTGGTAGACCGGCCCGAGCTTCGGCTCGGCATGAAACAGCGGGAAGAACCACACCATCGCCGCCATGAACGCCGTGTAGAACGTCGCGATGATCGTCGCAGCCCAGCGCTGATCCGACACGCGCGCGAACGTCACGATCATCAGCGGTGCGACGATCGCGACCGAGCGATACGCCTCGGCGCGGTGGAGGTTCGAGCGGAACGTCTGCTCGAGGATCGCGATCATCGACAGCGTGAGGATCTCGCCGCCGATCACGAGCATCACCCACGCGAGGCGTTCGCGCGCTGCACCGGTCGCGCGGTTCATCGTCGCGAGCACGAGCAACACGCCGGCGACCGCGACGCCGAGGATCCCGATCGTCAGGACCGCGTGCGGCGGGCTGAGGATCTTGACGTCGAGGCCATACGCGTTGTGCCACCAGTTGTCGAACGGCGCCGACACCACCATCGTCGCCGCGCCCCACGCGCCGAGAAACGCGCCGAACGGACCGCGAAAGCCCCACACACCGATCGAGACCGGTCGGAGCGGCGCGGCTTTGCGGAACGTCGTCGTGAACACGAGCACCGCACCAGAAACCCCGGCGAGGATGCCGCCGGCTTGGATCAGGAGATGCGCGGGCGTCCAGAACGAATCGCGGCCGATCGTCATGTGCCACGAGATGTCCCAGTAGGTCCCCGCGACGATGCACGACACCGATGCGAGCGAGACCCAGACGTACCAGGGAATGCGCATGGTCGAGCCATTCATGGCATCGACCCGGCCGCGGTGCAATCAGTGCTTGCGCGCGTGGCCGTCGGCGTCGGTGCCGTGGCGGTAGTCGGTCGCGTTGCCGAGATATGCCCGCTGGCTCAGGTTGAAGTCGGTGACGGCGAGGAAGCGCATCTCCGTCTTGCCGAGGTTCTGGGTCTGGTGCATCGCCCAGCGCGGCACGAGCACCGAGTCCCCGGGGCGCACCGGCAGCACGCGCTCGTCGACGACGACCTGGCCGACGCCCTCGAGGATATGGATCAGCGTCTCGTGCGCGTGCTTGTGTTTCTCGTTGAACTTGCCGGCAGGGATCCGGACCATCCGCGGGTCGAGTACCTCGGCCATCACCGGCATGCGCTCGACCGTGAAGTCGATGTTCAGCCGCTCGTTCTGGTTCGCGTAGAGCTGCGGCCCTTCGCTGTTCGTGCGATGGACCAGCGCGCTATCGGGCAACCCGCGCGCGAGCGACTGGTGCGCCTGCATCCGCTCGAGGATCGGCCCGACGCGATTGATCTGCAGCGTGTTGAAGATGCTCGCGAAGAACTCGGCGCGGAGCGAGAGCGCGTGGTCGCATGCCTTCCAGCACGCTTCGAACCAACCGGGCTCGTGCGCGTACGACGCCATCATCTTCTCGAGCGTGACCGCGTGCTCGTCGTCGCAGCCGATGTGAATGTGGAAGAACTCGAGCTCTTCGTCGGGAAGGCCGGCGGCGCGCAGGCCCTTCAGCATGATCTCGTAGAGCCGCGCGACGATGCCCTCGGTCCCGAGCGAGAGGAACGCGGCACCGGCCATCGGCTCCGAGCGCAGGCACGTCACGAGGTACTCGCGGACGTAGTTGCGGGTGTACGGCGCGTACTCGATCGCTTCCGGATCCTCGACGCCGAGCGAGCGGGTCAGGAAATTGCGAAAGATCTGCGCGTGGCGGCGCTCGGGCTCGCAGCCGCCGCCTTCTTCCCACAGGTTCTCGGAGAGCTGCGCGCGGAACAGATCGTTATCGCAGTTCGCCATCACGGCGGCGATGAACTTGGTGAAGCTCCGCGAGTAGTGGTGATACTGGCTGAAGATGTACGCGAGGTCGGCCTTCGAGAACGCGCCCTGCGCGAAGCCGGCGAGCAGCGGGCTCGTCCAGAACGGATGCTCCGCCTGGCGGCGATGGAGCTCGGCGAGCTGGAGCTCGAGGGATTGTTCGGGGGAGATGGCTTTGATGACACTCACGCGACCATTGTTCGGATCGCGCGCGCGGCTCGAAATCGGCTACCGCCTGAACATTGCGTGGTGGAAACCACTACTAGCAAGTGCGTCAACACGCGTACGCTAGCTCGCGTTTCCGATGCCACGCGACACGCGCGCGCTGACCGTACGATATGTGGGTGCGCTGCTCGTCGTCGGCGCGTTGCTCGTCGCAGGGCAACTCGTCGTCCAACGCGCGCTCGATCAACAGCAAGGCGACGCGCGCCGGATCAACCTCGCCGGTCGCCAGCGCATGCTGAGCCAGCGCTTATGTATGCTGCTGGTGGCAGGGCGCCAGACCGAGGAGGTCGCGAGCGAGTGGGAGACGGCGCAAGCCGCACTGCGTCGAGCCGATAACCCGAGCGACGTCGTGGGGCGTTTCGCGGCGATCGAGCCCGATCATCTCGCGATGCTCGCCGCCGCGCGCGCGCATCCCGCGCAGCCGGAGGTCGCACTCGCGCACGAGGAAGCGTTCCTCGCCGGGATGGATACGATCGTCGCCGCGTACGAGCTCGATGCCCACGACCGCGTGATCCGGTTACAGAGGATCGAGCTCGCGCTGCTCGTGCTCGCACTGCTCGTCTTGATCGCAGAAGGCTTGTTCGTGCTGCGCCCGGCGGTCCGCGCACTCGCCCGCCACATCGCGGATCGCGCGGCGGCGCAGCGCGCGGTCGACGACGCCGGTGAACGCGAGCGCAAGCTCGTCGCGCAGGACCTCCACGACGGCCTCGGCCAGCAGCTCGTCGGCATCTCGTTCCTCGTCAAGGCGCTACCCGCGAGCCCGCAGCGCGACGAGCTCGGCACGCTGCTCGGCGAGGCGATCGCGCAGACCCGCCAGCTCGCGCGCGGACTTCACTCGCACGCGCTCGAGACCGGCGGCCTTTCGGCGGCCTTGCGCGAGCTCGCGGCGCAGACCGAGCGCCGGTTCGGCCTGCCGTGCCTGGTCGACTACCGCGCGGGAGAGCTGCCGGCGCCGCTCACGGTCCATCTCCACCGGATCGCCGGCGAGGCCGTCGCGAACGCCGCGAAGCACGCCGGCGCGACCCAGATCGAGATCGTCGTGACGTCGAACGCGACGACGGTGACGCTCGAGGTTCGCGACGACGGCATCGGAATCGGCACGCCGGCCGGGGATGGCTTAGGATTACAGCTCATGACGGATCGCGCGCGGATGGTTGGCGCCGACCTCGAGGTCTCGCAGCGGGCACCGGCGGGAACGGTCGTGATCTGTCGCGCCCCGCTCGAGGTAACTCCGTGATCCGCGTCCTGATCGTCGACGATCATCCGATCGTGCGCCGCGGGTTCGCGTCGCTGCTCGCGAGCGAGGCGGATCTCGAGGTGTGCGGCGAGGCCGGCGATGGCACGAGCGCGCTCGCGCTGCTCGAATCGGCCGCCCCGGATGTCGCGCTCGTCGATGTTTCGCTCGGCGGCACGAGCGGCCTCGATCTCCTGAAGGAGCTCAAGGAGCGCGCGCCGAAGCTCGCGGTCCTCGTCGTGTCGATGCACGACGAGCTGCTCTACGCCGATCGCTCGCTGCGAGCGGGTGCTGCCGGTTACGTCCAGAAGGACGAAGCGAGTGAAGCGATCGTTCGCGCGATCCGCACGGTCGCGGGCGGCGGGATGTACGTCAGCGAGGCGGTGTCGAACTACCTCGTCCAGCGCTGGGCGATGAACGGGGCGTCGCGCGATGACTCGCCGCTTGCCGGGCTCTCCGATCGCGAGCTCCACGTGCTCGAGCTGATGGGGCGCGGGCTCGGCACCCGCGCGATCGCGGAGCAGCTCCACATCAGCGTCAAGACCGTCGAGAGCTACCGGGCACGCCTGAAGGAAAAGATGAACCTGCGCTCGGGCACCGAGCTCGTCCGGTTCGCGGTGCGCTGGGCCGAAAAGTAGTTGCCATCACGCGGTGCGTGACGAGTCGAGTAGCCAGTGCGATCGCAGCGGTTTCGCGGCCGTGGCGATGGCACGAACGCTGCTCTACCCGCGCGCATGCGTTGGATCGCGTGCGCGTTGCTGTTCGCGGGCTGCATGGCGGAGGACCCGCCGGGACCCGAGCTGCCCCAGCCGATCGACGTCGTGTGGGCCAAGACGATCCGCCCGGGCGACATGTTCGTGCTCGTGCCCGGCACCGGCGGCTACGACTACATCGCGACCCAGGTCGACCCGCTCGCGGATCCCGCGACGGTCGACGTCCACACGAACACGTCGATCGCGAACGACGCGGTCGTGTTCGAGCAAGCGATCGCATCGGCGCATCGCGCGGGCATCGCGAATGCGCAGCTCGAGGACGGCACGATCACGTTCGCGATCTGGGGCATCGGCCTGACCGTGCCGCGCACGTCGTTCACATACGTTAGCTGGGAAGGGCTCCGCGTGCCGATCCAAGTGCTCGGCGGCACGAGCCGGTGCGCGACCGGCGGGATCACCAAGAACCTCCTGAACTACAACAAGGACAACGCGGACGCCGACGCGACCGACCTCTACACCCGGCTCCAGACGTGGCTCGCCGCGCATCCCGGCCCGCAGCGCAACGTCAACGTCGCGTCGCACAGCTGGGGCGGTGCGGTCGGCGAGTACCTCGCAGAGCAGCGCGAGACGATCGAGAGTGCGAACGGCCCGTTGCCGAACGCGACGCTCGCGTTCACGGTCGCGATGGGTGTGCCCGGGTTCGTATTGAACTACACGTTCCACGGCCCCGGACTGCGCCTTCTCGGCGATCGCTACGAGATGGAGATCGATCGGCCCGATGACCCGGTCCACGCACTTCACCCCGGCGGTAACGGCGGCGGGCACCAGTACGACATCGTCGTCGACGGCGCGTTCCTCGGCTCGTACGGGATCACGACCGAAGAGCTGGCCTGCGATGGCGTCGTCGGCGCCTGCGCGAATCCTTAGGCGTCCCACGACGTCCGGAAGAACCCACGCGCGGTGCGTCTGTACGCGAGGAGGATCTCCATGAACATTTGCAAGCTCGCTCTCGCCGGCGTCATCGCCACCGCAGCGGTCGTCGCCGCGCCGCACACCGCACGGGCAGACGCCACGTGCTCGTCGCTGCTCTCGTCGAAGTTCTCGTACTTACAGGCGAACAAAGGATGGTATTCGTACTCGGTCATCGTCGTGAAGGACTCGCTGAATTACACGACGTTCACGAACGGCCAGTACCTGTCGCTCTCCGGGAGCTACCTGACGAACGCCGGGTGGCAGGCGGATCCGATCGAGTTCAGCGATCGCTACAACGGGACGCAGAACTTTGCGAACAACCAGACCGAGCCGATGTGGATCTGGCTCGATCAGGCCGGCGATCTGTGGCTCTACAACACGAAGTACAGCTACTACATCGTGAACGACACGAACATGTCGTGCACCGGCGGGTTGGTCACGAAGTACATCTCCGGGCTCGGCCAGGTGACCGTCATGTTCGGCCCGTGGAGCACGATCTACTAGATCACGCCCTACGGTGGCTCGCCCACAGGCGTGCTCGCGATCGCGACGGGCGGCTTCTTCTTCTCGGGGAAGATCTTGTCCGCGAGGACATAGAACGCGGGCACGACGAACAGGCTGAGCACGGTCGACAGGATCAGACCGCCGATGATCGCGTCCGCCATCGGACCGCGCGTCTCGGCGCCAGGTCCGAGGCCGAGCGCCGACGGCACGGCGGCCATCAGCGTCGCGATCGCGGTCATCAGGATCGGCCGCAACCGGACCGGGCCGGCGCGCCGCATCGCTTCGGCGGCGTCGAGGTTCTCCTTGTGGCGGACCTCGTTCGCGTAGTCGACGAGGATGATCGAGTTCTTCTTGACGATGCCCATCAGGAGCAGCAGGCCGATCATCGAGAACACGTTCAGCGTCTTGCCGGTGATGAGCAGCGCGAGCATCGCACCCGCGAGCGACAGCGGGAGGATCGTGAGCACCGTCAGTGGGTGCATCAGCGAGTTGAACTGCGACGCGAGCACCATGTACGCGAACACGATGCCGACGATCAGCGCGAATCCGAGGCTCTTCATCGAGTCGCCGAACTGCGACGACTGACCCGACAGCACGAGCGAATAGCCGACCGGCGCCTGCGCGGCGAGCGAGCGCGCGTACTCGAGCACCTCGCTCTGCGAGTGGCCCGGGCCGACGTTGCCGGTGATCCGGATCGCGCGCTGGCGGTTCGCGTGGTTGATCGTCTGGAGCTCGGCGACCTCCTTCGAGATCGTGACCGACGACAGCGGCACGAGCAGGCCGCCGGCGGGGTTCGTCGCGACACCGGCGGTTGTCGACGTCGTGCCGGTGCCGGTCGCGCGGACGCGGAGATGCTCGAGATCCTCGGGCCGCGTGCGCTGGCTCGCGAGCAGTCGCATGTCCATGTTCATGCGCCGGCCGGCGGTCGAGTATTGACCGACGACGGTGCCGCCGACGAGCGTCGATACGGTCGTCGCGATATCGCTGACGTTGACGCCGACATCCGCGGCGGCTGCGCGATCCGGCGCGATCGACAGCTGCGGCGGTCCGAGGTCGTAATCGCTATCGAGATCGACGGCGAGCCCGGACTCCTGGAGGTCCTTCTGGGTATCGGCCGCGAGCTTGATCAGCGCGTTCCAGTCGGGGCCGCGCACGCTGATCTCGACGGGCTTGCCGCGACCGCCGGCGAAGCCCTGCTGCGACAGATCCTGCACGCTCGCCCGCACGCCGGGAATCTGCTGGAGCTCGCGCCGGATCGTGTTCGAGAAGTCGGCCTGTGTCATCGACCGCTCCTTCGGATCGACGAGCGTCAGCGACAACGAGGCGGAGCCGATCGAGATCGTGCTCTGCACCCGGATCAGCTCGGGGTGCTTCAACAACATGTCCTCGGCCTTCTTCGTCAGGCGATCGGTCTCGTCGAGGTTCGCGCCGACGGTCGTGGTCAGACGAACCTGGAGCCGGCTCTGATCCTGCGACGGCACCATCTCCTGCTTCAGCTGCTTGAAGCTGAACCAGGCGACAGCCATCACCGCGACACCGAACACGACGACGAGCGTCGGGAACCGCAGCGCGACCTTCAGCGTGCGCGCGTAGGCTCCCGACAGCTTCTCGAAGATCTTGTCGCCGATCCGCGCGACCAGGCCCTTGTTATGCGTGACGTTCAGCATCTGCGCGCAGCGCGCCGGTGCGAGCGTGATCGCCTCGAAGTACGAGATCAGGACGGCGACCGACAGCGTCACGCCGAACTGCATGAAGTACTTGCCGATCACGCCGCTCATGAACGCGACCGGCAAGAAGATCGCGATCACGGCGATCGTCGCGGCGAGCGCGGCGAACGTGATCTCTTTGGTTCCCTCGGATGCGGCGGTGACCTTGTCTTTGCCCATCTCGGCGTGGCGATAGATGTTCTCCATCACCATGACGGCGTCGTCGACGACGAGGCCGACGGCGAGCGACAGACCGAGCAGCGTGAACGTGTTGAGCGTCCAGTGCAGGAAGTACAGCACGGCGATCGTGCCGAGCAGCGACATCGGAATCGCGAACAGCACGTTCAGCGTCGACGACAACGAGCCGAGGAACAGCCAGCACACGATCGCGGTCAGGATCACGGCGAGCACGAGCTCGAGCCCGATCTCGTTGACCGACTCCTTGATGAACTGGGTCGTGTCGAACAGGACCTCGACCTTCATGTTCGGCGGCAGCTGCTTCTGGAGCTCGGCGAGCTTCGCGGTAACGGCGGTCGCGACCGCAACCGCGTTCGAGCCAGGCACCTTGAGGATGCCCATCGCCTGGACCGGGATGCCGTTCGAGCGCGCCTTCGACGTCTCGTCCTCGAAGCCGTCCTGGACCAGCGCGACGTCGCTGAGGTGGATGATCGACGTGCCGACCTTCTTGATCACGATGTTGCGGATCGTCTCGAGGTCTGCGGCCTCGCCGATCACGCGGACGTCGATCGCCTTCTGGCCGTTCGTCATCTGACCGCCCGACGACGTGACGTGCTGGTTCTTCAGCGCGGTCGTGATGTCGGTGACCGTCGTCGACGTCGCGATCAGCTTGTCGGCGTCGCCCCAGATCCGGACCGCGCGATCGAGGTAACCCATCATCTGGACCTGACCGACGCCTTCGATCGTGGTCAGCGCGTCCTGCAGCTGGTAGCGCGCGACGTCGGCGAGCAGCTGGCGCGCGAACGGACCGGAAACGCCGACCGTGATGATCGGCGTGTCGTCGGGGTTCGACTTCGATACCGTCGGCGGCTGGACGCCGGTCGGCAGCGTGCGCTGGATCTGCGCGACCTTCGCCTGGACGTCCTGGACCGCGAGGTCGATGTCGCGATCGATGTCGAACGTCGCGGTGACGCGCGCCGAGTTTTGGCGCGCCGACGATGTCATCTCGGTGATGCCGGTGACCTGCGCGAGCACGTCCTCGATCGGATTGACGAGGCCGACCTCGACGTCCTCGGGCGAAGCGCCCGGCCACGACACGCTGACGGTCACGCTCGGGTTGTTGACGTCGGGGAACTGGCTCACGCCGATGCTGGTCGCGCCCGGGACGATGCCGAGCGCGATCAAGCCGAACATGATCGTCGCGAACATCATCATCCACGCGAACACCGGCCTGCGCAGGCAGAGGTCCGTGATGTTCACTGCGCGTCTCGCTTGTGGTGATGTCCCGAGCCCGAGCCCGAATCCGGCGCGGTGTCGCTACCCGTCGGCACTGGCGGCGGCATGTCGGAGCCCGCGCCGGAGCCGGCATCCGATCCGGATCCGGCACCGGCCTCGGCTTCTGCCATCGTCTCCTTCTTGGAGATCTTCACCGGCGCGCCATCGCTGAGCGGCTCGATCCCGCGCACGACGAGCATCTCGCCGGCCTTCACGCCGCGGGTCAGCTCGACGCCGCCTTCCGGCGTGTGCATGCCGGTCTCGACGACGACCGCGTGCGCGATGTTCTTGTCGTCGACGATGTAGACGACGTTGCCCTTCTCCGTCGGCTGGATCGCGAGGCCGGGCACGACGATGCCTTGGCGCGCATCGCCGACCGGCACGGTGACCTGACAGAACGCGCCGGGCCGCAGCCAATACTGGTGCGTCGTCTCGTCGACCTGTGCGGTGACGCCGACGAGCCGGGTCGCCGGATCGGCCGCGCCGTTGACGAGCGTGATCTTCGAGCCGAACTCGTGGGCGCTCTCGCGCAGCTTGATCGTCGCGGTCATCCCTGGCTTCAACCGCGGTGCATCTTGCTCGGTGACCTGGAAGCGGAGCAGCAGCGGATCGCGCTGGAGGATCGTCGCGAGCACCGCGCCGGGCTGGAGGTACTGGCCCTGCTGCACCGTGCGGGTCTGGACGACGCCGGCGATCGGCGCGCGGACCGTCGAGTCGCGCAGGTTGAGGTTCGCGACCGACAGCGCCTGGCGCGCGGCATCGACGTCGGCCTTCGCGGTATCGACCGCGGTCTGCTTCTGCTCGATCTCTTCGCCGGGGACCAGGCCGGGCGATTCCTTCTGCGCCTCGAGCCGGCGGTTGAGCGCGGCCTCGGCCGACTTCTCGCTCGCTTGCGACTTCGCGAGCACGCTTCTGGCCTGGGCGACCGCGATCGAGTAGCGCTCGCTCTCGATCGAGACGAGCGGATCGTTCTCCTTGACGTTCTGGCCCTCGGTGAACGCGACCTTGTCGACCGCGCCGGCGACCCGCGCCGTGATCTGGACCTGCTGGAACGCATCGATGCTGCCCGGTGCGTTGACCGAGTACTGCATCTGGCGCACCTCGAGCGGCGCGACCTCGACGGGATATTGCAGCTTGCCCGCGCCGCTACCGCGCTTGCCGCCGGCCGCGGGGGTGTCGGACTTCTTGCCGCAGCTCGCGAGGGAAAGCGCGACCAGGATCCAGAGCTTCGTCATTTCCGTGTCTCCTCGAGCGGGCCTTCACCGATCGCCTGGCGGAGCGCGAGGTACGCGCTCGCGACCGCGAACTCTGCTTCCGCGTAGCTCACCTCGGCGGTGAACCGCTGTTCGTTCGCATCGACGAGCTCGATCGCCTTCGCAAGCCCCTGCTTGTAGAGGATCGCGGTCTCGTCCGCGCTCTTGCGGCTCGCCGTCGTGGCATCCTTCGCGGCGGCGAGCGCAGCCTGCGCGGCGGTGAGCTCGGTCACCGCGGTGCGGACATCGGCGTCGATCGAGCGGATCAGCGCATCGGCTTGGAGGTCTGCGATCTTCGCGGCCGCGTCGCGCGAGCGGGCATCGGCGGAGCGCGCGCCGGCATCGTAGATGCTCCACGACGCCGCGAACTGGATCGAGCCGTCGACGTCGTGGCCGTTCATGCCGGCGTTCGAGGTCGCGGTGAGCTGGCCGATCAGCGACAGCGTCGGGAAGTAGCGATAGCGCGGCTCGCGCGCGAAGTCGTGTGCGGCGAGCGCGCTGTCCTTGCGCGCCTTGAGATCCGAGCGGGCGGCGATGCCGTGTTTGACGAGCGCGTCGGGTTCCTGCGGTACTTGTTGGCCGGCGTCGAGCAGATCGCTCGGCGGCTGGAGCACCGTCGGCGGCGGCCCGTTGATGATGAAGCCGAGCTGGATGTACGCGGTCGCGAGCTGGCTGCGATCCTGAGACAGCTCGCGCACCGACGACGCGAGGCTGATCTGCGCGCGCGTCACGTCGTTGCTGCTTACCAGCTGTGCCTTGAACTGCGCGTCGGTATCGGCGACGTCGGCGGTCGCGGTGTCGAGCTTCTTCTGTGCGGCCTGGACGACTTCCTGCGCGAGTAGCACGCCGAAGTACGCCTTCGCGACGTCGAACGCGAGCTGGCGCTTGTCCTCGATCGTCTGCGAGCGCTGCGCCTCGAGGTTGTGCTTCGCCTGCGCGAGCAACGGGAACGCGGTCAACACGATCAGTGGCTGGTTCAGCGTCAGCGAGCCGTTCGCGGTGTTCTTCGGATCGTCGATCGGCCGGATCGTGTCGTTTCCGGAAGCATTGAGCACGGGTAGAAACGCCACGTGGGCGCGCTCGACCGCGGCGTCGGCCTCGACCGTCTGCAGCTCGGTGATCGCCGCCCGCTCGTTGCGGGTCAGCGCGAGCTTGATCGCCTGATCGAGCGTCAGCGAGTCATCGGCGTGCGCGCTGGACGCACCGAGGAGGATCGCCGCGAACCCCAAAAGTACGCGCGCCATGGACCGACGAGCATAACAGTCGGTCCGGTGTGCCCTGGCGCCCCAGCGGCACTTTACAGTTGTTCACACAGCGGTCTCACGCACGGTCGTACTAAGGTCGGGGCGATGTTGAACGAGCCACTCGCACTACGATCGGGTCTGGTGATTCCGAACCGCGTCGCCCTCGCGGCGATGACGAACGGGCAGTCGCACCCGGATGGCACGCTCGGCGACGACGAGCTGCGCTGGCTCGAGCGGCGCGCCGAAGGCGGCTTCGGCATGGTCTGCACGTGCGCCGCGTATGTCGCGAAGGACGGCAAGGCGTGGGACGGCGAGCTCGGCGTCGACAGCGATGCAGATGTTCCCGGGCTCACGCGCCTCGCGACCGCGATCAAGCGCCACGGTTCGACCGCGTACGTCCAGCTGTTCCACGGCGGGGTGCGGGCGACGCAGCGGTTGAGCGGCGAGCAGGTGTGGAGCGCGAGCGAGCTCCACGAGGACGCGCCCGACTTCGAACCGCCGCGCGCGGCGACCCAGGCCGACATCGTGCGCACGATCGAAGCGTTCGCAGCGGCCGCGGCGCGCTGCCAGCAGGCGGGCTTCGACGGCGTCGAGCTCCACGGCGCGCACGGCTACTTGCTCACCCAGTTCATCTCGTCGGTGACGAACACCCGGAGCGATGAATGGGGCGGCCCGCTCGAGCATCGCGCGCGACTCGTCCGCGACTGTCTGCGCGCGGTGCGCGAGCGCTGCGGCAAGAACTTCAGCGTCGGCGTGCGGCTGTCGATCGAGCACGGTGGCAGCGCGCGGGGCCTCGATCTCGACGAGAGTCTTCAGGTCGCCCGCTGGCTCGCCGACGACGGCGCCGACTTCATTCACGCGTCGCTGTGGCGCGCCGAGAACAACACGCGCAAGCGGCCGAACGAGCACCCGATCCCGCTGTTGCGCGCGGCGGTGCCGGCTGGCGTCGCGATCATCGCGTCGGGCAACATCTGGACGTACGGCGATGCCGCTGCGGCCCGCGAACGCGGCGCCGACATGGTCTCGCTCGCGCGTCCCGCGATCGTCAACCCGGACTGGCCGAAGCAGGTGAAGATCGGCTGGGAGCCGCGCCGCCCGCCGCTCACGCGCGCGGAGCTCGAGGAGCTGGCAGTGTCACCGGCGTTCGCGGTGTACCTGCGCCACTTCAAGAACCTGGTTTCGGACTGAGCTGGCGGAACATCCCGCCGAGCGCGCGCGCGTCGGTGTCGGCCGCGGCGTCTTGCTCGTGATACTTCGCGTAGTGCGGCGCGGCCGCGGCGTCGTTGCCGGCGCGTAGCCCGGCCGCGTAGGCTGCCCACGCATTCTCGCGCTCGGCGATGTAGCGGGTCAGCGTCGCGAACAGCTCGCGATCGATCTCGGGCACCGTCGCGGCGGCGACATGAGCGCGAAGCTCGCGCCACGGCGGCAGGACTTCTTTCTCGATCGCATCGGCGAGACCGACCTCGTCGATTTGATTGCTGCGCTGGCGCTGGAGTGCCTCGTTGAAGCGCTGGAGCGTCGCGCGTTCGCCCGCGCGGAACTCGACGATCGCCGGTGTATCGACGAGCGTGCCCGGCGGTGCCTCGGTCTCGTGGCAGGCCGTAAGCGTAAGCGTAAGCGTAAGCGTAAGCGTCCGAGCGTTCATGCGCGTCGCTTGGTCTTGGTCTTGGGTTTGGCTTTGGCCGCCGGCTTTGCTTTCGCGGGCGGTGCACCATCGAGCGCCTTCAACAACTTCTTCGGCGCCTGCGCTCGATAGCTCTCGTCGATCCACGCCTTCAGCATCTCGACCGACGGCTCGTGGTTCTCGAAGTTCGCCGTCACCCAGCCACTCTTGCCCAGGCCATACGGCGTCGGCGAGGTGAACGGCAGCATCAGCGCCATCGCGCTCGAGCTCGGCAGCTTGCACGAGATCTGGAACGGCTCACCCTCGACGGTGAGATACGCGAACGTCTTGTCGTTGACCGCGAGATCCTTGTGGCCGGGCCACGGGCTCTTCAGGTGCGCGCCTGGCAGCGCGAGCCCGTAGTCGCGCAGCTCCTTCAGGATCTTGTCGCGGCTCTTTCCCCCGCTTTGGGCCATGACTCGGGGATAGCACGTCAGAGCGGGTGGACGGTGAACACGCCCTCGCCGTCGTAGCTGACGGCATCGGGCGGTGCGTTGCCGCTGCTCTCGGCGTCGACCTGGCTGCCTTCGTCGATGTACGGCTTGAGGTTGACCGACTCGAGCTCGAACTCGAACGTCTGGACCGCGCCGGGCATGCTCGCGTGCGCGATCTTGACCTTCGGCAGCGTCGTGCCCGACTTGGTGCTCGCCACGAACACGTCGATCGACGTGACGAAGCTCCAGTCGTCGCTATCGCCCGACGGCTCGTCCTTCGGCGTGATCGCGAGCTCGAGCTTGGTCAGCGTGACGCTATCGATCGGCCCGGTGTCGCGCGCCTTGATCTGCGAGCTGAGGTCGAGGTTCAGCGGCACCGGAAACAACGCTCCGAGTGGACCGGGCAACGGCGAGCCTTGGATCTCTTGCTCGGGGACGGGCTGGGTGATGTCGAAGTCGGCGATGCCGCATCCTGAACACAGCAACAACAAAGCTAGACGCATGACTCCAGCTTGAAGCACGCCGCGCGCCACGTCCGTCAGGTCGCGGTGAGGCACGCGTGTGCGCGATCACGGCTTGGCGTGAAGCCACTGCGCAAGCGTCGTACGGTCGTCGTCGTCGAGCACGGTGCCCGCGGGTGGCATCGTCCGGGTGACGAGCACGCGCCGCACGATCTCGTCGTGCTCCGCGCTCCACGCCGCAGGCGTCGACAGATCGACGCCGGCATCGCCGCCGGGCAAGTGGCAGTGTGCGCAGACGCGCGTGAAGATCGGCTGGATCCGTGCGGCCCACATGGGATCACCCTTGGTTTCGCCGAGCGCGTAGCGGCGCAAGCCCGCGGCGCCGACCCACACGTCGCCGTTCGGTGCGCCGAACAGCGGTTCGCCGCCGGCGCTCGCGACCGTCGTGTCCTGCGCGCCGAGATCGTGCGCGAGGTACAGCCGCTTGCCGACCTCGAGCCACAACTTCGCGCCGGCGACCGCGATCGCGGCGACGTTCGCGACCTTGACCGGCTGGAGCTCGCCGCGCTTCTCGAGCCACACGCCTTGCGGCGACGCGACGACGAGCTGCGACTGCTTGCCTTCCGCGCCGAGGAACGCGGGTCGTCCCGCATCGACGGCGAAGCTCTTGCGCTGACCGCCGGCGAGATCCCAGACCTCGACCGCGTGCGTGGTCGCGAGAGCGATCCGATCCTGAGCGACTGCGAGGCGCTCGCGAGGCGCGTCGAGATCGAAGCGGGTGACGTGGACGCCATCGCCGGTGACGAGCACCGCGCGATCGAGCAGCACCGCGACGGTCGTGCCCGCGCCCGCGACCGCGCGCACCGGATCTTTCGTGAGGCCGAACCGCGAGGCGATCGGTTCGAGCCCACCGTCGAGCCGGACCCGCCACAGCGTGCCGTCGAACCGAGTCGCGACGATCCACCGGCCGTCGCCGTCGAGCGCGGGGATCGCGGCGGCGCTCGTCCAGATCTGCGCGGGGCAGGGCGACGGACAATCGGCGGGCACCCGCGTCGTCACGACATCGCCGCGGATGATCGTGAGGTCGCGGCCGAGCGCGTACGTGATGTCGCCTTGCGACACGACTTGATCGGCCTTCGTATCGGTGATCGTCGCGACCGGGCCGGCGGACAGCGGAGGCGGTGCGTGACCGGCGCAGCCGATCATCAGCGCGAGGACGGCGAGCTTCACCGCAGCATCGCTTTCACGACCTCGCCATCGCGCAGATATTTCCGCGGCTCGATCGCGAACGCGGAGAGGAACGTCGCGAGCAGATCGGGCGGCGCGATCGGTCGCGCACCGTCGGAGAAGTTGAGGCCGGCGTCGGCCGGTAGGACCTGTTCGAAGTCGGTCTTGCCGAACGTCTTGCCGGAGACGAACCGCGGCGAGATCACGAGCACGGAGTTGTTCGGATAGTGATCGCGACCGCCGGAGAGGTTGATCTGCGGCGTGCGGCAGAAGTCCGAGAACACGAGGATGTGGGTGCTATCGGCGAGCTTGTGGCCGTTGCGCGTCGGGTGCGGCGTCGCATCGAGCAGCTTGACCAGCGTCGAGATCGTGCCGAACAGCTCCTGCTGGGTGTGCGCCTGCTGCTTGTAGTTCTGGTTGTGGGTGTCGAGCCCGCCGAGCGAGAACCCGATCGTCCGGATCAGGTTGCGCTTCATCGCCTCGACCGCGAATGCGGCGCCGAGGATCCCGCCGCCGATGTTCTTCACCTTGTAGTCGAACTGCGGATACGCGGCCTGCAGCGCTTGCGGTGTGAACGCGGCCTTGAGCTCGTTGCCGAGCAGGTGCGGCAGCGACTCTTCCTGACTCGCGAGCCGCTCGAACGTCTCGGGGAACACCGAGCGGCCGGCGAGGTCGTGCGACTCCTCGGCGAGCAGCGCGGTGATCGCGGCGCGATCGTCGTCCTTCAAGTACGCGTCGCTGCGCGCGAGCGACTTCGCCATCACGCCCGCGTTCGCGATCCGCAGCGGAATCGCGCGGCGATCGAGGTGATCGCCGATGTACGCCGAGGGGAAACCGATCGCGACATCGGGCAACAGCTGTGCGGTGCCGAGCTCGTTCGTGATCGCTACGTCGATCGAAGACGCCGGAGATCGGCCACCTGCGAGGTGACGCCCCGTGCACGAGAACGCGGTGCCATCGGGGTGGCTGACCGTGTTCATCGCGAGGCCGTTCACGACCGTCAGCCGGTCGTGGAGATCGATCAGATCGCCGATGCCGGGGCCGAAGCGAAGCGCGCCGGCTTCGAGGATCGTGAACGTCTCGACGTCGCCCTCGAGCTTCGTACTCTTCCAGTGGCTGAGCGGCGCGAGGTCGGTGTTCTCCGTCGATGCAGGGTCGACGAGCCCCTTCTTCTCGTTGCGCGGGTCGGCCCACAGCGTGACGTCCCAGCCGCCGCTCGCGTGGACGAAGATGAAGAACTGATCCGCCGGCGCCTTCTGGGTCGCCGCGAACAGCGGGCGCGCCGCCAACGCCGCGGAACCGGCACCGACGAGCTGCAAGAACGTTCTGCGTTGCATCAGTAGAGCTCCGCTTCGGGGTGTTGGACGAGCGCGGTGCAGACGGCGACCCAGGCGGTCTCGTCGGCGGTGAGCGGGTTTTTCGCCTTCGCGTGGCGGGCGGCGACATCGGTCCACAGCGCGTGGAACTTCGTCACGCGCTCGCCCGGCGCGAGCTTCGCGGGATAGCCGAGGAACGTGCGGTGGAGGACGTCGAACCGGTCCATGAAGGTCTCGTCGCTGTCGGCTCCGTCCAGATCGAACGCGAACACGACGCGCTGATCGAGCGGCGTCTTGCCGCCGTGAAGATCGTGCTCCGCGGCGCGCGCGCACAGCGCTTCGCCGAGCCGGCCGAGCGTCGCGAGCATCAGCGTGTTGCTCTGGGTCTGGCGCGGCAGGTCGGTCTTGTAGTCGGGGAGGCCGAGCGCGGAGAGATAGTCGTCCCACGCGTCGAACAGGCCCTTCGGTCGCGCGCGGTTCTGGACGTCGAGCGGGACCAGGCCACCGAACCAGGTGAGGTAGGCGCGGAGGTAGACCTCCGGCGAGACCATGCGGCGGCGCTCCTTCGGCGTCGTGTCGATCATCCGGGTCTGGTGCGCGGGCAACGCGGTGGTCTGGCTCGGCGTGATCGCACCGGCGCCGCAACCGACCAAGACGACGAGTGCAGCGAGCTTCATCGCCGATCGTTTCCTGCGCGGTAGCGCGGCGACTTCACGATCGCGCGAACGAGTGACTTCATGCGATAGCCACCGTCGACGAACACCTTCACGAGCTGCAATTTCCACGCGTCGTCCTCGGGCGCCAACGTGCGACCGAGCAGCGACTGTGCGACGTTCTCGACGACGCACGGCGCGAACTCCGGCGCCGCGATCAGATCATTCGCGAGTCCGGCGGGCCCCTGCTCCGCGTGCACCGGCGAGCCGTACGCGCCGCGCAGCTTGTCGAACGCCGGATCGTAGATCTGCTTGCACAACCCGCCGCCCTTGCCGTTCGCGCACTTCGGGTTCGACATCGGAAACACCGTCGCCGGCAACCACGTCCAATCCGATTCCTGGACGCGCGTGAAGTACGCCGCCATCGGCTCGAGCGTCTGGTGACACGACGAGCAGCCCGGGCGCTTCATCAGATCCGGATCGTTCGACGGCGACAGCTTCACCGAGTCGGCGACGAAATCCTTGCACAGGAACGCGTTGTAGAGGACGTGCGCACGCGCGCGCCGCGAGCCGTACTTGGTCAGGAACACCGGCATCGTCAGGATGCCCGACGCGTGCGGGCCGCGATCCGCGACCGGCAACCACGTCGCCGTGTCCTCGGGAGTGAGCGCCTCGGGCACCGCGGCCGGATCGAACAGCGGCTCGGGCTGCGAGTAGCCGACATCGGCGCCGGGGCCACAGCAGCTCGCACCGGCGAGATAGCGATAGAACTGCGCGAGCGGGCCGTTGACCTTCGTCGCGCGCGACGTCAGGACCTCGCGGAAGTCGCGATCCTCGATGAACAGCGCGTCGAGGAACTTCGACGCTTCTTCGCCCCACCACATCCGGATCCACGCGGCGGGCGCCTGTGGATTTGCCTCGAACGGCATGTCCTCGCCGAGCGGCGTGCGCGCGGGCATCACGAATGCGGGCGCTTCGTTCTGCGGCCCGGCGTTCGGCAAGCAGCGCTCGAGGCCGATGCCGCAGCCGCACTCGACCGACGACGAGAACCCCGTGCCCGACAAGCACGACACCGCGCGACCCTTCGCCGTCTTCGCGAAGCCGGAATCGCCGGGCGGTTGTGTCAGGCGACCACCGGGCAGCGGCTCGCCCTTCTTCGCGGCGACGCGCCCCGAGACGTAGACCGCGCCGGTCTCCGCGGTCTGCGCTTCTTCGCGGCAGACGCGCACGCTCGTCGCCTTCGTCTTGCCGTCGGGCTCCATCAGCAGCGCGGGCGCCGGCACGAACCCGGGGAACCGCTTCACCCATTCCGGCGCGACGACATCGGTCGGCGTGGTCTCGCGATAATCGGCGTACAGCCACCACGGCTTGACGACGACCGTGCGCTCGTCGAGCACCGCTTGCGCGATCGGCTTCGCGGTACCGGTCGGTGGCGCGTTCGTCGGGAATTGTTGGCCGGTCTCGTCCTGGGTCAGACAGAAGTCGCCGTCGCGCGCGGGATCGACGCGGCGCTGGCCGCGCCGAAAGTAAACGAACATCGGCGCGCCATCGGGCCCCGTGATCTGCTGGCGGCGCAGCATCACCGGGTTCGGCACGTACTGGAAGCTCGGCCCGATCTCGAGGCGGAGCGCGTCGAGATAGATCCGGCGCAGCCGCTCCGCGTAGGCGTCGCCCGTGAGGTGCGATTCGATCCACGCGTCGAGATCGAAATCGGCGCGCTCGAAGTCCGCGAGCTCGGCGCGGGTCGGCGGCCGCCCTGCGAGATCGATCGACAGCGCGCGGAAGTAGCGATAGTCGGCGACCGCGAGGTTCGCGCGCGTGTCGCGAGCGGTCAGCGCGAAGCCGGCAAGACCGGCGAGCAGCAGGACGCGGAACGAACGCACTAGATACAGACTCCTTCGTTACGGACTGGTTAAGCGGATCGGCTGGTCGCCGCGGTTGCGGGCAGGCGCGCGATCAGCTTGCGCCCGATCGCCCACGCGTCGCCGGGCCAGCGCGCGGAGATGTAACGACCATCCTCGACGACAAACGCGTGCGTGTCGTCCTCGCGCGTGCCACGTTTCGATAGCTCGCGCGGGCCGCGCTCGAAGTCTTGTTCGCGCGCGAGCGCTTCGCGGACCTCGTCCTCGACGTACTTCGGATACGTCCGGTAGTAGCGGCCGCGCCGCCAGAACGTCGAGAAGAACGCCGCGCGCTCCATGTATTTCGGCAGGCACGTCGTGCGCACGCCGTGGAGGACCGACTGGCCGTCGTCGCGCTTCGTCCGCGCGGCCGCGAGCACGCCGTGACAGATCGCGGCGATCGGTTTGTCGGTCGCGAAGAACGCGCGGATCACCGCGAACACTTGTTCGCTGCCGAGATACTGCTTCATGCCCGGCGCGTGACCGCCCGCGAGAAACAGCGCGTCGAGCGCGTCGACGTTCACGCCCTTCCACGCGATCGGCTTCGTGAATTCGGGCGCTTGCTCGAGCTCTCGATAGCAGGCGATGGCGTCCGCACGCGCGCCGAGCTTGCCGAACACGACGCCGGTCAGCAGCAGCGGATCGCACGCGGGCGTCGCGCCGGCTTCGGTCGCGAACACGACCGTGTGGCCGGCTTCGCGCAACAGCTTCCACGGCACGGCGACCTCGGTGACGTCGAAGTCGCGGTCCGGCAGCGGGAACAGCACCTTCGCCATGGCGAGAGCGTCGCACGCGAACGGTGGTTGATCTAGGATCAGGTGATGTGGCGTGTCGGGGTTATTTGTTGTTTCGCGATCGGTTGTGCCGCTCACGCGACGTTGTCGGCTCCACCCGCGACGCTCACCGCGGAGCAGCGGCTCTCGTGGTTCAACGCGTTCGCCGCGCGCACCGAACGCACGACGTGGAACGTGGACAGATTGACGGGCGACGTCTCGCACGTCCGGAAGAGCATCACGCTCGTGAACGGTACCGAGATCGAAGCGGCCGAAGACATCCTGCCGCTCGTCGGTTCCGACAGCGCGACCGGTCGTCATGCGCGCGCAGCCCAGCGCAACCGCGAGGCTGGTGACAGGTGGCGCGAGGTCTCGCTCGGTGTCGTCGCGAGCGCTCTGATCGTGTCCGCGGCGCGAGGCGGTGGTAATCCTTTCGAGGACAAGTGGGACGCCGCGATCTGGGCCGGAGCAGGTGCGATCGGTTTGTTCATGGGAGCCGCCGCGGGTGACAACTACGCGCATGCCGCGAAGGAGTCCAACCTCGCGTTCGACAGCTACACGAAAGACCTCGCCGATCGGCTCCAGATCTGCGTGCTGAACATGCAGCTCGTGCCGTGCGAGTACCGCCCGCCCGCAGCCACGCCTCCGCCGGTTCCGGAACCGCCCGTTCCCGCGGGGCAGTCCGTCCCAGATGGACCGGTCGCGGGTCGCTAGCATCGCCAACCGACGTCGCGCGCGAGCGTGTATTCATCGGGGCAAATCGACCGGGCGAAACTCGTTCTTCATGAAGCTCGCGTCGCACGCGCAGCTGGCTCGATCCACGCTGTGTGGATGTGGCGTGGTGCGATGATCGTCTTGGTCGTGAGCGCCGGCTGCGTTGCCCACGTCGATCTGCACGCACCTCCGCCGTCGCTCACCGCCGACGAGCGCGTCGCGTGGTTCCAGTCGTTCGCCGCCGCTGACGAGATCACGACCACGCGGACGTGCCGCAAGTGCTTCCCGACGGTCGAGAAGGAGCTGCGCCTCCACAACGGAACGCGGATTCACGCCGCCGAGGATCTGGCGCCGCTCGTCGAACCGAGCAGCCCGACGGCGCAGCACGCGCGCGCGTCGATGCGTGCGCGCGAGAATGGCGAGCACTGGCGCGAGCTGGCGGCCGCGGTGTTCGGCGCGGCGCTGATCACGGCGGTCGCGACCGACCACGTCGATCCGTTCGTGGATCGGACCAGCGCGGCGATCTGGGGACCCGCTGCGGTCGTCGCGTTGTTCGCCACCGTTGCCGCATACGACGACGACAAGGAAGCGACGCGCGAAGCCGGCCGCGCATTCGGGACGTTCACGCAGGATCTCGCGAGCCGCCTCGACGTCTGCGTGAGAGGTCTGCAAGTCGCGCCGTGCGAGCACGAGGCGGTCGCGGGCCGCTAGCTACCAGGCGTACGTCTTCCAGAACGACCACTCGAGCTGGGTCGCGGCCTCGTACGGATTGCACGTGTAGATGCTCGAGCCGACGCCGCCGGCCCAGCAGTGGCCCATGTTGTTGAACGTGCACAGCTCGACCTGACCACTGGCGGGACATTGATCCCACACCGTGCAGCTGCCGTTCTCGACCGCGTGGGTCTGCGAGGTCGCGGCGCAACCGTTGTGCGCGGCCCAGCGCGCGGCGGCGGCACCGTTTGCGACCGAGCCCGCATTCGGATCATCGCAGGCTGGTGGGATGATCGGATCCGACGAGCCGTGGAACATGATCACCGGCATCTTCGCGTTCGCGCAGCCCGCGAGATCGTGCGTGCCGCCCGAGTGCGGTGCGACGCCGCGAATGCCGGCGCCGTTGCAGCCGGCCTCGTGCGCGAAGTAGCCGCCCATCGAGAACCCCGTCACGAACACGTGGTCGAGATCGAGGCATTGATCCTGCGCGATGTCGGCCTTCATCGCGTCGAGGAACGCGTAGTCATCGCCGGTCGCATTCGGCGGCGCGCCGCTCGACGACGCGCACACGTTCTGGCCGACGTTCCACGGTGCGGTGAGGTTGCTCGGACCGCCTTGGCCGTCGGGAAACGCGACCGCGACGTGCTCGCTATCGGCGAGCGTCGTGTAGCCGGTGATGTCGTACATGTTCTGACCCGACATCGTGTAGCCGTGATGGACGAACACGAGCGGCACCGGCTCGGTCGGCGATACGCCTTGGGGCAGGTACACGATGTACGTCCGCGTCAGGCTCGCGGCCATGATCGTGCGGTTCGTCGTCCCGCGCATGCCGGTGCGCATGCCGCAGTTCGCCGGAACGTGCGAGCCATCCGACGGTGGTGCGCCGTCGCTCGTGCCGCTGCCGCCCGCATCGGCGACGCCGTCGGCGGTTTTGGGCGCACTGCCGCAGGCCGCGATCATGATCGCGATGATCCCGAACCTCACGAGCGGACTCTACTGCCGCGAACGTATGGTAGGAACCGAAATGTGAGCACCCCTGTCGTCCAGCACGTCGAGCTTTCCAACGATGTGCGGCGGATCGCGGTCGTCGCGGATACGCACTCCGCCCCGCACGAGGGCACCGCGAAGGCGTTGGCGGCGATCGGCCCCGACGCGATCTTTCACGCCGGTGACATCGGCGATCTCGAGGTGCTCGACCGCCTGCGCGAGGTCGCGCCGCTCTACGCGATCCGCGGCAACATCGACACGCGCGCCGACGCGCTGCCCGACATCCTCGTCATCGACGCGCCGAACAAGATGCGCGTGATGATCGTCCACATCGGCGTCTACGGTCCGAAGCTGCGCGCCGAGGTCGCGACGCGCGCCCGTGCCGAGCGCGCGCACCTCGTCGTGTGCGGTCACTCGCACGTGCCGTTCATCGGCATCGACAAGGGCATCTACGTGTTCAACCCCGGCTCGTGCGGACCGCGCCGCGCGCAGCTGCCGATCGTGCTCGGTCACATCGACCTCGCGCCGACCGGCGTCAAGCTCGGTCACGTCAACTGCGAGACCGGCGCCGCGTGGAGCCCGTAGGGACTAGGGACGGTAACAAAGTTCACAAGAGCCGATCCGTAGTTCGGCGATTTTGCTGGGTACCAGAGGGACGGTTACAAAACGCGGTACTCGACGCGGTGCTCGGCGCCCACGTTGTCCGGGATCCGGACGAAACGGTCTCCCAGTGCCGTCTCGCGCGGGTGTGGCACGAGCATCGGTGGGGGCTTTTGTTACCGTCCCTCTCGTACCGAGTTATCTCGACGGGTTGGAGATCGAGTTTTGTGAACTTTGTTACCGTCCCTAGCTCGCGCCTAGCTCGCGCGCTGGACTTGAAGCGCGGTCTCGAGCTCGGTCAGCGACTCGTCGGTGTAATCGAGCATGCGCTGGAGCTGGGGCACCGAGCGGCGGCACGCGGTGTAGCCAAAGCCGAGCTCGTTGTTGTAGCCGGTGATCGTGATGTTGAGCGCGAGGTAGTCGACGGGGATCGAGACGGGGTAGCTCTCGTCGAGCCGCATGCCATCGAGGTAGAGCCGCTGCTTCGGGCCGGGCACGTTCGAGATCACGACGTTGTAGATCGGCCGGCGCTTCGCGTGACCGGTCACCATGCTCGCACCCATCGGCGCGCTCATCGCGGCGGCGTGAGCGACGCGCTCGAGCTTCGACATCTTCGCCAGGCGATCCTTCGCGAGCGTCGTCGACTCGACGATCAGCTTGAGCCGCTCGAGCGGATCTTCGAGGTGGGTGCCGAGGTTCGCGATCAGGATCGCGAGCGCGTTGCCACCGTCCTGGCCCGGATCGCGGACCGACACCGGCACCATCGCGGTGAGCGGCTTGTCGGGCAGCGCCTCGTGCGCGAGCAAGTAGCGGCGCAGCGTGCCGGAGCAGATCGCGAGCGTGACGTCGTTGACGGTCGCCGATGCGGCCTTGCCGATCCGCTGGAACCGCTCGAGCGAGAACGATTGCGCGGCGAACCGGCGCGAGCCGGAGATCCGGACGTTGAACATCGTCGGCGGCGCCTGATACGGCTGCGCGTGGGCGAGCGTCTCGTCGCGCACGAGCTCGCGTAGACCGCTCTGCACGCCCGGGAAGATCTCGGCGCCCATCTTGAGCGCGCGCTCGAGCAGGCCGGGCGGATGCTCCTCGGTCGCGGTCTGCGGGCGCTCGCGCTTCTCGCGGACCTGCGCCCAGATCGGCGGCTTGAACTCGGTCGGATCCGGCGTCAGCAAGTGCGACATCATCTTCATCGCCGCGACGCCATCGAACATCGCGTGGTGGACCTTCACGTAGAGCGCGACGCGCCCGTCGGAGAGGCCCTCGATCAAGTTGACCTCCCATAGCGGCCGCGTGCGATCCATCAGCGTGCCGTGCAGGCGCGACACGAGCGAGAGCAGCTCGCGCACGCGCCCGGGCCGCGGCAACGCGGAGTGACGGAGGTGGTAGTCGAGCTCGAAGTCCTTGTCGTCGTCCCAGAAGTAGTGGCCGAGGCGGAAGTGCGCGAACTGATCGAACGGCGGCCGCGCCGTCGTGTAGTCGCGCCATTTCTCGACGAGCTTCTGGACGAAGTCCGTGCCCGCGCCGATCGGTGGCGTGTACAGGTGAAGCCCACCGACGTGCATCGGTTGGCGGCGACCCTCGAGCCACAAGAACATCGCGTCGGTCGGCGACAGCGGCTTCATCCCGCAGACATCATGGCATCGATCCGGTGCTAGCATCGAGGAAACCGTGCTCGGCGAGACGATCGGTAACTTCAAGATCGTGCAGAAGCTCGGGCGCGGCGGGATGGGCGAGGTCTGGCTCGGCGAGCAGCAGAACCTCGGAACGCGCGTCGCGATCAAGATCTTGCTCGAACCGTTCCCTCCGGACTCCGAGGACGTGCTGCGGTTCTTCAACGAGGCGCGCGCGGTCGGCAAGATCCAGCACGCCGGGATCACGAAGATCTTCGACAGCGGCGTGTTGCCGAACGGCCGCGCCTACCTCGTGATGGAGTTCCTCGACGGCGAGTCGCTCGCCCACCGGATCCAGCGCGGTGGGCTGTCGCGCGCGGCGCTCGCCGATATCGGCCGCCAGATCGCGAGCGTGCTCGACGCGACCCACAGCGCCGGCATCACCCACCGCGATCTCAAGCCCGAGAACGTGTTCCTGATCCCGGATCGCGAGCAGCCGCGCGGCGAGCGCGTCAAGGTGCTCGATTTCGGCGTAGCGAAGCTGACCGGCACGCTCGCCGCGAACTCGCCTCGCACGTTCGGCACGCTCGGCACGCCGATGTACATGGCGCCGGAGCAGTGGGGCGATGCCTCGCAGGTCGACTGGCGTGCGGATCTGTATTCGCTCGGCTGCGTCGCGTTCGAGATGGCGTGCGCTCGTCCGCCGTTCGTGTGCAAGACGGTCGCAGAGGCGTGCGCGAAGCACTTGAACGACACGCCGCCGGCCGCGAGCTCGCTCTCGCCGGGCGTGCCACCCGAGCTCGATCGCTTGATCGCGCAGCTCCTCGCGAAAGAGCCCAAAGCGCGGCCCGGCTCGATGCGCGAGGTCGCGCGCGCGTTCGAGCAGATCGGGCGCGCGCTCGGCGACGACGCGACGAGCGACACGATCCTGCGCAACGCGCTGCCCGCGAACGCCGACGTGCTCGCGACGGTCACCGCGGGGCAGGCGGCAACGACCGAACCGATGCGGCGGCGTGGCGCACTCTGGATCGGCGCCGGTGCACTCGTGATCGCGGGCGGCGCCGTCGCCGGAGCGCTCGCGATCCGCGGCGGCGACGACCATCCAACACCAACGCCACCCGAACCGCGCCCAGTCGTCACCGCGATCGTCGCAGATGCGGCGCCGCCGATCGACGCGCACGACGTGACGCTCCAGGCGCTCGTCACCGCCGCAAATTCCGTCGACGCGGGCGTGGCGCACACGCAAGCCGCGACCGTGCATCACGCTGCACCCTCGATCGATCAAGCGGCGGTGCGCGCGACCCTCGCGACCCATCGCGCACAGTTCCAACAGTGCAATGCGCATCACGACAAGGCAGAGCAAGTTCGCCTCGCGTTCACGATCACCAGCGACGGTCACGCGACGAAGCTGTCCGCGACCGGCGGCAGCGATGCGCTCGAAGGCTGCGCGATGAACGTCGTGCGCTCGCTCGTATTTCCGCATCCGAGCGGCGGTAGCGTCGACCTCGTGCTGCCGATGGCGTTCGACGCCCAGCCCGATGCGGTCCGGATCCCCGCGCCCGAGATCCCCGAGCGGTTGTCGAACGATCAGATCAAGACCGGCCTGCTCGCCGCCGAGAAGTCGCTCGACGCGTGCATGTCGGCGAATCACGTCGACGAGAAAGTCATCCTCGCGATCACGATCGAGCCGACCGGGTTCGTCAGCGCGACCGATGCACAGGGCCACCTCGCGGGTTCGCCATTCGCGACCTGCGCGTTCACCGCGATGCGCGCGATCCAGTTCCCGCAGGCGCGGACCCAGATCCACGTCACGGTGCCGGTCACGCCTTAGGCGGCCGCTGCCAGGCCGTCGAGTTGTTGCGCCCACAGCCGCGCGAGCGGCCACGGCCCGTGACCCGAGGCGACATTGAGGTGACCGCCGCCGTGGATCGTCACGAGATCGCCGCCCCACGCCGCCGCGAGCTCGCGCGACTTCGCGATCGTCGCGTGCGCGTCGTTGTCCGATGCGACCACGGTCAACGGCACGCCGAACTTCACCGTCGGGATCGGCGCGAATCCTCGAAGCACGCGCGGGCAGTCCTCGCGATCGACATCGACCGGCGCGACGA
>Ga0105245_10000369_pt1 | contig 42002 bp, 68 predicted proteins | sample KBSM54metaG_FD_81523 | JGI IMG/M metagenome (GOLD analysis project Ga0105245, IMG submission 81523) | Miscanthus rhizosphere microbial communities from Kellogg Biological Station, Michigan, USA - KBS M5-4 metaG | ecosystem: Host-associated > Plants > Roots > Rhizosphere > Soil | place...
TAATGCCCCTAATGAGTCGGGCGTCGATGAAGTCGTCACTGCTGTATTCTCATCCGAACCACTCGTTGACGAATTGGGCGACGGCATGACCTTCCTTGTCCACGTCACCTTGCTCGAAGTCTATACAGGCAGCGGCCCTAGCTACAACATCCTCTCTACCGTCGAACGTGTCCCTGCTGTCGGCACCACCCTCGGCGATGCCCTCACCGAAGGTGCTCAGCAACTCATCAAGCTCGTCACTATTCGTCCTAAACTCGCCGGCTACCCGCCTATCTACATCAGCGACCAGTTAGTCACTGTAGGCGGCATCACCTACCAACCGCGCTTATTGCGTTGGGAGGGCATCGGGCAAGTCGCCTGCGGCATGCCGGGAGTGGGCACCGAGTCAGACGATGTGACTCTCATATTGGGCAACGCCGACCGCGTGATGTCGCTACTTACAGCGGACGTTCAGTTAGACCAAGCCGATGTGCAATGTAGCTTCTACCACGTCCAATCCCAGATCCTCTGTAACTTCTGGGCGGGCGAGATCGTCGCCGGTGGCTGGCAGTCCTCGACCGGCCCCGAATTCACGATCAAATGCTCCGACCCCATCGCCTCCCCTTTCATCCTCTGCCCTCCGCGCATCATCGACCGGCTCTGCAACAAGATGTTCAACGATGGCGTCGAGTGCCCATTCGCCACTGTCGGCACAATGGACACGATCAACTACCCGCTGGGCGACCCGACTAAGTGCGACCATGGCCTTACCACTCCTAACGGCTGCTACGCGCACGGCATGGCCGTCTCCACCCCTCCTGCTACTTCAGCCGATCAGATACAGGGATTTGGGTACTTCAATGGCCTCGTTGCCAATCCGCAGAATGTCACGCTTAAAGACAACGGCACCGGCATCTTCGGATTCTTCCGCAATACCATAGTCGCCGCTTCTCTCATCAACGACTCGGCCTATGGCCATACGATCCCGATCATCGTTACCGACATTGACTTCCCGGTCAACGCCATCATCATTGCCGCCCGCGACGAATCCGATTTCTTCGACGCTGTAGCCGTGGTGGGCGAGGGGCCAATGCAATTGTCTCAGTTGACCACTCTTGACGGGCAGCTAAATTACAAATACCCTGAGGCCCTCGGTATCCGCTTCATCCCCGGCACTGACCCTGCTACCTCTCTCACTGGCCTCGAAATCACGGGCGACATTTCAACTAGTGGCCCTAGCATCGGCGGCACTGTTCTAACCGTATTCACCGCGATCCAGACGCTAGGCTGGTCCTTATTCTTTGGGGGCAATGGCGAAGACGGAGGACAGACGATCAACACTCCTAACGGCGTGCCGATTGGAGGCGACTTCCAGATGTCGCCTTACTCCTCGCCCCTCCACTGGTCCGCTGGCACTTGCGGCGTCGAACTGCGCCGCTCCGACACCAAAGGCATCCAACTCACCACAGCCGACTCCCATCAGATGCAGGCTATCGTCCATACCGGATGGTCGGGCTGGGTGTGGGGGCCTAGTTTGTACGAAGGCTGGTCTGCACTCACGCGGGCCGATATCCGCATGCCGATGACCAACCCAGTATGGTTGGCCGTGAATCTATTTCTGTTGTGCAAGAAGTTGTTCAATGCCACAGAAGCAGAACAGGATCTGCGCGTTGATATCCCGACGTGTATGGCTGCGGCTGCTATCTGCGACCTGCAGGTGGATCGACTTGTCGAGTTGGACGAAGGGCAAGAGACACAGTGGAAATTCATCGGCGGCTTGATGGACCAGCGCCCGTTGCGCGATTGGCTTTCGGATGTCCTCCTCAATTGCCTCGGATACTATACTTTCAAGAACGGCAAACTGAGTATCGGTGTCAGAGAGAACGGCGCATCTACCGTTGCCTACACTGATGGCAACGTCATCTGGCGCTCCTTGCAACAGCAGCCCCTAGGCCCTCAATTCACCCGTCTCGAAGCCGACTTCGCCGACCGCGAATACGGATTCGTCGCTAACAGCGCCGTATATCAAGACGACGACTACGCTGCGGAACTCGGCGGCGGTGCGCGCGCTCTCCACCGTACCGCCCGTATGAACTTATCCGGTACAGCCGACATCTCCCCAGCCACCCGCTTCGTCGCCACCCGCGCCCGCGAGGAGATAGGCGGCATCACCGCAGAAGACCGCCGCAACGCCCGTATCATTACCTGGAAGACCACAGCGCTAGGTTTCGACACGCAACCCGGCGATGTTGCCTCAATCACCAACGAGGACCTCCCAAGCTATTTAGAGAACGAACTTGCTGCTCTCCCTAACACTGTTAAAGTGCGCGTCATGCGCTGGCGCTTGCTAGACGACTGGTCTATCGAACTCACAGGTCGTGCCTGCGTTGACTCGATGTACGACCTAGTACAAGGCCCTAAGCCAGCCGACACCCGCCCCGGCGACATCCCCGGCGTGGGTGGCGCCGTCACCACTGGCCAGGTATGGATGCCTAACTCCATCACCGCACTCCCCGGCGACCCTATCTATGACCAGTACAACCGTACCTTCCGCGCCACGCAGCAATACGCTGTACTCTCGGATGGGTCGGTGCAAGCTACAGTGCTAGTGAGAGGCGAAATCCCTGTAAACGACCTAGCCATCTCCACCCCACCCTCCATCCATCGCGTCACCCAATTCACGACAGGCGGGTACTTGCCTGGTGGCCGCTCCATCTTCGTCTCGATCTGCGCCACGCAAGCCACAACCATAGCCGGTATCGGCGGCGACGGCTCCCCTATCCTCGCTCCTCAAATCCTCACTAGCGCCAACTCGATCATCGCTGCCGTCAAGACCCCAGCCGATACCGACACTAACTCCATCGTCTTGTCGGGCATCACCTGGCCCGCACCTCCTTTGAGTGGCGGCTGGACCGGATACACTCTATTCGCCTCCCTCGACCATCAAGAACTCCTGTGCATGCAAGTCGAAGGCACCACCCCTCTCCCTACCGAACTGACGCTGACCGGACTGTCCGTCACCGGCCCCCCTTCTCCTCCCAACCCTCCCGACACCGTACTGCATCGCGCGACCTACGGTCCACCAAACGTCAAAACGGACCATCTCAAAGTCAAAATCAAATTGATGTGCCACCCTGGCGTCTCACCCGGCCTCGTCACCGAGGTCGTAGCAGCCGGCGTGGGAGACGGGACGATCCGCTGCATGCACTTGGCCTCCGACCGATCTCAAGATACAAACCCTACAGAAGGCGGCATTGCATGGGGCGCCGACGCCGCACAACTCGCACTCGACAACTGGGGTCCGGGAGACGGGCGACCACAGCGCGTGATGTCGATCCTCACGCATAAAGCCGACGGCACATCGCCTCTACTCAACTTCCTTATCACTAGCTACGATCACGTCTCAGGCACCTTCTCCGTACAGCCTGACCCTGCCGCTGCGGGAGTCGGCCCTGGCGACGTATTCGTAGTGCGCTTCTCTCCTGTATGGCAACTCGACGGCCAGAACTTCTACGACCTAGGCATGGTCAACGGGCAATACCCATCCGGCACCCCTGCGGATCGCGTCGGCACCATCGCACGTATCATCGCCGGTCCTGGGCAGGGGCAGACGCGCAAGGTCATACGGAACGACTTGAACAGCTATATGTTCGACATTCCGTTCGTCGGCGTGGATGAGACGAGTATTGTGACGATCGAGTTCCCGGCTTGGATACACGAAACAGAAGGCCCCCAGATCGACAATATGAGTATCGCGAATGAGCAGGCCATTCCGGTCGTCGTATCCGACTTACTCGAACACGGGCTTATTGTCCAAGTCGTCACGGTCGATTCCAACGGCAAAGAATCCGCCGACTCCCTCTCCCCGACGCGCGAAGTGTTCATGTTCGGCGACTCGGCATTCGGCGTCGGTGGCTTGAACTTCAAAGCCCGCTTCGAGTTCGGTCGCGGCGATTCAGGTGGGCCAGTGCCTGTTCAAGTAGGCGATGTCTCCGCTATCGTCGCCGCGCTCGATCATGGCTTCCTACAAGGCTACGATGTCGTGAGCGAAGACCCGGATACAGTAGGTGACTCCACCTTCGACTTGTTGCGCTGGGACGGCGCGGCCTGGACTTCGGTACTTGGCGCTTCCGTCATCACCATCCCTGGAGGCACGTCGAACGAGATCATCCTCGCTACAGCCTTCGCAGTAGATTTGAATCTGGAAGTCAACGTCGGGGACTTGTTCAAGTGCATCTGCTTAACAGTAGGAGCAACTCCACCCAACTCCCCGGTGGTGCGTCTGTACTGGGGCACTCCACTTCCTGTTTCGATCAACACTTCAGCAGGAGCATCGGGAACTTAAACTCTATACGCTATGGCTTTCACCCCACACTGGATCGATTCCTTCTCGAACGGCGTCAGTTCCAACCTCGCTCTCGGCGCCCGCTCCGAGAACATCGTCCGCATTGGCGATGTGCTCTATGGCCTGTTCTACAATTTTGATTCCGGCACCGGCGACTCGGACGGTTCTTTCTCTACTCGTAAATCCACAGATAGTGGAGTCACTTGGACCGATCTCGGCGTAGCCCCTGCCAGTCTTACGGCATCGAGCAACGAGTGGTTCACTGTATGCTTCCCACGACTCGGCAAGATGGAAGCCTTCCTAGTCTCCCGCAACTATCCAAGTTTTAACAACATTCAGAACATATACTGGACTACCTACGACCCCATCGGCAACACTTGGAGCACGCCCGTCTCTACAGGCCTGCCGATGTGGTTCCGCCCTGTCGGTGGCTTGATCCTATCCACCTTCTTCGCCGGCCTGCGCCCAGACGGCACTATCCTGATCTGTTTCCAGGACGGGGGCACGTTCGACCTGCGTATCTCGAAATGGACCTCACCCGATTCTCCATCCACTTGGACTACTCTCGGCGGCTTCTTCGATGGCTCACGAGCCGATCCAATGTATCTCGAAAGCGGCACTTTCGATGACGATGGCAACGCCCACGCCTTCATTGCGCGCACGCATGACGATGGCACCGGCCACGACGTACGTGATTTAATCCACTTCTCAGTTGCTGCCGCGACCGATGCGATTAGCGCAGAGCATACGATCGAGACGAACATTGATAGGGACGATGACTGGGGGAATTATGGCGGCAGTTACATCGGTCCAGGGGATGCGAAAGGCACAACCATTGCCGTCCCTTATGGCTACTTCGTCGGCTACAACCAGATCAACGGTGTGCCTTACGGAACGCTTCGAGTCGGGATTGGCGATCTCACTTCCGACCCGTTGAACCCAAGTTGGTCCGTCACGACTGTTTTATCAAATGCTCTCAGCAGCAGCTCCAGCAATCACAACTACGTCCAAGCCCAGAACGTCATCTTGAGCGGCGTGCTGTGGGCCTACTGGATTACTACCTACCCCTACTCCAACCCTCTCGACTCCCAGACTCGCTTGTGGCGTTCCTACTGGACTGGTTCGGCTTGGAACACACCGGAGCTATGGTACGATCCAGACACCGACTCCACACTCTCTACAGCAGGACTCGAACCATACAGCACTTTCCCGATCGCTGTATCCAACTTCTACTTGCTGAAAGCCTTCACCAATGGCGTCGGCATCATTTTGAACGTCTTAGGCCAAGCAGTGAGTTTTCCTGATCCGTTCCAATTCGCTGCGTACGATGGGCCATCTATGGCAGCGGTATCCGGTCGCCGCACCTTCGCTTTCCAACCTACATCCGGCATGCCGGTAGCGAGCCATTCGCGTACGTCACGCATCCCCTAGGACTCTGATCTCTATGCCACTTACCCCAGACCAACTCTACAACCTCCGCTCCCTCATCGCTCCTGCCGCGATTCAATGCGAACTCCGCCTGGGCATCCCCGCCGACCTCACCGCTGCGCAGTGCATCCTCGAATCGGCTTGGCTCAAGATCAAACCTGGATTTAATTGCTTCGGTATCAAGAATTATGTCGGCAGCTTCGGTCGCCAGCTCCTGATGACCCGTGAATGGTTCACCCCAGCCGAACTCGCCTGGTTCCTCCACCTCAACGATTCCCGTACCGCAGAACTCGTAGATCCTAGCGCACCACCCAATGCAGCAGGCCGGCAGCAATATCGCGTGTTCGATTGGTTTGCCACTTTCCCCGACCTCACCGCCTGCTTCGCCAAGCGTGCCTCTCTCTTCCTGCACGGCCCTTACCTGCAATTCGCCAAAGCCTACGCATCCGATCACAACTTTGAAGCGTATGTGCGGGCGGTGGCGAAAGTGTATGCGACGGCGCCGAACTACGCCGAGGTCATTCTGTCGATCATTCGTATGCCTGAAGTCGTAGAAGCGCTGGATGATGCCAAGGAAGCAGCGGGGACAAGGCTAGCGTAGAAGGCTTTATAGTACAACAGCACGTTGTACGCGCCAGGAGTCTCCGAACTTGACCCCTTCCAACTTACCTGACCGCAGCAGGTTATAAACTGTTCTGCGATCCACACGAAGTATCTTAGATACCTCAAGTGGCGTCAGGTAAGCCGAGAGGGGCTTAGTGCTCGTTGGGCGAGTGCCAGTCTTTGCTGGCTTAATCTTCTTCTTTGTCTTCTTGCTCATACTCACTGATGAACGACAGTACATGCTCGCTCCACCCGTCAATCTGCGTCCACCCGTTCCTGTACGCCACGCCGTTATGATACGCCGCCACATTCACGACGTACACTTTATCGACGTACGGCGACAGAATGCCGTCGCTGGTCTGTTCGTCCGTAATCACAATGATCCGGTCGAGCTTCTGCCACTTGGGCTTCAACGCCAGCAACGCGCCACGCAGTTCAGTTGAGGAGTGCGGCTGAGAGTTCTGGATAGCATCGCGTAGAGCAAACCCGCGCCGTGCCGGGATCTCGACAACCTGTGACGAGAATGTAGCGAACACTCCATCCTCAGCCTTCTCCCGCAACAGAATCGCCAGCCCAGCCGCCGCATCGATTCGGGTAGTATCGGACTTGGCCGACAGAGCCGCATCCATCGATCCCGACACGTCGATCAGGAACCCGGTATTCCCCGGCAGTTGCTCCAACTCCTCCATGCCACGCAGCATGGCCTTCTCGATATCCGGCTCGAACTGCGGGGCGTAGCGTGCTGCCGTTACAAATCGGAAGGGCAATGCGCGATGGATGCCTTCGGCCAAGCGGGCTTGGATCAACTTGCGCTCCACTCCCACTTCGGTCATCTTCCGCAGATTCCGTAGTACCGCCAACCCACCCAGTTTCCCTTCCTGCATCAACCGTTCAAAAGTGGCCTTCTTGTCCTTACCAGCACTCAACGCCACTTCCCAGGTATCCGGCGATTCCAATTCCCCGGCTACCAACTTCTTCCAGAGCTTCTCCTGCGGCTTGTCCTTCGGCTTGGCATGCACCAGGAACAGAACGTCTCTGAGCTTGATCTTGCTCTCGCGGTCGTACTTTGCTAGTCGGTATGCGTCGAACTTCTGGAACGCCGCAGCCAAGCCGCGCTTCACGCCGGCACTGAGAGGGTGCTTCTTGTCCTTCCAATAGATCGAGACAAATTCAGTGAGTTCATCGGCGCGCTGGATGATGTGCTCCAAGGTCGAAGCTACCAGCGACCCTTGCCCCTTGACCTTCGACAACTCACTCACCAGAAACAGCGGCACGTGCCGCAACTGCATGCGATCCCGCGCCTCGACCGCAAGTGCCGCTACTTGCTCCGGCTTTACCTTGGGCACCAGTTCGGCAATGCGTGCCGCAATGGTCGATCCCTTCTCATAGAAGGTATCCTCCCACAACAGACACGTCAGAACCGACCGGCGTAGTTGCCGGAAAGCATCGGTACGCGTGGCCTTGCCGCCTTCATGGGTAAAGATAGGCGACTTCTTCTCGACTGCAGTATTGGTCTTCATATATTTAAGGCGAGGAATAAGCGCTAAGGGGTTTCAATGCAAGAAGTAACCCTCAACTTCACCGTCGCCCGTACCTTTCCTTTCACACTCATCTTCGATCAACGGACTTGAATTGGCATGGAATAAGCGCCTAGAGGTTTTTGACTCTTTTGCTCTACCACCTGAGCTACATGCCCCATTGCTGAGACTAGGCGGGACTCGAACCCGCGACCCAAAGATTGAAGTAACTCTAAACTTCACCGATGCCAAACTTGAATCAGCAAGGGAACTATCGCAACCTGACATTTTCGGAAGCTACTCACGATTATGCGTCGTGCGCTTCGCGGTTTCCCGCCCGCGTGGAACCTGGCAGCGCCCCACGCGGCTAGCGCTCTTTGGAGCCAGGTATGATGCAACAGATTACTACACCGCTTGCCAAACTTGCCTTACACGAACCTATCAGCCAGGAACAATTGTCAATGGAGTCGCGCGCAACCAGCCGAAGCCGATCCGCCTTCGCTTCCCCAAGAAGTAACCATCAACGAACACCGTGGCCGAGATATGCCGAACTAAACCTAACTGGAGGGAACCGACGCTATCGGTGAATCGGGAGGCTCGAACTCCCAGCACCACCTTGCGGCAATGCTTCAACCATAGAAGTAATCGACAACTTCACCGCTCCAGAGCTAGAACTTTAAGAGACAGGAACAATAGCAAACAGCGTTTAACCCAGCAGGCAAGCTGCCGAGCTTCTTAATAGGAGAAGTAACTGTCTACAACCACCGTGTCTCACTTTGATAGGATTGCATAGGAAAATATGGAAGTCAAGAAGTTTCTGAAAATAATTAACTGTAGGGATATAATTGCCTGAAATCAAAGAGTGGCGCTAGATCCTACACAGCGCAAGCGAGTTGCATTTCACGCCTCCATAGTCTAAACTCACGGCCATGAACACCTTACGCCCCGCCGCTCGCGCATCTCTAACCTGCGTACTTGTATTGTCGCTCTGCGCTTTTAGTTGCCCGAGTGTGGCCACTTTCTCTACCTACCTCAACTTCGCCCTCGCCGCCGTTCAGGCATTCGTCCCTACCTCCACCACATCCACACAAGTTCTAAGCTACTTTGTAGCAGGAGCAGCGTGCGTGTCCTTCGCGGCTAGCGAGCGCACCTCGACCGACTCTCTCCTCGATCAGTCTCTGAAGATCACTTCGCAATGCGCCACTCTCGTCAAGCCCGTCCTCCCTGCAGGCACCCCTCAGGCTACTGCGGACCAAGTAGCCAAGGTCGCTGCTGCCATCGCAGATATGCTCGATCATCTCCCCGTCCCTCCTGCACAGCAAGCCGCTGCTAAAGTTGCTGCATCCAAGCGTGGCGCTTCCGCTCCCAGTGCCCCTCCTACTCTCTCTGCACAGGAACTAGCGCAACTGCTCAAGATCGAGACTGAAGCGAAAGCCACTGAAGACAAACTGAAGCATTCACAAGGAGCCACAAAGTGAGAACTGACTGGTTGAAATACCCCTACTACGAACTCCCCGACCCGCAACTCGTAGATGTCCCGCAACCCGGTGGCCGTACCACCAAAATGGCGTCTGTCGAATACACTCTCGCCGAATCCATCTCGCAAGACATCCGGGGCTACCGCAAGTTCCTCTACTCCCCCGACGATATAGCGCCTGAAGACCGCGATCCTACAGCCGTCCGTAAGCGCCTGATCGACTTCGCCGTCACCCTGACCCAATTCTCCTACTCGGTCTACATCATGCCTGCGGGCTTCGATCCAGTAGAAGCGGGGACGCGATACGCTAACATTCTGTTCGCCACTCTCAAAAACATCCCTGTCAATGCCAGTTACCCGGAGACCAATAACGTGTACGACGCATGGATCGATGGCACTGGCCAGTATTACGGGGGAGTGCGACCCGCGTAGCTCCTGGCGTAGCTTATGCCAACCCCCTACGTCCTCTACCTAGCGCTGCTCTTCGCACAGCTCCACTCGCACTACTTGCCGGAGACCATGCGGGGAGCCTTCCCGGTCGCTCCACCCTCTAGCGTCACCGTAACCTTCACCCCTCAAGGCTCTCTCCCGTGGCTCCCCCGCAATGTCGTCACCGATTACCTCATCATCTGCGCTCCTCCCGGCACTTCAGTCCCAGCCGGCTCCCTTTACCAGTTAGCCAGCGACAACGGCATCGCCCCGCTCTCTCCCGCTATCGCCAAATCCCTCCTCTATCGCAACAAATCCCTCAACAAATGGACGCTGCTCTTAGATGCCGCTACCGCTGGCTCGCTCGCTATACCAGTATTAGGACAATCAGGCGTGATCTCTATGTCGAGCAAGTGGGTCGTCACTCTCCTGGGTAGCCATGCAGTGCTCGATTACGCCACGACTCAAATAGCCTCCCGCATCCCCGACCCTGCACCGACCATTGATTTGTTGCTAGATCCCAATGCGATCCTGTCCTTCAACGGGGCGTGTGTCGAAGCGACGATGGCTGTGGTGAAAGCAGGAGTAGGGAACAAGAGAGCAGTGAAGGGTAAGTTCGCACTCGCGAGACCGTGAAAGGATTATAGGAACTATGGCATCAACAGCAACTCGACCGAAGACATTGCATCGCGGCGCCGACGATGAAAGAGCTACGATCAAAGCCTACGTGAAGCGTAGCTTGAAGGACGGAGCTTATATCTACATCCCCGACTTCATTGAATGGCTCGACGCACGTACTGCCCGCAACAAAGCTAAGAAAGGTGGTCTCTGATCTCCTATGCCTATCCGCCGTTCCTATGGCCGCAAGATCGATACGTACGACCCGCGCGATCAGCGCCTGCATGTCGGGGCTGCTGCTCCTGTACCGATCCCAGACTTCTGGTCGCTCGCCTACGAGCTTGGCGGCTTGGCTTCAATGGGCACCGACCACATGCCTCCCGTGTACGACCAGGGACACACCTCATCGTGCGTGGGCAACGGCACTGCCGGCTTGTACGATTACGTCCATCACAAACAAGGCTTCCCTGTTACAGGACCCGCCGTCACTCCTCCTGGTGCCGACCCATCAGTCGCCGAACTCGTCGCCAAGCCTACTCCTAACAACCCAGTCGTCACCCACAGCTTCTTGAACCCATCTCGTCTCGCAATCTACTATGGCGCAAGGCAACGCGAGGGTAGCACTGGCACAGACGACGGCGCTGAGATCCGCGACGGCATTCAAGCCGTCGTAAAAGATGGCGCTGCATCCGAGACCCTATGGCCCTTCGACCCTACCAAAGTCACCACTCGCCCTGCTCCTACCTACTACCAGGAAGCCCGCCAGCACCAAGCCCTGAACTACACGCGCGTATCGCAAGCCGACTACTACATCGGCCACTGCCTATCGATCCTGGGCCTCCCAGTAGTCTTCGGCACTTATCTCTATGAGGACTTCGAGTCCGCTACAGTCGCCAAGACGGGCATGGTCTCCATGCCTCCCATCAACGCTCAACCTATTGGTGGGCACTGCATGGTGATTGTGGCGCGAGATGCGAAACGCGACCTGTACGGCTGCAGGAACAGTTGGGGCAAAGACTGGGCACTCGGGGGCTATTGCTGGTTCCCGCGCCCCTACTTACTGAACAATCAACTAGCTTCGGACTTTTGGACCCTGGTCACTTTGGAGGCTTAAAATGCAAATCTATTTCGCCGCTCTCATCGCTCTGATCGGCCTGTTCATCTTTTTAGTCACGGCCAACCCGCCTAAACCAGACTTGAAGAAAGTTGGCGAGATCATGTTCTGGACTGGGCTTCTAGTCCTCCTGTTCCAAATCGGCACGGGCGTTATCAAGATCCCCTAACCGCAGCAGGTAGCCAGTACTACATACACCCTCCTGGCCGTTGTGCTAGGATCTAGCGAAGGAGTCTATTGCAGCGTATGCAGATCACTTCTCTAGGCGTCCAGCTCACCTCTGCGCCCGACGCACCCGTATACACGTGGCAGCAGACCACGCGCTTCTTCATCCTCGGCATCCTCTATACCAGCATCTACGCCTTGATCCCCATCGGGATCATGCTGGTGCATAACTACAACAACTACGCCGACGGTATTGACTGGGAGTTGGTATGGGAGATGGCTCTGGGAGCTGTAGGACCTGTAGCGCTATCATACTGGCGCGAGCACAGGGCGCTACTTAAGATCCCTCCCTTCTTCGACCTCCCTCCTGAATGGCAGCCTAATCTGAATAAGCAGAAGCTGGTGCAGGATATGACTCAGAAGGTCTCGCTCGATCCTGGCTCTGTAGGCGTACCCAAGAGCAAGACCATCGAGACACATTTAGAGACTAGCCTTGAAGATAAGAAGCCTGATGAGGGCCAGTAGTGGCGCGCCTTCCGACCAACTCCCCCGGCTCCAACTCCGAGCCTGAATACACTGCAACCAGTTCCCCTACTGCCTCGACCCGCGAAGATCGTATCGTACGCGAGTACCGTGAATCGGGCGGGGTTACGGTACGGGAGTTCCTGGAGAGGATCATGAACGAGCGTGACTCTCACTACGACACGCGATTCGTCACGCTCGAAAAACGTATCTATGAGGCTTTGGCAGCGCAAGCCAACGCCGCTACTCTCGCCTTCGCCACTTCAGAAAAAGCAGTTCTGAAAGCCGAAGAGGCACAGAAAGACTACAACACTAGGAGCAACGAGTTTAGAGGGCAACTGGACGACCAAGCCAAGACCCTGATGCCGCGCTCCGAAACAGTCCTCTTGATTAAAGGTTTAGATACGAGACTTGAAACCAACACAGCCGCACTGGAAAAACGTATCGATGCGATGCTCGAAGAGATCAAGAGCCTGCGCGAATCCCGCAGCAACCTGGGCGGCAGATCCGAATACCAGCACGAATCGCGCCAGCAGGACAACTGGAAAACCGGCATTATCGTCATCATTGCCGTCGCTCTCATCAATATCCTGCTACACTTCTGGAAGTAAATGCTATAAAAGGAGTACCAAAACAAATGTCACTCATCCTCATCATCCTTCTGTGCCTCCTGCTCTTTGGCGGCATCGGATACAACTACGGCGGCGGCTGGCAAGGCGGAGGGATTGGAGTCGGCGGATTGCTGCTCATCGTCCTCGTCCTGTATTTACTAGGAGTTTTCCGCAATTGAGTGTATAATTCTCGGCAAGGAGATCGCATTTCATGTCTAAAGACAAAGAGAAAGCTCCAGTGAGTCCCGCTAGTCCCGTGAAATCTACCCCACCTGCTCCAGTGCCTGCCAAACCCGCCCCGCAACCGATCAAAGGCACCCCTCCTCCCGACCCTCCCGGAGGCGGCTCCTAGAACATATTGTCTACATCCCGTGCCGCTGCTGCTATCTGCCGAGATCCCAGTGGCCCTCCTGCCCGCAATGTAGCGGCACTGGATTCCTCGAAGTCTTGCGTTATGAAAGTGATGATACCGAGGTCGATGCCAATGCCTAATGAACCCGCAACTGACTGGCTCGAACGAGGCAAAACAGCCGGTGGCATCCTCGCTTTCATCCTGACCGCTCTTGGCTCTTTGAAGTTCTGGGGCAGCGCCCGTAACGCCGGGCATCTCGACCGTATCATCAAATTGGAGCGGAGAGAGAAGGAGGCCAATCGCGTTATGCAGGAAGCCGTACAGCAGTTGCAGGAATTGGCACAGACTGTGGACATCGATCGTGGCGACTCGCACCGTAGGTTCAATCGAGTCGAAGGAGATGTGAGGGAGTTCCGGCGCGAGGTAAGCCAGAACCTCCGCCGCATCGCCGACCAGATTGATGAGCAGTTAAGCCGGAACGTGAGTGCCGGCGCGGGTACGACCTCTCCGGGGCAGAAGCCAGAGCCACCCGATTAGGGCCAGGATGCTGGATGTCTGTGCAGTGGCGTCGGCCCAGTACCAGTGTGCGGCATCATGTGTCAGGAGTGCGTAGGTCCTAGCACCTAGCTGCAGCAGCAGGAGTGAGGCATGGATGGCGTACAGGCGCGTGCTGCACTGCTGGGCGTATCCGTACATAATAGCGGCGACTAGAAACCCTACCGCAAACGTCCCCGCATACAACCGGATGAAGTAGATCGTGTGCCAGGGGTTCGGGTAGGCTTCAGGCTCACGCAACCATACTGCAGAGCATAGCAGCAGCCCGACCAGCAGGCACCATCGGCTCGTCTCTACCCCTTCTTTAGGACCTACCGCTAGTGCCCAGTACCCTGCTTCTACGGCAGCGAGGGCACCGAGGATAGCGGTGGTGGCACTCCAAGCCTCTTCTACTGGCGAGTGGCCTAGCAAGTACCCGATGTTCATGGCGATCGAAGCGAGCAGATACAAGCAGAATGCTGGGAGGCGCAGGGCTACTCGTGGCAGTAGTAGGAGCTTCAAGCCTAGGATCAGGATGGCGAGAGCGAAATTGATTGAGCCTTCAGGCATGGCGATACTTTGCAGGCGATGCGTCGGAACACGCCTTGACCCATTGCCCATCGCGGAAGTCTTCTGTTCCAGCGTAGACCGCATCTCCGTGCTCTTTGAAAGCATCGACTCCAGGGCAATCGGTAGTCAACGATCCTTCTATCAACCCGCAGACTTTGCAAACTGCCAGCGTACACAGTATGCAAGATCCGTCGCAATTATCGCGATTGCAGGATTTATAGTATTCATGTTCCATGCTGCAAGGCCTCACGAATCTCCGTATTGGCTTTTTCCCACATTTCAGCGCGAGTTTGCATGAAGTCCAAATACTCCCGTTCATGCTTTAGACAGCACGGATTGAAATACCCGGTGTCGGCGTCATAGACACAGCCACAGTCGCCGTCTTTAGGTTCGAGCGGTAGAGTTTGCATCTGATCCTCCTCCCAGAATTTTCACTAGCGCAGCTCGAATATGGACGACTTTAACTGCATCTGTTCCGATCTCCAGAGGTATGAATTGATATTCTATACGCTGGCCATTTAACCGCGTAAGTTGAAGCAGGTTGCCGGGGAAAGAAGGGAAACTAAGCTCCCAGTCCTTATCACCTGTGGTCGCTTTCACGGGGATAGACACGCCTGATGCACGACGCAGTATTCTACGGTCGTTTGGCTTTATAGCGCCGATGACGTTATGCACAAGCGCAACTTCAATTTTATGCTTCGTCATCTGCCGCCTGCTTGCCTCTAGGCTTACTCAAATCCACAATCCGCAAATCAATATACGGCTTGCTCTCCTTCATACTATCCTCCAACTGCTGCGGCGTCACCCCATTCTCCAACAGCAGCGCCCGGTTGAGCGACCATTTGGTCTTTTGCCCACCATAGTAGACTGCGAGTTGCCCATGCCGCATCCCCGGCATGTCATGCGCTTTAGCTAGTGCAGCAAGTTCTGTCTTGATCTCCTGTCTCCGCTGCTTGTTGGCCGCTTCCACTTCCTGAATCGCGACATCCTCCGACATGAGGCTGATCGCCAGATCCATTTCGCGGCGTGGCATCACTGAGACAAGGGGCAACTCATCGGCTTTGCGCTCGGGCGCTGGGGCGGGAGGGCGGCGCTTCGGAACCTCCTGCAACGCGCTAGGAGAGTTAGGAGCCTTCGCCGCTGGCTTGGACCCTCCCCGATACCCTAACCCTCCCTTCGGCTCTGCTGGCTTCGCTGGTGCCGCCACGTGCGCGGCTTTACTCTGCTTCACGAACTGCTTTTGTGCCATGATTCTCTATCCTTTCATCCCTTGACCCAATTTTCCATCACCGCTCCGTCGCTCTTGACCGGGACTCTGAACATTTCCTCGCCTGTTTCTTCGTCCCGCATCACATTCTCAAAACATGCCTCCATCAATTCATCCACCAGCCCCGTATCTTCTTCCGGCGTCTCGATCAGCAACTGGTCATGCACCGCAATCATTGGATGGCAGTCCACTCCCGCTTCCCTTAGTCCCTCCAGTCCTACCTGCAACTTCCCCATCGTCAACTTCAACTGTCCTGCACTCAGCGCCTGGATCGGCATATTCCCAGCCTGCCTCAGCCCCGCACTTCTAATCCAACTATGAAAACTCCTGACTTCAGGCACTAACCGCACCCGCCCGAACAAATCCCACACCATGCCATATCGCTTGGCGCGGTAGTATTGCAATTCCAGATAGTCTTTGACTTCAGGATACAAATTGAACCAGCGATCGATGAAAGCGTTGGCCTCGTCCTCGCTCCACAGCACTCCAGACAGCGCCAACTGTGCGATCAAACCCTTGGCAGAAATTCCGTAAACGATGGCAAAATTTATGTTCTTGCTCGGCATCCGCTTATACATCTTGAACTCATCCAGATCGGCCTTCTCCTCTTTGGTCAACTGATCTTTCTTCAGCGCCAATAGTCGCCTGTAGTGCTCATAGCTAACCCCAAAAGCCTCGCATGCCGTATAGACGTGAATGTCTTTATCCTCCGCATAGACCTGGATCATCGACGCTGCCTGCGCGCAATGTGCCAGCCCGCGCAGTTCGATCTGTGCGAAGTCTCTGGTATTGATCCTCTTCCCCGGCGAGGCTTTGAATTCCGCACGCACCAGCGCTCCCAGTTCTGTTCGTGCTGGTAAATTAGTCAGGTTGGGATGGCGACTTGCCAGTCGTCCAGTCTCCGCTCTCGTCGTCACGATTTCCGTATGCACGCGGTATGTGTCATCGTCGTGATGCAACTCGCACACGGGGCAGGTGCTAGATCCTACGCTCCGAGGATGGAACTTAGCAATCAGAGGCAGGCGCTCAGTGTAGGTTGTTACGAGCTTCGCCCTCTCCCTATAGTCCAGCACCTTCTGCACGACCGGATGATCCGACTTAATCAACTCCAACTGCTTCTTCCCCGTACTGATCCGGTCTCCAGCCTTGGTCATCCGCAACTGCTTCTCACTGCCTACGTGCAGAATGTCAAACAGTAGCTTCCCAATCTGCTCCGCCGACGCCGCATTCAAACTCGCATCCCCCTGCTCCTCTTCTAGCTCAGTTGCCTTGCTGGCAAACTCCTCCAGCCGATCGTGCGGGATGTAGGAAGCGATGTCCTTTTCAAGTTGCACCATCTCGGATCGGAAGCGCGAAGACAGGCGATGGAAGCCTTCTCGGTCGATGCTCATGCCGACGCGCTGCATGTCGCGAATCATTGGTATAGGCAAAAGATCGAGCCTGCGTACATTCTCAAGCGAGGGCCTTCCGGGGATCTCGATACCTGCATAGAGCGCCATGTGCTAGAACTTCTCTTCGCCCGTCCTAGAATGCGTACTATGCGGCCCGACATGCCCCATGGGTAATTCGCAGCGATACGGTCCTTGGTCGCTTGGCCGAGGTATCAATGTTGCATCACAGGCTCTATTTAAGAGCGAGTTCTCTCCATCCTCTGCTTGGATTACAGAGACTTCGGCGTCACAGGTATCGAGCATTGCTTGACAAATGCGCAGCCGCCGCGAGAATATAAACTGCTCTGGCGTAGTCAGCTTCGATATCAGATTGAACAGTTGCCGCTCACCCTCTGTCCATTCGCCATTCAATCGCTCTTTTAACGGTTGTCTTAAATCACGCATCGACTAGCTCCACCCATATACACTCCAACTCCATCCCTCCTGCCTTCGCCACCTTCTCGCACTCCACAATGCAATTGCGAGCGCCAGAACTTTTGCCGTCCCATAAAATCACAGCACCGTCAATGCCCGATTGAGCCATCTCCCTATTCCGCTTCATCCCGGCGCCCATATCCAGCACCCCCTGCTTGTTGCGCCACTTGGCTGCGTGAGGTTCATATTCAAGACCGTTCGCGTGCGCCCAGCGCTTGCCCAATTCGTCATACCCCGTGGTCTCACCTCCCACTACCACCTCGATCAGCTCCCTCATGCCACTGTGCTCTATCGCCTCCTCCAACACGTCGTAATGCTCCTCATACCACTGCTCCAGCCTCTGTGGATCGTCGCGGATGGCTTTGGGCGGGCGGGAGCCGGCGATAATGACACGCATCTAGTTCTCCCCTGCCTTCCTGGCCTTCTGTCTCACCTGCTCCCTCGTCCCCAGGAAAGTCCTCTCCGATACCGCTGTCTTGAAACAGAACTCCATCAACTGCTCTATATCTCTGAACTCCTGCTCTGTCGGTTCGCAATTCGTCTCCAGATACAAATCCCCGTTCCTCTCACCAGGCTTGCCGTCCCAAATCTGTGCTTTGTTGCCAGACTTGAAGACAATCAGCACTCTGCCAAGCGGGTAGAATTGTTCGGGCGTACCGCGATCGTCGCAGGCTGCAAGTAGTACACTGTCGATAAGAGTGAATCCAAACTGAGCGACGGAAGGGCAAGCGCCTTCGTGGATGGCGTCGTTAGGACTGAGTAGTAGATAGGCGTCTGACATCATAGCTTCAATCCTCAATCCTCAATCCTCAAACCTCTTCCCATCACACCCTCCACACACCACTGGATCGTACCTGTGCCCTGCGTACCCCTCGCACCCCGACCACGGCTTGCCACACTTCCCACATACTTTGCCAGTGCCATCGCAATCGCCACAGGGCGTCCTAGCCTGCGCTAGAGGCCTGCGATCCGACTCTCGATCCTCCTCCAGCTCCGTCAGCAGCCTACTACACTCCTGCCGACTCATATCAGAGAACCAAGTGATGCTATGCCCTAGCCTCTGCTCCACCCAGTCCTTCCTCCGCACCCTAGTCTCATACCCGGCGTCATTCAACTTGATCTCTAGCAGATCCAGTTGCTTCTGTGTCGGTGCGAGGCGGGTGGCTTGAGCGAGTGCGGCGTAGGCGGTGGTCTGTCGTTGGGCTTTAGGCATGGCTAGCTCCTGTCGCATCATTTTGTCTCGATTGCAGTTCGACCTTCAACACCTCAATCACGGCCTGCGCCTCCTGCTGCGTCAGATCCGCTAGATGTACGATCTCTCTTCCTACTTCCCTCCGCACATACTCATTGCGCTTCCCATAGGTATCCAATCCCAGTTGCACCGTCAGCCTGTTAATCATGTGGTGCTGGATGCGATTGGAGCGGCGGGGGTAGTCGCAGAAGAGGCTCATGGCGTCACGTTAAGTAGCTTACCGAAATGTCGTGCGCGGTATAGGCGGCTCCGTCTCGCCAAAGCAGGATACGCGGCGGTTCAATCCGGTAGCCGTGCTCGTCAAACAGTACTACAGAAATCTTGTAGCTAGCGCCTGAGTTTGCGTCACGTACAGTTGCCTCGATACTTTTCAGTTTCATTGCTTATTTCCTTATCCAGTACCAGAGAGCGATACATCCTACTATGAAATTGACCCAATAGATACAGCTCATTGGTCCTCATCCCCCTCGCTAATCTCCCACCTTGCATCCCCACGCCTGCGCTCCAACTCCCCCGCTACCTGCAACGTCACATCTGCATCCCCGACCGCGTACCTAATGGCTTGATCCTGTGTGCAATGGCCTATACCGACGATCGGCACCGGCCCCAAGCACTCAACCAGCCAACTTAAATCCTCTCCTGAAGGCTTCTTCCCCCTCAGCCCTTCGTTCCAAAACTCCTGCAACTTCTTGAAAGGATCATACTCCGAATCCGACTCCTTGTCCTCCGCCACTCCTACGTGCTTCAGCACATGCTTCAGGATCTGTTCGCACGCGCCCGACACTTTCTCCACCTTCACGCGCGGCACTACTTCCAGGCACTCTGTACACTTGCACGCCTTGCATTGCTTATTGAAGTGCCTGCCATGCCCACACGCGGCGCATACCAACGTCTTTTGCTCCGTGCGTTTCTCAACGCTTAGGCTCTCCTGTGCTAGCCCGTACGCTTCTTCCATCCAGGCTTGCAGCGCTTTAGTTGATGCCGGTTTCACCGTGTCTTCCCAAGACACCATCTCGATACCTAGGAGTTGATAAGCGAGGGCCTTGAGGCCTTGGGGCAGCGAGCACTGATGGTAGGCTTCCTGTAGCGTATCGCGGTACTGCGGGAACTCCAGACCCATCTGCGCTCCGACATCGAGATCGTGCTGCGCGAAGTGGAATATAGACATGGCAGTGCGTGCGTATTCGTTGTATTCCTTCAACAATTGTGTATCTTCCGCTAGGATCATCCGCCCCGTACCTGGCGTGTGGGAAATCTGCAAGCTGTATGGCTTCGGCCCGTGATTCTCAGTGTCGGTGCCAACTTCAGGTGTTGCGTAAGGGCAGCGGTCGAGGTATTCGTATAAGTCGTGATGGTCGCGCGCGATCCGATAATCAAGTTCAGTGCCTACGCTAGGATCTACAGGTGGCGTCCACTTCCCCTCCAACCACAGCCCCAACTTCTCGAAATCCTCCAACAACTGACTCATCTTACTGGTATCGTGCATGCCCAACGCCGGATGATACATAGGCCAGATCACACCATGCCACTCGTTCTGCAGGATAGATCCGACGTACGGCATCCCGTGATGGGTATCGATCTTCAAATGCCTATCTGCAATCCGGCATGCCCTGCCGCCCATCAGTACGACAATCTCGGGCCGGCATTCAGCGAGTTCATCCGGCAGGAAGTGCCGCGCACACGAATCGACCTCACGATCACTCGGAGTCCTGTTGTTGAGTGCCCAGCATTTGACGCAGTTGGTAGCTCTCTGTTCGTGCCTGTCGAGGCCGGCTAGGCGTAGGTACGTCTCATCCCATTCCACACCCGTAGGACCTACTAGCACGTCGCCGCGTTCGTTCTCGACCTTGCCAGGGCGTTCGGCTATCCACATGATTTGCGCTTGGCGAGGACCGCTCGCCGATAGGATGGGACGGAATTCTCCTGGACAGATTGGACAGCGGCTAGCCAAATACATAACGCTTCAATCCGCACCCTGCTTGCACGGCATCACCCACGCAATTGGCTTGCCTCGCCCGTCCATTTCAGTATTCTCAGCACCGCACTCTACGCACCGCGCTACTAACGACATGATCCCCATAAGAGCATCGCCTCCGCATAACGGGCATTTGAAGACATCCCAGTTCACTTTCCCAGTTCTCCTGTCTCCGCAAACCCGCCTTGCCCATGCACGATCACGATGCCCGCCTCCCGTTTCAACCGATACGCTTTGTACCTTGCCTCCATGAAGTCCCTGGCATCCGCGCGGGCATTCAACCAATCACTCAGCCTCCGCATCTCTTTAGTCGTCGCGAGCAGCATCACCGTATACCCGACGAACCCTAGGCATACGAACAAAAGGATCAGATTGATAGTGGTATCTGCGGTGAGTCCGAGGATGGCTGCGGTGGCAGGAGACGTTGCGTGATTCATTTTACAAACTCACCTGATCCAAAATGAACCTCGCTAACTCCCTGGCATCATCCTGCCGCAGCCTGACAATCTTCAGTTCGGATTTGCTCGTGTCCTTCTCGATCTTGATCGATTGAATCGTAAGCCACATCTCCACGCCATCAGGCGGCGCCCCCGGCCCCCAGCCGACGCGCACGATCCGCGATTCGGTATTGGCGATGATCTTGGTAGCGCTGGTGCTGGTGGTGCCACTGCTTGTATTGATGGTGCCTGCGTCTCTCTGCATGATTAGTAGCGTGCCATAATACTATCCTATAAGTCAAGTATTATTTTGCCACATCCTTTTGCTCTCTCAGCAACCTTGCCGCCGCCTCCGATATCCGTGGACCGATGCCTTCAACGCGCATCCATTCGCTCGGTCCAGCACAACACATACGCTGCGGCGTCCTGAAATGAACAGCTAGGCGTTGCGCTTTCACGGTATCGATCCCCGGAAGCTGGGCGGCGAACTTCCACGCCATCACAGCTTGTTCGCCATACTGCCGCCTGAACACCTCCACTGGATCTACAAACGCCGCTTTACCCCCGCGCTTCCCTGCCTGCATTTCAGGCCCTGGCGCATACACTTGCTGATGGCTCGTATGTTGTGCCCATGGTTTCTGCCACCAGTGCCAAAGGTCCGAGTATTGTGAGGCTGTCTCCTTCATGTTGTTCGTTCGCCTGATGGCAAACCTATTCCCAGCCGTCGTATGGCCTTTCAGCTCCAGCGTCGTGATGTAACTCATCACCTGCCGATGGCTAACTCTGTGCTTCCCATGCCCACCGTTTGAATAGAGCGGCTTCCACCATCTACCGTCCTCACTTACCTCAATCTCCCCCATCGCATCTGATCTCCACATGCCTTCGATGAACAGATACACATAGTCGTACGACGATGCCATTCGAGAGAGCTGTAATCCTGAGAGCCGCCGATCCTGCATCGACTGAATTAAGTCCGTACTCAGGCGCCCACGCTCCAGCCCCAGCCTCTTCCTCTCACAGCCTATCGTCACGGTACAAGGCTTCCCTTCGGCATTCTCGCCATGCCCCTCGAACACACAATCCCCCGACTCCATGGCGGCAGTGCATATAGGCACATCGAACCGCTTCAATTCGTCGTAGATCCCTGGAATTGGATCTCCGTTGCTATCGACCCTTAACTCCCGAGTATCTATGATGAGCATCGGGATCAGGGCCGTTCAAGTTCAACTCGAATCTGTTCAGCTTCTTCGTATATGTATTTCAGTTTGTCACCAACGAAATCACCAGACGGGACCCTGCCTGCCGGCGTGCAGCACGCCAAGTCCTTCACGATCTGGCACAGCCTCATCACTGCTTGCCGTGTGATGTCTAGGTCGCTCATAGCCAATCCTCATACTCACTCTGTGGAAAAACTCGTAACGCCACTTGCGGAAAGGTAATCAGATCATCCGTCAGCAAATCCTCTCCCGCCAGCCCCATCAGCGCCGGATTCGCCTGGCTCAGTATTACATCCATCGACCAGCGCCAGTAGTCGTCGTCCGCTTGGGCCTTCTTCTCGCTATAATCCTCGCGGACTTTGGTGCGGATGATGAGTGAAGTATGGTACGAGAGGTGCGACCAGCCAGCCCAGTCGAACTTACCTGCCACGGGCTTGTCATTCGACCATACCTGCTTCTCGCCCATCGTCAAGACCATGTGCTTCCCGCTCAACGCCGACAGAAACTCGATCATCTCCTTATTGAACGGCCCCCGGTCGCGCGCCATGATCCGCTCGGTGCGCCCGAAGTGTGCGGTAAGGAGGTCTTCGGTGAAGATATCGAAGCCGTCGATTCCGATACTGTCGCATTGCGACACCATGTCCAATGCTGCTTGCTTCGTCCGATCTACAGCCCACCTCCCATGGTGAATCGCGCAGCACTCCGGCTGGCGCTGGTAGATGTCACAACTCACCGGCGCCCTCTTGCCTTCGGGATCGCAATGTGGCACCAGTCGCGCCGACTTCATAGGATTACTACTGCGGATTAGATCGAACTTGGGCATGATGATGCGCTTGTCGAACTGTTTCGCTACCTCCACTACTGTCTGTTTGGTCTTACGGTTCAACGGCACCACGCCTACTATGCCTGGGGCTGTCGCTAGGAGTCTGGTCTTCCCGCTCCCTGCAGGGCCGTAGATCGCGAGGGCGAATTTCTCCTGGTATGGCGATTCGAGGTCCAGAGTTTCGTATTCGAGCGGTGTGCTTGGCCCAGCACCATTCCCTACTCTCTGGTAACTGACATCAATCACCCGCGCTACTTCTTTACCTAGAGGAGGCACTGCCGGAGCCTGCCCCTTCTTAAATTCACGCATGATTCAACTCCCTTTCTCCGCTATTCCCAACTCTCTATTCTTCACCAGCATCTGCCAACACTGCGCCACTTCTTTATCCGTGAACCGCACCGTGCGTCTGACGTAGCGAGGGCCGAAGCTGGCGTAGTCGCCGCGCAAGTGGCACGAATGCCACCGCACTATCCTAGGTCCGTAGCCGTGACAGTACGCTTTACCCTGCATCAATTTTTGCCACTCCTCGCCGAACGGTTTGGTGCTGGAGACGAACGTACTCTTCATCTCCTCGATGCAACTCTCGCCTAATTCATCGAGCCAGTTCAAGCCATCACAGGTCATCGCGATACCATCCACGATGATCTCGCCTGGTTGCCAGTCCATTGACGGGTATAAGCTCGCGACGAACTCCTCCCACGCCACCCCTAAAGCCCACATCAACGGATACTCGTCCTCGGTCTGTTCGTTCGGTTTGAGTTGCTTGGCTGCAATCGCTAGAGGCTTCAAAATCCCACTCATATGTACACATCCGGTGCGTGGCGCTTGCTGTATAAATCCATCGGGGGTAGCGAGTCGCGGGAGGACGATACGGCGGTCCATATCTGCTAGCTCTAATCGCAGTTCTATTTCTTCGAGCATCTCCACGCTAGATCCTACGCACTGAGCTTGGCTTGTTGATCGTGCCGCGCAATCGCAAAGGCCAACGGACCCTCCGCAGGCTGTTCCTTGGCAGTGTGTATTTCGGCGAGGAGGACTTCTGTTATCTCCGTGACCTTCACATACGCCTCTTTCCGCTCACTCTCTCCCAGCCCCCGTAGCACCTCCTTGCCCATCTCCTCCGCCTGGTGCTGAGTGGGCTGGAACGTCTGCCAGGGCACCTTATCGCCTTTACCGAACGGACGCACCATGGCGCCGACAAGCAGGGCTTTGAATCTCATCGCATCACCCCGCCGACCCACGGCTTCATGTGACCGCCACCACTCACTCTGGTCTCCTCGCGCAACGCATCCAATTCGTTCCTGCCATTGGCATCGCGTGGGCGCAAATGCTTTGGTACTAACACAGCACCTTCACCCGCCACCATCCGCTCTCGCTTCTTCCCGCACCAGCAGACCTTAGTGCCTGTCAGATGGCCGCGACTGCACAAACCCATAGACATGATGAAAATCTCCTTGTAGTGCTTGTAGCTTCCTGAGGCCAATTTTACAGAAAATCGCCCTTTGCCCCAAATCGCGATATTTTTTATCTGGACTTTGGAAAGGGCTTTGTCATGGCAGGTGGTGAATCCTTAAAGGCCGACTTAAACGGCCACCTGCCCGCTGGAAATGGAGAGAAACTTCCTCCAGGCCAGAACTCGATTGACGCAGCGCTATTCGGCGCTATTCCGCTGCTGGGAAGCTCAGCACCCCGTCCTCGAACCCGTACTCCAGCTCCTGACACTTCTCCGCCAGCCACGCTTCGTTCTTGAAGAACCCCTGCACCGTCTTGTGCTGCTTGGTCGGCACAGGAGTCTTCTTGCCTGTCTCGTCTGGCAGTCCGACGTTCAGAATAGTGACGAGTTTGCCCGAGAGTTTGGCAGCAGCCAGAGTGCTGCCGGCGTTCTGTTTGGCAATGGCGAGAAGGATTTGAACCGCGACCGGCTCCACGTCATCCCCACCACTGGCTGCCTCAGCCTGTGCATGAGCCGCCGCACTGGCCTTGCCGTTCTTGGGCGCCGCAGCCGCTGCGGTAGATGCAGCATCCTTCTTCTTGCCACCCGCTCCCTTGGCCTCGTACGGGAACCGCGTAATCTTATTCATCACCAGTGCCTTGGGATCGCGCTTATACTCCCTGTCGGCGTCTTTCGGTAGTGCTATCGATGTGAAGTACCCTTTCAACCCGACCAGATCCGGCAAGTAGCCGGCATCGAGCACGACGGGCTTGAAGCCCAATTTATCGAGATGGGCGGTGAAGATCCCCCACTTGCTCTTGGTATTGATCTTCGACCCATCCGACCAGATACAGTTGCCGGCAGCACCGACCTCTGTGCCCTGATCTTCGGGATCGTCATCTTCAGCACTGTTGATAATGCCGGGATGGAACTTCTCCAACTTCCCGCAACCGAAAGTCTCTTCAATGGGATCTTCCGTGGTGTGCTTGCCATCGGCATCTGTCCTCTGAATCATCATCCTGACCACCGTGCCAGGATCATACGTCTGCCCCGTGGTCTTATTCGCACTCAACTGATGCACCACTGCCTCAATCTCCACCACCTCCCCCCACCCTTCGCCGAAATTCAAACTACTTTCAATCTGCGATGCTGCTGAAAACCCTGCTTTTGCCATAATGTATCTGTGCGCTCCTTTTGCGCCACCCTACTACTAGCTAGTCTCGTGTCACTTGTGTGTGACGGTGAGATACCACTCTATCTCATTCATTTACAAAGTACATATACATAATGAGGTATGGAGCACTACTGGCTGATACTACGGGTGGGAAGCAGGCTGGAGTTGCGGAAATATAGTCTACTTGTGGTGGGTCATAGGCGTGAAAAAAGGCCCCGGCTTAGAGGCATTTATGCCGCACCGAGGCCGTTGGAGGATACAACACAAGCGCTTATAGCTTAGCTCTCAGTTCTAAGTGGCGAGCACGCCTCTGATCTTAAGATTCGCCGCACTCCCAGCAGCATTCGTAACCCAGATCCCCGCCGTCACATCGGCGCTGATCGGACACTTCACTAGCCCGAACCCAGCCGTCAGAGTGTCGGTGGCTAGAGTCCAGGTCATCGGTACCCCTGCAACGAGCGAGATGGTATCAGTAGGGCTTCCAGTAGACGCCGCATTCGTATATATAGTGATGTTCTGGTCGCTAATCAATGCTAGCGATTTCAGTTGACTTCGGGTGATCTTCAGCACGTAGTTCGTATTCGATGCAATGGGCACTAATTGATCGAACTCAATGCCGGCATTCCCCGATACAACCTCGGCCTTGGTCATCACGGTCGTCCCTGAAGAATCTTTGTAACTGGTGGTGCGGGTGTGGGATACGGACATGGCGGTTGCAGTGCCTCCTTAAAATGAGCTTTAAGGAGGATGGTAGCACAAAGCTAGTCCGATTGCGCCTGAGCGCGGTAAGCCGCGTGCTGGGCGAGTGCGGCCTCTCTCATTCCCAATGTTCGTTTGCTTACATCTTGGGGCCATCCAGCGATTCCATAGGGCATGACTTCCAGCGCCGCCGCCAACTGATCCGAGAGTTCTCGCTCTCGCTTATGGGCGGCACGCTCGGCGTCGAGTTCTGCCAGCACCTCTTTCGTTGGCCATGTCCACGCAGGGGCTTTGGATCGAATTTCAGCTTCAAATTCTGCCGTAATCGTCCTTGGGCGCTCGCTCATTTGCAGCCCTTGAAAACCATGATTGGGAAATTATTCTGTTGCGAATCCCATACTTCTATGCGGTCGTCAGGATTCTTTGCGCTAAACTCACGCGCAAGTGATTTGATCGCCTCTAGGTCGTCAGACTTGTCGATAGGGGGCTGCGGTTTTTGGCGACGATATGGGACTGTGTTCTCAACGTAGCTCTTATACCTCATCTATTCCCTCTCCCTTGTGGCATTCCCGCCTGATGTTTTCGCCTCCGCCCTTGTGATTTCGATGCGACCAATTGGTGAGAGGTTGAGTGCCTTTTCAACTGCTGCGACCAATGTGTCGTTATCGGCCAAACTCAGATTGCTCTCTGGCAAAGCGTACTCAGAACGAATTATGTATTTCATTTTTCTTTTGCCTCCGCCTCCGTTATTGGGACGATGTTTGAGCACAACACTTGGGGCTCCTTTACCTTGCGGAACTGCTCTGCGCACCAGCACAAAATGTCAACCGAATCGCATGGCACTGCGTATGGGCACTCGATCTTCACCGTGATACAACGCCTGCTCATTCGTTCGCCTCCGCCGACGCGTTATCTGTCGCCGGGGCGGTTGCAGGGTCCACGCCATTGGTTTCGTAATGCAGTTTGACGCGGCCATTGATGTACTTAATCGCGTGTTCGTTTGTGCTGGAGTAACTGAAGTCCTCATGACGGAGCACCGCATACAGTTCACGCGGCGACAAACCTCCACGCTCTGCCAATCTCCGAAGCGTTTGACCGTGGTTATGTTGGGCTTGCTGCTCCTCGCTTGGACCCAGTAGGCCCCACGGAACAGCACTGGGGCAGTCTTTCAGCACATCTCCATAACTGCCATTTACTCTATTCATCACTGGAAACATCTACTCTCCCCTTGCGGCATTCTCTGAGATTGCGGCGTCGATGGCTTCGCGTGCTGTTTCGTACTTGCCCAAGTCTGGACGGCTATCGATCTTCCATACGCCGACTGCCGGACGATCCTCACTCATCCACCGCCAAGGCCCACCAACACATACTTCCAAATCGCCATTGTTCTTCTGCGCGTCCAGCCAATCCAGCCGCTCTTTATCCCGCCGCAGGCTCTCACATTCGTCCAGGAGTTCCTGTGCGTAATACAGCGCATCCTTCACCTGCTGTTCCGTTAGATGTGGATAGGACTTCAACGCCCCTTCGATGGAGCCAGTTTGCTCAATCGCCCAAAGCACCAACTTCACTGTGACGCGAGTCCCTTTGATGCAGGGAGCGCCATCTTGACGGTTGGGGTCTGACCAAATCTCAAGGCCGCTTACTTGCTCTTTCATTTGGCCTCCACTTTCCTCACAGTTTGACTGGCTCCTTCGGTATCTCAGTTACCTTCCGCACCTGCCACCACTGTGGGGCATGCTGGCGCGCGAAGTGTTTGAATTGCTCAATGCCACCGTCCAGGATCATAGTCTCGCACCTATCGACTTCTGTCCTCTGTCCCCTGCCACATGCTTGTACTAGATCCTGCATGGTCACATACGCGGCGTATTGGTCATCTTCGGCTCTAGCCTTCATTATCGGAGAACTGAGATCGGGCCAAGGGATCTTGGTAATGATATTCACTTCACACGCGACCCCTTCAAAATCGAGGCCGGTTGAAAACGACGGGCCTACCAGTATCGCCGGCTTGTCCACGCTAGGATCTAGCGCTCTATATTTCGTCACGGCCTGCATCGCCGTCAGCCCGCCTCCGCCCCTCCCCGCATCACTCGAATTCAATATCATGGCCCTACCGAATTTGGAGTGCGCCTGCAGGTACTCTGCTCTCTTGTAACTGTGCGTATGCACCAGCGCTTTACGTCCAGGCCTACTCTCAATGATCCTATCGACCATCGCCACCATCTTCCCTAGATCCTCCGCGCCAGTCTTCCAGGTCAACTTCGCCATGCCTTCAAAGCTGTAGACAGGTGCCAGCACTGCAGGGAATTGTCTAGGCCATTCTTTGAAGTCAACTTCGCTGCGCTTCAGCCCGAGCAGGGATAGGAGTTTGGGCCGCAGCGTTGCACTCATCAAAACCACCTTCTCGACTCCTGAGAACAGATACCTTTCGGCGTAGCGCCAGGGCCAGATGATATCGAACTGCACGCCCCTATTCCGCAATTGCCAGATCCAGTTGCCATCGGCACCATGGCGGGTTAGTTTGCTTAGCTCTTTGAGCAAGTCGTCCATATGTCTGAAGCGCTCATCTCTACGTGCCGACCGCAAATTGCCTTCGTGCAGGGCGAGACGATCCGCACGGGCCAGTCGGCAGCGGGTCTGCATCTCCACTAGCACCTGCATCCACTCCTCCCCAACCTTGCCATACTCTTCCGCTACGCCCCGCCACGGCACTCCTGAACTACCCTTGGCTATGCCGGAGTAGGCGAAGATGTCATCGAGCGAGAGGTAGGTCGATAGATACCGGCTCAATTCCTCCGGCGCTAGGTGCGCTTCGTCCAGTATCAACATGCCGATCCGCCCAGACTTCTCTAGCGCCAGCGCATTCAATCCCCTTGAGGCCATCCACCACGCATAATTCGTGCTCACGCTCGGCGCATGACTCGCATCTTCGGTCGCCGCAAAGTAAGGACAGTCGAGCGCCCCCTCGAACTTACAGTAGTGATCCGATCCAACTTCGCAACTCACTGGCTTGTCTCGCCCGGTCACTTTATCTTTGATCGTGACACCTTGGCACTCGTAGTTGTTCCTACCACGCACGTCGCTAACCTCGAAGTCCTCGCGGCGTTGGTCTTGCAGGGACCTCGTAGCAGTAAGTGTGACGAGACGCTTCCCTGACACTTTCCCGAGCGCTTCCGACCCTAAGCTCTTGCCCGAGCCAGCAGGACACCCTAATGCAGTGAAGCGTTGTGCATTCCCATCCTCGTTCGGCCCGTAGAGAGTGTAATCGACCAGCTCCCTCTGCACTTGCCGGAAGTCGGTGAACTTCTCCGGCAACCCGAGGTCGCTGGGGGATACGTCGTCGAGGATGGTTGATCTACTCATGTCTCTATGTGCTCCCGATCCTCTCCCAAGCCCAATCCGTCAACCGCCACCCCTTACCCTTACCACCATCTTCACTCTTGGCATGCTCCACGACATCATGCGCTCCCAAATCCTCCAGCACACGGCGCACTGTAGTCTGAGACACCCGCATCACCTCACTTAACTCCGTCACCCCCACTCCCTTGCGATGGTCGTGCGAATCGCTCTCACTGACCTTCCTGAGCATCACTTCTATAATGGCCCGTCGAACTAGTGGCATGCTATCCATGGCTATCTTCCTGAGCACCCTCCACCTGTCCTCGTCATCCACACCTATGACCTCCATGCCTATATACAGCCGGCGAAAGATCTTCGTGAACCGCATCGGAGCCTCGCTCGTCGGAACGTCAACAATCTCCCTCTGCTGATAGTCCCTAACCACCCCCGATCGTGCCTTCGTTGCAAACTGCCCCAACGCAATAATCCGGTTCTTCTCCCACACCTTCAACTCCCTGGCCTCAGTCTCCTGCCCTTTCACCCATGACATCCCCAACCCCTCGAAGAAGTTCTCCACGATCTCGGCTAGTTCTTCAGCGATATCCTCTCGATCCTCCATCTGCAGCGCTTTGAAACTCTCGCCCCACCCGTCTGTCTCAGGAAGTCTGTAGAACACGAACCTCTCGCCCATCTTGCTCGCAAACTCATAGGCTTGATCTATTGCATTAGTGACACCCGCGAATGCTGCCAGCCGGCCACTCCATTCGAGTTTACGGTGACCCTCAGTTCCGACATCCCGCGAGTAATACCCGTCATAGATTTGTCGTAACGCTGTAAGTATCGACTTAAGAGCATCGCGAGGCAGTTCAAGTACTGCGGTGAATTCGTACCATACCAGAGCGCCACGATTGCCAATCTCATTGAGTAACCCCCCTTTACTCCCGGCCATCTGATCCTTCTTCTTCACCCCACTCAGAAACGCCGCTTTCGTATCCAAATCCCCAATCAGATGCACTCCCTTGATGCTGCGGAGCGACTTGAGCAACGTAGTCTTCCCGCTGCCCGAGCTGCCTACAACCATAATCCACACGGGATCTTGCCCATGCAGCATATTCGCCGCCACTGCTCCCATCAACGCATACAATGCACTAGGGTCGGGCAAGTGCAGGTAGTGCTGAAACTGCTGCGCCAAGCTGTAGATCGGGGTCTCGGGTTTGGCGAGCTTGGTGCCGGTGCCCGTCGAGAAGCTAACCTTACCCGACTTACTCTTCGTTCCTGTTGCTGTAGCTGTTGCGACGGCTTGCTTTTTAACATGCTTGGACCTAAATGGAAGTACAGCCATTGACTCTCGCGGCTCCTCAATGCACGTCGCATTCTATCTCACTTATTGATCCGATGTTGTAGGGGCCAAGCCACAGGTCGGAGGTTCCGCAACTTGGCCCCGCACGCTGCCATGCAGGATTCGAACCTGCGATCCCGATAGTATCGCCGTCAGAGAGCACTAAATCGGGATTGCTCTGACCAGAGGGTTTAGTCCTACCGGCTCGCCGTACACCGTATCTTTACTCACCCAATGGCAGCGGATGGCTATGCGGCCTTACCGACAGGCCGCTTGTGTTTCGATTTGGCTTTGACCTTCGTGACTCGCTTCGCTCTAGCTTTAGCCTTATTCGGCGCTTTCGCTTTCACCTTGGCCTTGGCCGTCTTCTTGCCTTTACCCTTCGCGATATCGAGCGCCCGCCGCACTCTCACTTCGGTCTTCTCGGCCTTGGTCTGCTTAGGCGGCTTGAGGTGCTTCGCCGCAGGAATGTCGCGCGCCTGCTTGTTACTAGCGATGCAATCCTCTACATCCCCCACCGCCGCTTTGATCTGTTTGTCCGTCAACCCGCCCTTGATCCACGCCAGCCAGCACTCGAACATCTGTGCTACTGGTTTCGCGGTGCCAGGCCCCGTGAATGTCTCCATCATCTCGATAATCGCCGCTCTGGCCGGCGCCTTCTGTTTCTCCACCGCACCTTCTGTCTCCCTCACTGCCGCCCGTACATGCTTACTCTCAACCTTGGCCGGCGCATCCTTCAACTTCTGCGCCTTCGCCGTCTGCCCCTTCTTCTCGGCCTTCGCCACCTTTGCCGCCTTCTCGACCTCCGCTTTCTTCTCAGCCTTACTCATAACAGCAGGTCGTGCTTCCGCAGCGACAGGAGCATACTCCAACGCCGCCGACTTGCTCAACACTCCCGACTCCACCCGCTCCTTCACATCCTGCGGCAAGTCCAGCAATTTCTCGGTCTCAGTCACCGTCGCGGTACTCACGCCCAAATACTGCGATATGGCTTTCGTGGTCATCTTGGCGTTGACCCTCAGCCCCATGATGATCCGGGCCTTATCCATCACGCCAAAATCCTCGGCCTGGATGTTCTCGCGCAATGCCGCTTTCATGGCGGCTTCATCGTCTAGGTCCTCATACCGGCACAGGACGAGCATGTCACCGTTCAACCGTACCGCTTCTCTGCGCCGATGCCCGAAGACCAGCTCGTAGCTCTGTTCGCTGCCTGTCGTGTTCGTCCTGATAAGCACGGGCTGCTTCTGCCCTTCGTCCTTTAATACGAGGCTTAGGCGCTTGACCTGCTGCATGTACTCGTCCGACTGACGATTAGACCGTAGCCCCTCGAATACCGGATTGACCGCGATATCTTCGGGCGCGAGACGGATCTCTACCGTATCCACGCCCGTTGCCTGTGCCGCTTGCTTCTCACTCATACTTTTTGACCTTTACCTTTCTTGTTCCTTTTCCGCTTGCCTTTGCCGTTACGCCGCCTTGACAACTGATCCTCTAACTCCCGCACGAAATCCTCGACCGACAATCCGAGCGCCCCAGCCAGCTTCCGTGCCACCGTCAGACTCGGCATATACCCCTGAAACACCTTGCACACATGCCCTAGACTCACTCCACACTCATCCGCCAACGCCTGCCGATTCGCCTGCGGGAACGCCGCGCCTTTCAATGCCGGTCGCCCGACTCCTCGCTGTGGTCTATAGAAAGGTTGAGGTGCATCTGCTGCGGCTGCGGCTGCGTTCGCTGGTGCCACTACAGGCTGGCTCTCTGTCATGCCTAGGCAGTCTATCAGAAATATGTACTGGGAAGCAAGTATTATTCCTGGCCCTTCAGCCCTAGTGCCTTCTTCTCGGCTGGCGTCAACTTCCCCAGCGCCGACTTCCTCAACCCTGCCTGCGCCCGTGCATTCGCTTCCCTTAACGCCTTAGCGCGATCCGCTTCCTGATGTTCCTCCCACCAGTTCGCCAAATCCCTCGCCGTCCTATTCTTCCCTTCAAGCAGTCGGTCGCGCTCCGATGGCATCATTGACGTGAGCACTTCGCATAGACTCGGTATACAGTCGAATGGCCCTCCATACGAATCCGCCGCTGATCGAATCACTTCTCTCGGCACCGCTACACCACGCTGCTCGTACACATACTTGAGTAGGATCGCCGCGCGCTGTAATTCCTCTTCACGTTGTGTTGGCTTCAGATAGCTACTGTCGCAAGGCATCAGATCACATCCTTTCCTTCAATCACACTCGCTTTGCGTTGCGGCTCCGACCGCCATTCCATGATGCGGGCCACCAGCTTCCTAATCGCCTTCTTCCTTCTCTGGTGCTCCCGCCATATCTCCCACAACCCCGCCGCACCCAGCAATAGCACTGTATAGATGATGATCTGCCAAACTAAACTCATAGTACTGCTCTCCTTTTTATAAGCAGTGGTCTTTCGCGATCTGATGAAGCGACTTCTGACCCTGCTCATACGCGATTAAGTCGTCGATGAGCGGCAGCATCCAGCTTTCACGATAGATGCGTGTGGCTTCCTTAATCCCCTCCGTCAGCTCCGCCGTGGTCGCTGGCATTTCAAACGGAAAGTGCATCTTGAACTTGGCTCCGTTCTCTCCAATCTCCAAATCCGAGAAGCCGCAGTTCTCAAACGCACACTTGCTCCGAAGTTCCTTTAAGATTCTCAACATTGCGTTGTCCATGACTAATACTATCCTAACAGGCAATAATGTCAAGAGGCTTGTTGCAACTATTTTCCGAGCGGTCGGTCGAGGCCTCTTTTTAGTTCCTCCGCTAGGATCTAGCGCTGCTCCAAACCGCCTTACCGACCCTCGCCGTAAACGCTCTATAACCTCTCCCCGACCAGCCAAACCTCCGCCACTGCCTTTCCACCCCTCCTAGCGCTATACAGCGCGCCCCAGCCCGCTCCACGCCCATATCCAGTCATTCTCTAGGTATGTATCAACGCCCTACCATGCGCTATAAGCCTGTTTCCCATACTTAAATCACTATTACCAGTTGATCCACTCTCTACTCACTACGTTTCCGGGTATATTGTATGATAAAAAAACTAAACTCTCTCTGACCCATATAAGGCGCGGAATTTACTACTTCTAGCTACATGCCACAAATCCACGTGTACCTATTGACAACTTAACTTCCATCCATTACTATATTAGCTACTTATGCCATCGAACCCTTACAACCGTTCTCGACGTGTCCGTCCCTCCCAGATGCTTTTCGAGTCTGACGAGGAATTTCAGGCTCGGAGAGCCGAGGAAAGGGCGGAAGATCAGGCGGAAAGAGACGAAGAAAGGGAGAAACAAGCCTTGCTAGACGCCGAGTCTGAGGAAGAGGCAAAACAGCTCGAAATTGACCGTCGCAGCCGTAACGAACCGCCTCCGAATTTCACATTATTTGGTCGGCGGCGGTACAATTCCCACCCACGAATACACCCAGGCCAGAAGTTCTTTAGGCCTGCCGATCCGAACGATCCCAAGTCGGTTGCATCTGCACCAGTAACTGTACTATCACGTGTACAACAGCCTAGTCTCCTTACGAAGTACGTCAAACAGAAATCTCATAAGAAACGCAACCGGCCTCTCGACCAAATAGAACCTGCTCAAGAACGCCAGCTCTCTTACTCGAATGGGTTGTGGAACGTTCAATGCTTCTGTGGCGCTGAATACCAAGCTAAAGGAACCGATTTGAACAGGCTAGTACCCTGGGCTTTGCACTGCCCTGACTGCATCCTGCCGCGCAAACGCCGTACTGCGAACTTCCGCTCGCGCCCTGGATCGCAGCGGCATCTACATAAAACGTACGGTAGGCTAAAGGTTATGGAGTGGATCGACAAAGCAGGATGGCTGTGTACGTGTGAGTGTGGCACTGACGAACTGGTCCGCCGGTCGGTTGATCTCGGTCGGTTGGGATACAAGCGGTGCCCACACGTATGAGCGGTATGAGCAACTATCGCATCGTGCCTCTCACACTATCCCAAGCCAACTCGCTCGTCGCTCAATGGCATCGTCATCACAAGCCTGTAGTCGGCCATCGCTTCGCAATTGGTGTTGAACTCTCCGGTGTCACTTGTGGTGCTGCAATCGTCGGTCGCCCTGTATCGCGTGAACTCGACGCATACCGTATCGCTGAAGTCACACGGCTCGTCACAGTCGGTACTAAGAACTCCTGCTCGATCCTCTACGCCGCATGTGCTCGCATTGCCAAGGAAATGGGCTTCGATTGGATTCAAACCTACATCCTCGAATCAGAACCAGGCACTAGCGTCGAGGCTGCTGGCTGGAAACTCGACGGCTTGACTTCAGGTGGTAATTGGAATCACTCTTGGGCTTTCGGCGGCACGCGCCGAGAGGATCAGCCGATGGGTAAGAAGAAAAGGTTTGTGAAGATTCTGAATGCCAACGTGAGTATCAAAGTCGAGAGTCTGATACCTGCACGTTACTTCCCGAGGCCCTATGTCTAATCGTGGCAAAGGTGGTGGTGTCCGCGCCTTCCACCGCACTCTCATCGGCCACTCTGCACTCCATATAGGTTCCGATGGGCCACACCCTGCTAATGCACGATCTAAGGAGTATTACGTGGATCAGCAAAAGCGCTGGGAAGATAACCCAGACGAGTTCAACGCTGCTTTCCGTACCGTCATGCGCCGCCGCTCCTCTCTCGTCAATATCCCTGCTACACTGCGTAACTGGATCGCGGGATTCAAACAGGTATCACCGGCGCTGCACAAGAGAGCTGCAGAACAGGTAGCGGAGTGGATGCGGGAGAATCGACATTTGTTTCCGAAGTTGAGGATCAAGTGATGCAACCTGTACAGCAATCTCAGCAACAGTTACCTTTCGCCTTCAGCGAAGATGGCTGGCCTCTAGAGCAGTGTAATGAGTGTGGCGTTCTGGTACTATTTGGCGACGAGCTATGCGGTCATTGCCTTTCGCAGGAAGAGTGGGAGGCACTGCACTATGAGTAAAGGCCGTAGGGCGGTTGTGCTCGACCTCAGCAAATGGGACCTCGCCTACGTCACCCCGTCCCAGCTCCGCTACCTGACTCTGCGCTCCGAAGGTATGTCGCCGATCGAGATATCCCACGCTCTCAACGTATCAATGGGCACTTTGAAGCGATCTGTAGCACGGGCGCGCCGCACGCAATACGCTTATACGGGACGTAAAGTTTAGCCTATACTGCATGTAGGCGGCTGCGGGATGAAGTGACCCGTCGTCCGATCCTCTGGAGACTGAATCATTATGGTACGAGCTAAGTTCAAAGTTGAAAGCTACGAAACACGCCTCGAAGGCAAACAAGGATCTGAAGAATTGCGGAGCGTCAAGCTCGTCGCAGTGAGTGGCGACAGTGAAGAGAACAAGAAGTTCTTCCGCTGGACGCCGAACGGTCGCATCGATATCGGTATCCTCAATCCCGAAGCATGGAAACAACTGCCGCTCGGGGCTGAAGTCTTTGTGGACTTTACGGTAGTGGAGAATCCCAATGTGTCTGTGTGATTTCACAATGGGTCCACTTCCATCCGAACCAGTAGCTAAGATCACACGCCGCATCCTCGACGGCATGCTTGCTGGCTGTGACGAACTCACGGACGACCAGAAGAAACTGATACGTGAGTTTGGCGAGGAGCGCCAGCGCCAGTTCGATGCTGAACTGCAGCACGGCCTACGACGCACCATTGCGGTATCTGGTTGGCAATGCCCAAACTGCGGCAAAGCTCATGCTCCTGACGTATCAACCTGCCCAGAGCCTGCGCGAGGCGGAAGCCTACGCGAACGGCTAAAGGCTGCTCGAAGCTAAGACGATTAGGGCTGGTTGCGAAACGATCAGCCCTATTCGCGAGACGATATGCGTCATAAGTGGCTCCCCGTCCTCTATAACCGTTTTGGCGAAGAGTGCGGCTGGCTCTGCTCCCGTTGCGGCCTCAACGCCCAACTCTACCCTGAACAGCACATGGAGGCTAGGAACAATCCTACTTCCCAGTGCTTTGTTACAAACGACCCCATTGACTCTAGCGTGCAGCTAGTGTTACCCTTCTCGTTGCAATGACTCTGTGGATCGGGGAACTTCTACGCAAAATGCTCAAGGCTCTCCTTGACATCAAAGCGCTGCTTGGGACAGGCAACGAGCAGCGCGCACAACAATCTGCACAACTGAATCAGATCATCCTGCTCCTCACGCCCCCGCTACCAGCGTCCATGGAATTGACGATCACTAACAATCAAGGAGAAACTATCATGGCACTCTCGAAATCCTCGCGCGGTAAAATGAAACTCGATATCCACGGCGATGGCACAGCCACCGCCTCAGTCTCGTTCCAGGACAATACGGGACTGCCGGCATCGCTACCTGCAGGCGCAACCCTCTCGAACCCCTTCTCTAGCTCGGATGCTGGCATCGTCGTCACTCCCGCCTCAGACGGTATGTCCGCCACCTTGGCCCCCACTGTGCCCCCGCAGTTGGTAACAGGCGCCGTAATCACTGCCGGCCCTGCGGTCATCACCCTCAGCGATGGCTCGACCATCAACATCGACGCCGTGCAGAGCGAGCCACTGAATGTCGTGGCGGGTGCGCCGGGTAAGATGAAGATCGTCCTCGCATAGCTTCGGCTTGACGAGCGTGTTACGATACTTGTAACTCGATTCTCACGCTATGGAGCCGGTTGCAGTGCCTCTCCCTCCGAGGGCATTGCGACCGGCTTTTTATTTCTGTTGGTCAAGTTTCTGGGTAATTTCAATTTGTAATTCGACCTGTAGCATTCGAGTTGCAATTTGAACTTTCAATCCGATACCGCTCATTTCTCTAACGCTCTAGGGGGGTCGTAGGATCTAGTGAGGGGAGCCAATCGGTGCAGATCGATGGCCCCTGCCCTACTCGACATAGGGGGATGCGAGTGGGCGGTAACGTGCTAGCACAATTCAATGGCCATTCGACATTCGGCATGTAAGGCATAATTCGCCTGTTAGCGTCCCGATGTCGCGTTCTAGCATCCCGCTCTAAGGCGCAAACGTCCCGCATCGCACGCGGTATCGTCCCGCGTATGCCGTCATTCGTCCCGCGAATGGCCTATAACGTCCCACGATAGGCCGGCATGGAGCTGGAGCGTACCAGGTGGATCGTTACCAGGTAGATCCGTAGATCCTAGCGCCTACATCGGCGCATGGCGTGCTAGCTCCAAACGTGCGAAAGCCACGCGACAAGCGAACCGTTTTCGGTCCACCTGCCCGTGGCTTGACGTGCTTACGTGACTAGTATCGCGCGGTAGTTTGCCCTACTTGCTTGTGACCTCCTTTATCGGTTCCCTCAGTGCTCTACAATCCTCATGGGCATAGTGCCATGGATACCGCGCGCTAGGTCCTAGATCGGCGCCACAAGAGCCACACTCTATATCCTCATGCCAATCCACCAGACCATTGACTAGCGATTCCTTAGCGGCTACTTCGCACTCATGCGCCACTTTGCCGGCATTTACCGCAACGTCGAATTGTTCCAAGTAGTCAATCACTGTTCTGTTAACCAGTGCCGACAATTCGTCGATGCGCGAATCATCCCAAACTAAACCTGCCATACCTTTACACCTCCTAGTGTTCTATTGCCGATTCAGAGCACTAGACAGACGTTTGACGATCCACCTAGCGCTCTTTATCCGCAATACTGCCCAATCGGGCAGGATTGAACGGTACTGCGAAACTCTACCTATCTAAACAACTGGCGCCACGTCGCGCGAATCGTCTTAGATATCCCTCATCCGTCCCGCGTGGTAATTGTTTCAACCGATCCAGGTAGGAATCACATTGTTTCCGTCCCATCGGCGGTATCTTCAATGTGATGCGCCTATGTAGCGCCTGCTTAAACTTTCGATACCAGATACGTGCATCTGTACTCCATTCGTTTCCTTTATGAATGGCTTTAAGCCGCGGTTTCGCCCAGCTGAGATACTCTGAAACGTGCTGATAGCGCCATGCGCGCGTATCGACGAATCGACGTTCTGTATCCGCGCGACACTCGCAACAATTAGAGTGAGACACGCGCGTCTGTATATGCCTCTTGTGAGATTCGGAAGTCACTTGCTTACCTCCGCACGCGGTACCGCTACTGTGATCTTACGCGGAATCTGAATCGTTTCCTCTATCGCCTGATTCTCTCTAGCAAACTGGACATACGCTTTGCAGGCACGCGCGCAAGTCTGGTCAAAGTCCCAAACGACATCGACACGCCATTTAAGATCACTAGTGCTCCAATCGGCAAAGTCCCTATCCTCATCCAATCCTTTACCTGGATTCGTATAGGGGACTGGCGCAAACTCTCTGTTATAGCGCGCCATTGCTCTACAGGCGCCACATTGTCCAGGTTCCACTTCCACGTGTTGAAAGTTTCTCTGCCCACACTGCCGGCACTGGCTCTTATGTTCACTTGGTTTCGATCCACCCTGATACAACACAAGGTAACCACCAGACCGGCCATTCGTCCCAATCTGGAACGCGTAGTTATGCCTCTTGTCAAATTCTCTCAACACGTGGTTGAATCCAGACTCATCCCACGATGTTTCGACATCCAGCATTTGATAAATGGCTTCCCGATCGTCGCGCGACAATTCCAACGCGTTGACTTTGATCTTTACCGCGTAGCTATGCGCCTGATTCCAACTGTTCATAGTGTCGTAACGGAAGTGTTCTGTTAGATACTGGATCATTGCTTTGCGCGTTCTAGGTTTGCTCATAATCCCTCCGTGGGCAAACTCTCTGCCAGCATAAACGCCACCATGACCGACATATCGCTTGCCAGTCCGCGCGGACTAACAGGACCATTCGGAAGTGCCTTGAACGTGTTGTTAGGTCCATATGGCAGGATGGTCAATTCGCCTAACCTGCTCGAATCCAGCATGGCGCATTCAAGCATGAACCATCCCTTATTGCCGAATCGCTCTAACTGCGCTTGTAGCACTTCGCGCAGTCCGTCTGGTGTTTGCTCTTGACGTTCGCAATACATATTTGCGAAGTCTGAAAACGACAATTCTCTAATTACTTGTGCCATAAGTCTGCCCGTCCTTATAAGGTCGAATCGCTTCCCACTTACCGCGAATATCGCCTATCCTCCCCACTCCTATACAAGCGAATAGGGAGCGATGCGCGACACTCTAAGCAGTGGTTTGTGTTTCGTTCACCTCCGTCTCTATTCTGACGTGATGGCTTGCTTGCCATTCATCGAGCACCAGTGCGAACCGTTCAAACTCCGCGCGTGTGATGGTATGACATCCTGCTTTAATCTCAAACTCCACGCGCGGTACCGATTCGGTCCATGTAATCTCGTTCACTATGACCGAATCAAGCGTATAGTGCCCTAAGTGGATCGAGTGACCGTTACGCTTGTATAGAATCAATGGACCGTCTGACGTTTGGCCTAGTCCGACATTAGCCACTAGACGCTGAATCAAACGCATCGCCCGTATTGCATGGGCAATGGGCACGCGGGCGCCTAGACTCGTTTCCACTTCCGTTTCCTGCCTTGTTTCTTCACCATCGGCGCAAGCTATCCTCAGATACGCTTCTGGCAGATACCTCAGCTTATTCTTGTCGCTCCAATCCAGCGTTTCGCCTGCCTGCCATGCTTTCAATATCTCTTGTGCTTCAAGGCGACGTTTCGCTAAATCCGCTAGCAGCTCTTTTTGTTTCCTAGCACCATCGCGTTTCGCTTTCGCTTCTGCCTTCACCCGCTCCGCTTCGAGTGTCGCCTTGAGTAATCCAAACTCCGGCACGCTGAAACGTGGCTTCACTCCAAAAAAGGTACAGAACGAATTGGCATCTTTCACTAACGTCTGCAATTCGTCATAGCGTTTGGCTTGCGTAGCCTTGCGGATCTTAGGCGCTATGACCTGTTCACTGGCGTACTTGATGCGCCTTTGCCAGTGTTCCAACTGCTTAGGCAATTCGGCGGTAGGATCGTCAACATCCCATTGCGCCTTGATATGGTTTACCGCCTGCCTTACTCCGCTAATCTGCCTTGCGGTCGTGTTGCTGTAATTGTCATTATTAATGAGCACGCCTGCTGATCCATCTTTACCAGTAACGTGCCTTGCGATGCAGAACGAGTCCCGATAGCTGAAGATCATGCTATCTCGAAAGTACAAATTGCCTTGGGGATTCCGCGCGGTAGCCTGTGCCTTGCTAGCCCATATATGCGCTATCTCATCTGTAGGGTAGACTTCCCTATACCTGCCTGTATCGCGTCTGCCTTCGAGCGGGTTTCCGCGTGTTGCTCTATTGTTGCTGTACTGCCCGTATGCCATATATGCTCCAATCCTGCCCTATCGGTGCCCTATCGAAACACCCTTACCGTTTACCGCATCCATCACGCCATGCGCGCGTGCCACGCTAGCACCCTTACTGCTTACTGGCTAATCCCTCTTCAGATTCAAAGTAATCTACCGCTGCATTGCATCGATCTAACTTCAGTTGCAATGATCGAACGTCAAGCCGTGGTAAGCCCTGCATGAATATGGTTCATTTGATCCCTGCCAATCCTGCCAGTACCACGGCAAGCCAAACGCCGGCCATCACGCTACCAATCCCAGCGATTAGCAGCATAGTGAAACTCGGTCCATTGTCCCTACTGGCACGAGTCGCACGTGTCGCACTGGTGGCACGTATCGCAGTATAGTACGTGCTCGAACCGATGTAGCGTTTCATGCTTCCTTCCCTTCTATCTCGCTTAGGTCAATCCGATGCACTTCGCCTGATTCTCCGTCTATAACGTCGAATACGTTAGCCATCGAATCAGGAGCACGCATCCATTCCCATGCCTCTTTAGCCGCTTGCAATGGGCTATCGGCTTCGGAGTCAACTTCCCATCGAACTAGATAACCTGAACTCATATGCGCTTACCTCCATTGATAGAATGCCACCAGCTCCGCGCGACTGCA
>Ga0105245_10000373_pt1 | contig 41688 bp, 26 predicted proteins | sample KBSM54metaG_FD_81523 | JGI IMG/M metagenome (GOLD analysis project Ga0105245, IMG submission 81523) | Miscanthus rhizosphere microbial communities from Kellogg Biological Station, Michigan, USA - KBS M5-4 metaG | ecosystem: Host-associated > Plants > Roots > Rhizosphere > Soil | place...
AGCGCGGAGCACTTGCGCCGGACTCCCGATGGTGGTCCATGGGGTCGAACTGTCGATCGGTTCCGCGCATGACTGGAATACCGCGTATCTCGAGATGCTCGACGCTTTCCAGGAAGCTTGGCCATTCGTTTGGCACAGCGAACACCTGGGGTTCCAGACGTTTCGCGGGACGGATGGGAGCACGCAGGAAGTAGGAGTTCCACTTCCGCTGCCGCCAACCATGGAAGCGGCGGATCTGGTGGCCAGGCGAAGCGCCATGATCCTGCAACGCTATGGCGTCCCGTTCCTTCTGGAAAATCCTGCGTACTACTTGCCGGATGCGCCGAGCGATCCGGAAATCGGCGACGACATCGGACTGATGCGCAGAATCCTTGAGCGCAGCGGCAGCCTGCAGTTGCTCGATCTGCACAATGTATATTGCAACGCGATCAACCATCACTTCGATCCATTTGAAGCAGTCGACCGGATGCCCCTGGATTCGGTTGCGGAAATACATATCGCGGGCGGATCTTGGGACGGCCGATTCTGGATGGATGCGCATGACGGGCGCGTACCAGAACCAGTTTGGGACATGTTGGAATACACTTTGCCTCGATGCCCCTCCCTAGGCGGCATCGTATTCGAGATGCTGGACGAGCATGTCCAGAAGCTGGGCGTAGATGCGATCCAGCAGGAATTGACACGCGCCCGAAAGATTTGGATGAATCGCGCGCAGGGAGATAGTTATGGCGTTACTCGACTTTCAGACTTCACTCGCCGGGTTAGTACGTGCCTCTAATGGCAGTGATCCATCGCGGCGTGTCTCTTTAACCGACGACGAGCGGCGCTACCTTTCTGATCTTGCCGGGAACGCGGCATTTCGTTTCACAGTGAAGGTGCAGCGATCCTGGTGCGCAGGACGCGCGGCGAAGGCGGCGTACCTCACCTTGTCGATACTGCCGGGCGAGGTGCGTGATCAGCTGCTTGAGGAGTGGGTCAACTCCGGCGGAGGCACGCATTCTTTTGTGGGCAGGGAGTCGTCGGCCTTCCTGGAGTTCATCGCCAGCCATCTTGTGGAACCCTCCCACGAATTGACCATCTGCAGGATGGAACTCGCGGCCCTGCGATCGAGCGAGGGATCGCTTCGCTTCAAGCGACCTGAGTCATCGCGGATCCATCGCCCAGATGGCTTGCTGCGCCGAGGACCTTACGCCAGCGTAGTCCACTTCTACGCCGAACCAGAACGAGTCTTGAACGCTTTGGTACGGCGGGAACCATGTCCCGCGATCTCTTCGGACATTACCACCCTCATTTTTGGACCGGGATTCGATCGCCTGTACACGAGGGCGACGTCGAGCGAGCTGGCTTTGTACGATCGATTGGTATCGCCCGCGGCCGCTCTAGAGTTATCCGGCGAGGGCTTCGCACGCGAAACAATGCAACGGCTCCTCGATGGCGGCGCATTGGAATACCTGGAATAAGCGTTCCCAACCCAAGTATCCCCTTGTGACATAAGCGTGCGTAACGATCGCGCCCCTCGCATCACTACAACCAGGAGCGATTCACCAGGTCCGCGAGGAGGTCTAGCGATGGCACAAGTTACGACGGTCTCGGCAACGGTTGAAAGATCCTTGATTTCGGCAGCCGCGGGAGACCCTTCCGTGAGCTCCACATCGGCCGAAGAAGTTAGTTACGCTTCTCCGCCGGCTTATTTCAACGTGGCCCTTGAGGATGCGGAAAGACTGCTGAAATATGCCGCGGAAGCCGGCATCGAAATCGATCCCGAGTCCCGCGGTCATGTCTTGCAGGCGCGGACTGCCAGTGCCGCTGGCGGCTGGGATGAGGCAATCGCCGCAAATTTGCTTTCGGCATTGGCGAAGCTCGCCGGGCGGACGCGGCCAGTGACCGCCGAAAGCCTTCAGGCCTGCAGCAACAATGCCACACGGATTGTCATTCGTACTTACTGGATCGTGGCCATCTGTCTGGCCATGATCATCGTGCCCTTCTCGGCGGCAAGCTTCGTGGCGTCCGCCCTCTCCGGCGCCCTGCGGACTGACATCACGATGGCGAATGATCTTGCAGTGAAGCTGCGTTCGCGATTGGGAGCGCCGTTGCCGAAGGGCAGTATTCCTAAGAATCCTGCCGATCCCGATGGCGCGATCATCACCCAACTCCAGCAATTCGCCGCCCTCATTCGAGACATCGACGGCCGGGCTCGCCAGTTGAACATCCTGATGCTGCACCTGGAGAGGCGTTCAGACCGATATCGCTATATCCGCGACGATGCTACCAAAGTCCACGATACCTTCCAGCTCCCCAAGGGCCTGACTGACTGGGCCGGCGCGGCAGCCGACAGAACCGTGATCTACCAGGACGTCCGTTACTTCGCAAGCAGCCTTCTGGATGATGTTTCAGTTTTCTACGGCGCAGTCACTGTCTGCCTTCTTCCGGTTCTTTACGCGCTGTTGGGGACTTGCGCCTATCTCCTGCGGACCTTCGAACAGCAAATGACCACACGGACGTTCATACCGTCGATCGCCAATTCCGCACGTTTTCTCATCGCTGCGATCGGCGGCGCCGTGGTCGGTCTGTTTAACAACTTCACCATCGGGCAAGGCGCGTCCATCCCGCCCCTGGCGATCGCGTTCCTGCTCGGATATGCGGTTGACGTATTTTTTGCGTTCCTGGACGGCATGCTTCAACCGTTTTCGAAAGGACGCACAGTCATGCACGTACCGGTGGCATCGCCTGCCGGAAAGGCTTGAACGACGAAACCCAAGACGAACAACCAGACGTTTCGGGGGATGAAAGTTTACTTCACGATCCCCCATACGTACCTCACGACGACGGGTTTAGCCGATGATTTCTGGACGATTCGGAATCCTGAAGGAGACCTAGTCATGGACTGAACGGTTCAAGGTCTGCATCTCTAAGGTATAGACCTTAGCGGTGGTCTGCGACAATAAACTCATGGTATTAATCTTGAATTAGTACCGTGATGGCGGATACAATACCGGTGATGCCGGGAGTTTGTATCGCGTGATTTATCAGGCCTTTAATGACGATTATGTAAACCGGTTGAATGCGGAGGATCCGGAAACAGAGCGTCATTTTACTGCCTATTTCAGCGATTTACTATTCCTCAAATTGCGTCGCGCGCTGCGGACACATCAGACTATCGACGATATTCGGCAGGAGACCTTTTTGCGTGTACTTCGATCCTTGCGCCGCAAAGAGCTTGCCAGACCTGAGAGTCTCGGGGCCTTTGTAAATGGAGTGTGCAATAACGTCCTGGCGGAATTCTACCGGTCCATATCGCGCCTCGCACCACTTCCAGCAGACGGCCTCGAATCGGCTAGCTCCGGCCGGAATCCCGAGACGGAGTTCCAGACTGAGGAAAGAAAACGCCACGTCCACAGCGTCCTGAATGCACTGCCGGCCAAGGATCAGGAGATCCTCCGGCTGATTTTTATCGAGGAACGGGAGAAGGACGAAGTCTGCAGGATCTGCAGAGTGGACCGAGGGTATTTGCGGGTATTGCTCCACAGGGCTAAGAATCGCTTTCGGAGCCAATCACCCAAAACAGGGGCTGCCGGTCGCGCAGCCTCCGTATAAATTCGGCGCCAGCTCAATAAAGGGACGGGCGCGCGCCCCCGCCTAACAGCGATGGGCCCATGTTGACGGTAGTGTGACGGCCCTCATCGCCCCCCCAGGAAAAGAGAATGTAGATCTGCGGAAAACCGCCTGCGCGCAAGGTCAGTCCGGCCGAGTAGCTGTGGCGGAGATGCGCGAAATCAAGATCGCCGCGGGTATTGGCAACCTTCCCTTCGTCGATCATCGCCGTCACGCCCAGGGGCAGGTCGAAGATAGAGTGCTCAAAGCTCGCCCGGAACAGCATCATATTAGGCTCGCGGAAGCGATAGTCCCGATAACTGTTGAGCGATGCGTCGCCGTTAATGTCGGACCCTCCCAGAGTCGGCTGAAAATAGAACGGTACAACGTGGCCATCCGATACGAAGGACTCATTCATGAGGAACCGAAGGCTGATGCTGCCCTCCAGATTTCGGGACGTGCCTCCCGTGACGGGAGGGCAATCATGCACCGTCAGCCCTCCGGAGCAGTCATTCGGCCCGTTCGAATCGAGCGGAATCAAAGACCGGGTTTTTCGGTACAGGGGGAACTGATGCGCCAGGTCCAACGTAAACCGGTTGAAGGAAAATTGCGAAGCGCCGGGTGAAACGAATTCCTGGAACTCGGCGAGGTAGTTGAGGCGTACAAAACCGCCAGCGAACTGGGGACGAAGGCGCACGCCTTCTCCGAATTGCGCGAAGGCACTTTGCTGGGTGAGCCCCGGCGCCGTCGCTTCGGTATACAGTTGGCCGATCGACGGGCTGGCCTGATTCAAACTGGGCCGGATGTTAACAAAGCGGCCGTTCGCCTCGCCTAACAGCGATACATTCAGCTTCTTGAACACCGGCCAGACTGCGTTGGCGCCGATCACGGTCTGCTGCATTCCGAAGAACGACCGCGCGGATTCTTTGGTATCGGGACCGATTCCGAAGTAGCTAACCTTCTCCAGCGAGATGCCTTGAGCGAAGAGATGGAAAACGGGGTATTCCTGCACCGCCAGATTCGAGGTCGTGCCAGGTCCACCCGGACTCACCACGATCTGCCGCCGCGGCACAAACACGGCCGTCATATATCCGCCGGCTCGCCAGGAACCATTGGGCGTCGTCACCGCGTCGGCATCCCAGTTCAAGCGCCAGCTTTCGTTGGGAGTCCAGTGAGTCACCAGCGCCAAGCCAGCGCCCACGCCGTTCCCGGGCGCCAGGCTGCCTACGGCGATGTGCAGCGGATGACCGGTAAACAACGTCTGACCGCATCCGATGATGGTTTTGAAACTGGTGCAGTCTTCCAGCTGTTCTTTTTCGTGGCGAAAATCCGCGCCCAAGCCGCTTTCTTGGGCGCGAGCCCATCCGGCGGACAGCAAACACCCAACCAAAAGAATAGTTCGCACGATCGGTGTCACCTTCCCCCGCTCTTCGCAACCCGCGGATGAAGGATATCCGTCATTTTGCGAATGTATTCAGCCGCGCTTCCTTCTGTGGTGATGGACTTGGGGTCCGTGCCGGTCCGCTGTTTTGGGGGAAGCGTCTTTTCCAACTCGAGAAGATGCTTCACCTGGTTCATCAACAAAGAATTCTTTGCAAGGGGCCGCTCCATGTTGAACGCGCTGCGCGACGGCTTGGGGATCCGAATTACGTTCGTAGGTGTCGCCATGATTTCTCCTCTAGGCAAAATTGAAGACTGGACAATCGGCGTCCGGCCGCATGGTATCGGAAAGTAAATCCAGGAACGTCAGCGCGGCCTTCTCGCGAGGAGAACGGTCGTTATAGGTTCCGAGAAATTGCTTGGTCACGGTCGCCGGAATCGACGCATGCTCGAAAATTCGCCCGTTCACCGGATCCTCGGTCCCAGGTATCACGGTCGCCTTAGGAATCCAAGGCGAAATCAAGATCGCCGGCACGCGGACCCCTAAGCGGTCGAAGGCAAATGTCTGCCCGGGAACGCCCGTATCCTGCTCGGTCGCCGTGAATCCGTCAGCCAGGCAGGCGGGTGGCGGAACGTGGTCGTAAATTCCGCCGTGCTCATCGTATGCGACCAGCAGCGCCGTACTTTTCCAAAGATCGGGATTCTGCCGGATCGCATTGTAGATCGATGCGATGAAAATTTCCCCTGCTTGGACGTCATGATCGGGATGCTGATCGGATGCGAGCTCTTCCCCGCCTCCGTCACCCAGGTGGTCGCTGTAATTTGGCTCGACGAACGAATAATCAGGGAGTTCGCCACGCCTGCAATCTTCCAGAAATTGAGGGTACGTGGCGAAGATCTTCGGCTGGTTCTTCAGTAGATTCACAATCTCCATGGTGGAGCTTGCGCTGTCGTAGTAATACAGCTTGGTGGTCTTCCCCGCTTTGAGCATACGGTCGTAAATACTGAGGAACGGGGTCTTCGGATAGAACAGGTTCATGCCCACCTGGCCAAAGGATGTTCCGTAGTGGGCGAAGGCGCGATTGCAAATGGTCGGGCCGGGGATCGAGGAAAACCAGCCATTGAAAACCGCGTAACTGCGCGCAAGCGTCGTCAGGACCGGAAGTTTCTCCGGCGGGAAGTAGAACATGATTTGCCGCGAATGGTTTACGTCCTTGCGCTGATCGTAGTAACTTTGAACGAAGCCACCCATGGTCGGCGCGGCGGGCGGCCCTGCTGCGCCTGCGAATAGCTGCTTGTGCACCGCCGGGAAATGATGATCGGGATCAGGATCCAACTGGCTCTGGAACTGCGCCAGCGGTTGCACCTTGGCAGGTTCGTTGGTGGTATCGAGGTTGGACTCCGTGCCGGTGAGGCCATTGATGCGCGGATCCTGTTTCTTCAAGGCGCCCAACATGTGGTCGAACGACCGATTTTCCATCATCAAAACAACGACGTGCTTCAAATTATCCAAGCCGGCTGACATCTTGCTCCTTGTTCACTTCTTACGAAACGACTCATCAGCATCCGCTCCGGGACGCGGTTTCCAGTCGAGGCTGTAGTATTCGCCTCGATCTCTGGCCCATGGGTCAAAAGCGTTGACGACTGTACTGAGTTCCGTCGACAACTCCGGCATCGTCCGCAGGAGTGCGCGCTTCAGCGGAGAAACCCGCTGCGAATGCCCGTTCGGCGTTCCCTTTTCCATTTGCGCGGGCCCGGGTCCATTGTTGATCACCCAATCGAGCCCGAGCTTGGTGTAGAACTCCGGTCGAAAACTGGACGTGAAGAAGCGATCGCTGTACAGCCTGCGGGATGCATTCAGGATGAACACCACGAACTGCGTCTCGGATATTGCGAATCCGTGGGGACGTGTAGATTCGGCCTGCCAGCCGACAACCGTATCCACGTCCTCAACGTTGTCCACCGTGCTGCCATTGGGATGCCCGAGACAATCGTTGATGGGCGACCCGTCTTCGTTGCGCTGAACGTCCGTAATCAGTTTGCTCGCGTCGCAAACGTGCTGCCCATAGACCTCGCGTAGCGTTGCGACCAGCTGTTGCTGGCTGGCTTTCTCCGCGGAATTGGCCGGCAAATGTTGATCGACGAAATTGTCGAAGCTGGTTAGCTGGCGCAGCCCGTACTGCCGGCGGAATTCATTGAATCGCGGGACGCCGCGTTCCCGATCGCGGATCAAATCCAGAGCCGCGATATCGATCTGCTGAGTCGCCGTGTTCAGCCGCGGGATCTTCAGGTTCTGCAAGAACATCGGAGAATTTTGCAGCGCAAGGAGTCCTAACCGTTGCCGGCCCATGGTGAGCGCCCAATTGGAAAGACCTCGCGAGCGCATCGCGTCGGTCGCCTTGGCCTGGAACGTTTCCACCACCGGAATCTTGTTCTTGATCTCGTTGGGTGTGGCCAGATCGCGATATTCAAGCAGATCCGGCACCAACGCATGCAGCCGGTACACGGTGATGAATTCCTCCGGAAAGTTGAAGGGCGATCCGAAGTGATTCACTCCGCCGTTCACATGCCGCGGATTGGAAAGGTCCCAGATGTCTTTCTTATTCGGATCGATGAACGCCAGCACTGGGTCATCCGCATAGACGCGACTGCCGAGGCCGAAAATTCCTGGTCCCGATGCAAACACTGAATACCACTGGGTGGCTCTCTTAACGTCGCTCGAAGTGCCGAAGCTTCTGGACACGATCTGCCGGAGAGCCTCCGAGACTTCCGGCGCATGATCGCCAAGCAGTCCGTTCCAATTGGCGTTCATACCCAGGTACAGCGGCTCGCCGTACAGAAGCTGGGGAGTCCATTCGATGGTGTGGATTTTCGCGATCTCAGCCGCCACCACCAGCCTTGCTGCCTCGAACAACTCGTCCGGCGTTACGTCACGGTAGCGAATCACACGGGCAGGCTGAACAGGATTGCGAAGGCCCGAATCCGCGTCGGGCGTGCGCGCTGCCTGCTTGCGAAACTCGTCGACGAAAGCATTATGCTCTCGAGCGAAGACATTGTGATAGAAGCTGATTCCGATGGTAAAGTTGTCCGGGAATGCCGTGGCTTCCTGCCCGGCCCATTCCGGATTCATCGGGTCGGTCGCCGCAAGCGTGGGCAGATAACCTTGCTGATCGCCCGCGGCTGTGCGTCCCGCGACGTTCGGCAATAGTAGCTTCGCTGGATCTGACGGATCGCGCTTGACGCGCAACCGCGAACGATCGTCATAGCCGTAGATTTGTGAGGCATCCCACCAGGCGGTAACGTTATTTCGAAAAGTCTTCGGGGCGCGCTCGTCATACTTCTTCCCATCTTTTGAGAACTGCTTCGGATCGGTGCTGTCGGCGACGTACGCTTTATCGATCTGATCGCCGGGTCGGCATCCCAGCTTTTTGGCGTCCTCGGGCGTGAGCGCCTTTTCGACGCCGTTCACCTTCTGCGAGGAGCAACCGACCGGCATGTATTCCGCCTGATTGTGGCCTTCGTCCAAATGCGAAAACCAGTCGTGAGTCATGAACTGGATCCAGAAAGCCGCCAGAACATTGAAGAAGGGAGCCTTCTTGTAGTCGCAGTCGGCATCTTTGGGAAAACCAGGCAGACCGTACCCGTTGTTACACTTCCCCGGATCCGCCTGCTGCCTTGTGAATAACTTGCGGCTGATCACCTGCGGATCCGGCTTCATCAGGCTGAGTCTGTCCCCGTGACGATTCCTGGTAAGATTCGTTCGGCCTTGATCGGGAAATGTAGTATCGAACGTCACGTTTCGTGCGAATAGCTGGCCGGTCGAACCCATCAGGGGATTAAAAATGTCATTGCAAATACCGTTGACGGTCCGGTGACGAATCACTTCGCCCTTGCAGACCTGGTCGCTCGCGCCGCCTACCCGCGCGTAATCCGGATTTGTTGGCGGGAGCCGCATTTCCTTCCAGGTCTTGAGGGCCGGGCCTCCCACGCCGTTCCGCCCGGAGATGTAATCCTTATAAGTGCCGTTGTTGTCGAATAGATTGAACTTGATCAGCTCGATGCGCTCATATTCCAGATCGAGCAGAGCGCCATCGACGCCGCGCTGGGTGGGGCCGAGATGGCCGGCCTGCTTCACAAAATCAGGGGCCTTAGAACTGACGTCTCCGGTACCCCAATAATTCGCCCAATCCACCCATGGAGCCTTCCGGAATTGCGCCGCTCCGTTTCCACCGCGGCACACAGCGGTCGGGGCTTGAACCTTGCCTAAGAATCGCTCTTCGCGCGACCCGGCAATTGGACGAAGACCGCCTCCGGCCATTTCCTCGCAAGCCTGTAACGAAGCCAGTTCGGACTTCACTAGTTCAGGTGACGTTCGATTACAGCCTGTCACGAGTACTAAGGTTAATAAAAGGCCGCGCAGAATCTGCGGTATCGGACAACGTTTTGACGTTACCATTCATCTCACTAAGACATGGTGAGATTTTCTTGCGGAACGTTTCACAATTATGAGCCAGGCACAGCAGAACAACGAACGTCCTCTTTCTTATCTTGAGATTCTTGATGAAGAAGATCAGGCTCTCTCGGGTACAACGCCTTCTGAGGGTGATCGACTGCTTCGCGAAAACTATAGGCAGGCTCGGGGAAAGAGTCCTTCGGAAAGCGAAGAGCCTACGCGGAAATATCGCGACAGCCTTATGCGGAGGCTCCATTCCAGCGCCCGGAGCGCACTGTGTTTTTCGGGAGGCGGTATTCGCAGCGCGACATTTGGCCTGGGAGTGCTTCAGGGACTCGCGGCATATTCTCGCAAACCGGACGGCGAGCGTCCCGATCTGCTGGGTAAATTCGATTATCTCTCGACGGTATCGGGAGGCGGATATTTGGGCTCGTGGTTTTCCGCCTGGGCAACACGCCGTTCGAAGATCGACGAGGATGCGGGAGCATCCGGCCAAAACTTGCGCGACTGCGATATTCCCGATCTGCGAGACGGAACCGCCGCAATCATTCACGATATGGCATCCGTGCCGGATGTTTCGTTCGAGCCGGAGCGCGAACCAGTCAAGCACCTCCGCGCCTACAGTAACTATCTTTCGCCCAGGCTCGGATTCTTTTCGCTGGATACCTGGACGCTGGCAGCCACGGTCTTGCGAAACATGTTCCTCAATTGGCTGGTGTTGGTTCCCGCATTCGCTGCCTTTCTGTTGATTCCGGTCTTCTGCTGGCGTGTGATGTGGGTACACCCTCCCGACGTCGAACCGCTGGAGCTTTGGGCTTTAATCATCGGCGGGATGCTCCTGGGTGGCCAGGCGACTGCATACGTCGGCTTCGATCTCCCCAGCGCCGGAGACGCCGAACGTCCGTCCAGGCACTTCCTTATTTACTGCCTGGTGCCCTTGTCCCTGGCTGCGGTCGCACTAACTGTCTTCTGGGCATGGTTGCCCCCGGGAACGGCGACGGCTCCATGGTGGGACGTGGTGAGCCGCGGCAAGGAAGGCGTGGCATGGTGGCACTTCGCCGTATTCGGGTCGCTGATGCACGGTGGGGGAATGCTGGTGGGGATGAGCCATGCGAGGCTCCGCTTCCATCGGCCGCCCACAAAGACTGGAGTGGCGGCTACCAGCGCGGCGTTCGTGGCAGGGTTCGTCGGGGGGCTCGCAGCCTGGGCCATCGCGAACGTGGCAGCCGTTGAAACCGACTATGCCGACTTTCTGCAGGACCCCAGGCTTTATTCTTGTCTGGCCTTTCCAATGTTGATGGGAGTCTTTCTCTTCTCAGGAACGCTGCTGGTAGGATCCACCAGTTATGTGACCAAAGACGAAGACCGCGAATGGTGGGCCACGTCAGGCGGATGGTTTCTCGCCGTCGCACTCGGCTGGCTGGCGTTCGCCTGTGTGGTTCTGTATTCGCCGCGAGCCCTTGATTGGCTGGATACTCGGATCAGCGCCGGCGTCACGGCCCTCACCGGCTTCATGGGCTTTGCCGCGGCAAGAGCTGGAAACAGCTCGAAGACACCAACCGCCTTCCAGGACTCTGGCAACGTGGATAACGGCGGCGGCGCGGCGAAACTCTTCAAGCATTACGGTCCAACACTTCTGATGGCGTTGTTCATGCTTTTGCTGGTGATGCTCCTGTCGGGACTCAATCAGAGGATTCTCATCAAGTTCGGCCTTCCGCCGGGACCGTCCTTATGGGGATTCATCGGGCCAGTTGTCTGGACGGCGCTAGGCTACGGCGCCCTATGCCTGATGGCCTCGTGGTTCATCAACGTGAACAAGTTCTCTTTGCACGCGATGTATCGGCAGAGGCTGATTCGGGCGTACCTGGGCGCTTCCAATCCCTCGCGTAAACCTAATCCGTTTACTGGTTTTGATGAGAACGACAACATTTCGATGTGCACACTGACGGCCAACAAACCCATGCATGTGGTCAACATGGCGCTGAATCTGGTGCATGGCGAAAACCTCCAGTGGCAGGAGCGGAAAGCTGCTTCCTTTACCTCAACACGCCTGCATACTGGAAGCCTGTGCGTCGACTACCGCCCTTCGGCGCTCTACGGCGGGCGCTACGCCCAGAACAAAACGCCGATCTCTCTGGGCACCGCGATTACGATTTCCGGCGCGGCGGCCAGCCCCAACATGGGTTATCATTCCTCGCCGTTGCTCATGATAGTCATGACCCTGTTCAACGCCAGGCTGGGATGGTGGCTTGGGAATCCGCGGTGCCATCGACGAACCTGGACATCGCCGAGTCCGCGTTGGGGAATCCGGCCGTTTCTGGATGAAGCGTTCGGCCTGACTACGGACACGAACTCGTGGATCTATCTATCCGACGGCGGCCACTTTGAAAATCTTGCGATCTATGAGATGGTACTGCGGCGCTGCCATTGCATCGTGGTATCCGATGCGGGCTGCGATCCGACCTACACGTATGAAGACTTGGCGAATGCGGTGCGAAAGATTCGCATTGATTTCGGAATCCCGATCGATTTCGACAATCCTTCCATGCCGATGTCCCCGGACAAAGTGCCTACGCCGCGGCACAACGGCAAACATTGCGCGATTGCCCGTATTCGCTACTCCGCGGTCGACGGGCCGGAAGCACCCGACGGGATTCTGATTTACATCAAGCCTTCGCTCAACGGCAACGAGCCCGCGGACGTGCAGCACTACGCAGCGGCGGACCCGCTGTTCCCGCATCAACCGACTTCCGACCAGTTCTTCGACGAGTCTCAATTTGAAAGCTACCGCCGTCTCGGTTTGCATATCATCGAGGAGATGCTCCACGCGCCTGACGGTGAGCAGTACGAATATACGCTCTCCGAGTTCCTCACCGCTGTTGAGGCGTACGCCAATAAAAGCTAGGCGACTTGATTCCGATGATCTTCCGCAGTATGATGACTGCGTTTCCAATGAACCTATCCTCAGCTGGGGTATTGCTTCTTGCGTCCTGCACCGCACTGTTGGCGCAGCACGAATATGCCGCCACCGATATCGAAAACGGCGGTCGTACGTACACCAACAACTGCGTCTATTGCCATGGACCCGAGGGCGACCAGATACCCGGCATCAACCTGTTGCAGGGCAAATTCCGGCGCACTCTTTCGGACGATGACATCGCCCGTATTATTCGAGAAGGCATTCCTGGCACCGGCATGCCGGCGCAGAACATGAATGAGGGCAATGCCCGGACCGTCGTGGCGTATTTGCGCTCGGCTGCAGCGATACCGGCCAGCACGGTTGCCGGAGGCGACGCCGCTCGCGGGAAAGCCATCTTCGAAGGCAAAGGCGGATGTACCGCTTGCCACCGCGCCAACGGCGTCGGTTCGCTCGCTGGGCCGGACTTGAGCGATATCGGGGCGCTTCGCCGGGCAGTAGAATTGGAAAAGTCGCTGGTCGATCCGGGCGCGGCGGTGCTCCCTCAGAATCGGTCCGTGAAGGTAGTCACCAAGGACGGGACTAGCGTAAACGGCCGCCTGATGAATCAGGACACGTTTACTCTGCAAATGATCGACTCACAAGGCCGCCTGCGATCCTTCCCCCTAGCCGACCTGCGACAGCACACGGTTCTCACGACGTCCTCGATGCCCCCCTATAAAGACCGCCTGACTTCGCAGGAGCGTGCCGACGTCATCGCCTATCTCGTGTCACTCAAAGGAGCCAGAAAACCATGAAGACACAAATACTGGCCCTGTTGTCAGTGGCAGCGGCGCTTTCCGCCCAAAGCCCGGTCACCTTCGACCGCATTCTGAACGCCGACAAGGAACCTCAGAACTGGCTGAGCTATTCCGGAACCACGCGGAGCCAACGCTACAGCCTGCTGACGCAGATTACGCCCGACAACGTAAAGAACCTGGAACTCCAGTGGGTTTTCCAGTCACGTTCGCTTGAAAAGTACGAATCGACGCCGCTGGTCGTGGACGGCGTGATGTACACGGTGCAGAATCCGGACGACGTCGTCGCCCTCGATGCGGCCACCGGACGAGTGTTCTGGACCTACTCCTATCCGGTTTCGCCGGACGCGCGGCCGTGCTGCGGTCGGCTGAGCCGCGGGGTGGCGATTCTCGGGGAGACGCTGTACATCGGCACAATCGACGCTCACGTGCTGGCCCTCGACGCGAAGACTGGCAAGGCGATTTGGGACATCGAAGTGGGCAAGGCAGCGTCCGGTTACGCCATTACCCACGCACCGCAGATCGTCAAGGACAAGGTGATCGTCGGCATGGCGGGCGGCGAGTACGGCATCCGCGGCTACATCCTGGCATTGGACGCTAAGACCGGCAAAGAGGCTTGGCGCTTCTACACCATTCCTGGACCAGGCGAGCCGGGCCATGAAAGCTGGGCGGGCGATTCCTGGAAAACGGGGGGGGCTTCGGTGTGGGTCACCGGATCCTATGACCCGGATACCAACCTGACCTTCTGGGGGATCGGCAATCCCGGTCCCGATTGGAACGGCGACAAGCGCGCCGGCGACAACCTATACAGCGATTCGGTGGTCGCGCTGGACGCCGACACGGGCAAGCTCAAGTGGTATTACCAGTTTTCGCCGCATGACGAGTTCGACTACGACTCGGTACAGGTCCCGGTGCTGGTGGATACGGTGTGGCAAGGCCGCCCGCGCAAGCTGATGATGTGGGCCAACCGGAACGGTCTCTTCTACGTACTGGACCGCATCAACGGCCAGTTCCTGATGGGCAAGCCTTTCGTGAAGGTGAACTGGATGAACGGGTTCGATGAAAAGGGTCGGCCCATGAAGCTGCCCAGCGCCGCATCGAGCAAAGAGGGCACGCTCATCCTGCCCGGCAATCAAGGCGGGACCAACTATTACAATCCTTCCTACAGCCCGCGTACGGGATTGTTCTACATTCCTGCGTGGGATAACTACTCCTCGCTGTACGTCAAACAGGATCAGGAGTTCGTGGAGGGGCGAACGTTCGGCGGAGGAGGTCCCCGGCCGACGACTTCGGCGCCGGTAGCGCCCGGCGGTTCCAATTTCCGCGCGGAGGACGACATATACGGTGCGGTGCGCGCCATCGATCCCAAGACCGGCGAAAAGAAGTGGGAATTCAAAATGGCCGATGTCACCGACGCCGGTATCCTGACCACGGCTTCCGACGTTCTGTTCTCGGGCGGCCGGGAAGGCTACTTCTTCGCTTTAGACGCGCGCGATGGGAAGCTGTTGTGGAAGGCCTCGGTTGGTGGCGCGGTCCGCTCCGGACCGATGACCTATACGGTCAACGGCCGCCAGTATGTGGCGGTGGACGCCGGGAATTCGCTGTTTGTGTGGGCTCTCAGGCAATAGACCGCTCTCGCTTCTAGCGAAGGTTTATCCTGATTCCGTGCCCTCCGAATTCGACTTGGATGCCTATCTCGCGCGTATTGGCTATGCTGGACCACGCACGGCCACGCTCGATACTCTGGAGGCCGTGCACGCCCTGCATCCCGCGGCGATTCCCTTCGAGAACTTGAACCCGCTTCTGGGTTGGCCAGTGTCACTGGAAGTGAATGCCCTCCAAACGAAAATGGTCGCCGGGGGTCGCGGTGGATGGTGCTTTGAGAACAATACGCTGCTTCGTCATGCCCTCGAAACTCTGGGATTTTCAGTTACTAGTCTGGCAGCTCGCGTCTTGTGGAATGCCTCGCCCGGCAGCCCGATAGGTCCGCGCAGTCACATGCTGCTGCTAGTGGATGTGGGCGGCCTGCTCTACATCGCCGACGTGGGGTTCGGCGGGAATGTTCTTACCGCTCCGCTTCGCCTGGAGCCTCACATCGCGCAGGCCACGCCGCATGAGCCGCACCGCCTGTTGCCGCTGGAAAACGGTTTCGTGTTGGAAGCATCCTTGAGCGGAGAATGGAAGCCCTTTTACCGCTTCACGATGGAACCCCAGTTCCCAAGCGACTATGAAGTCTCCAATTGGTATTTGTGCCACCACCCCAGCTCCTTCTTCCGCCAGATGCTGATGGGTGCGCGAGCCACTGCGGATGGCCGTTATGCGCTGCGCAACAACACGCTTACCATCCATCGGAACAATGAAACTAAAAAGCGTCTTTTAGCCGACGCCGAGGCCCTGCACTCCGCGTTGGAAAACGAGTTCGCTCTCCGATTGCCGGAGTCGCCCGAACTGGCCGCGATGCTGGAGCGTATCAGCCAGACGCCCTCTGAGCCAGCCCCTTGACTTGCTTAGAACGTGAATCGGGCGACCATCTGTCCCGAGCGCGGCTGCGCTCCCGCGCCGTTGATAAAGTTCACAAAGCCGTAGCCTGACGACAGCGCACCCGGAGCTCCGTTCGGGAAGGGGTTAGCGGTCTGCGTGGGATTGGCAGGTCGCACTGGAGCAAATCCCCCCGTGTCAGCCGGCATGGAATAGAACAGCCGATTGAAGATGTTCTGGAATTCTGCCCGGACCTGGAGGTTGTACTTTCCTTCCTTGCCCATCCGGAAATTGCGGCCAAAGTTCATGGACTCGGCAGGCTTCCGCTGCCAGCGGTTTCCGTTGTAGAAGGGCGCGGAAACTCCGAATTGCCCCGCCGGAGCGTCGACCCAAGCGTTAGGGTTCAGCGCAAGCTGCTTGGTGGGATCGAAGTGGCTGTTCGGATCGACCAGAAATTCAGACTGGCCCGGAACAGGGTTATAGAAGGTAAACCCGCCGCCCCAAAGAGCCGGGTTGTTCCCGGTCCCAATTTGCAATTGATTCAGGAGGTTGTTGTTGGATGGGGGCGTCTGGAGAAGCGCACCGCTCTGGTAGCGCAGTAGCGTGCCGATCTGCCAGTCGCGCAGCACCTGCGATAACAACTTCATGGACTTGCCGTCGGCGTTTATCTTGGGTGTCAGGTAAGTTCCGGAAATCACCAAGGAAAGCGGCGCGCCATTTTGTGCCAGCTGCTTGTTTGAATCGTAGTTGAACACATCGTTGATGAGCGGCGTGCCGGGCGTGAAGTACTGAGTGGCGGCGCTGGTGCCCAGGACTTCGTTCTTGCTCCAGGTAAAGGACCCTTGCGCGCTCAGGCCGTGTGAATAACGCTTCGTCGCCTTGAGCTGAAGCGAGTCATACCAAGTCTTACCCAATGGCGGCCCAAGGAAAGGAGGCACACCGAGAAACTGCGGGGCAGGACGGAGCGCTTGGCCCAGAACTTGATTACTGGGGAATCCCGGATACACGTTATTGGGATTCGCGAAGAAGGGGAATCGGGAAGTCACCAGAGGTGAACTGATCGGCGTCAGCAGGAGTGCCTGATCGGCCGGGTTATGGATATCGATCTTGTAGTTGGTGAGCAGACTCTGGGGCGTCAGGGGATTATAGTCGGTGGCATCGAGCTCAGGCGCCGTAAACCATACTCCGCGGTTGCCCACGTAGCTGGCTTCCACCACCACGTTGCGCGCAAGTTCACGCTGCAAGCCAACGCTCCAAGTCAAGATTCGCGCCGGCCGGGAACTTCGGTCGATATTGATGAAGGGCGAATCGGGGGGCAACCCACCGCCCGTTTTAACTGGAAAGACCGCCGGGTCAAAGTTCGGATAAACGAGCGGAGCCAAGCCTTGAGAATTACCGGGAGCAAACGGATTGCCCGTGGTGAGGCCGTTCATGAACGGGATTCCGTATCCGGGTCCACTTACGGCGTAGAAGACGGTGTCGTTATAGGAAAGGAAGGCGTTGTTTGGCTGCGTCGAGTACTGGACGCCAAACCCTCCCCGGAAGACCGTCTTGGAGTCGATCTGGTAGGCAAATCCAACGCGCGGCCCGAACGCATACGGATAATTATGAGAGAACTGGCAATTGCAGCGCCCGCCCCCATAGCCTTCAAAAAGCGTGGCGCCCAGCCGGTTGCCGACTCCCGGATTAGGAACATTAAAGACGGTGTCCGGCATGCGGCCGTATTGCTCCTTCAAGTAGGTCTGGTAGTCGTAGCGGAGACCGTAATCCAGGGTAAACTTGCGAGTCACCTTCCAGGTGTCCTGAGCATAGAACCCAAGGGAGTGGTCGCCCAGCTTCGATTGGGTCGGCGGATTGATGTTCAGATTGTCAACTTGGCCTAACAGGAAGCTGGCGTACCCGAACCCGGTCGTAATGGGGAAACTCGCACCCAGTGCGTTCTCTTGAGGATTACCGGTTGAGGTCGCAGAAAAGCCGAAATTGCCATTGGCCCGGTTATTGCCTTTATCGGGGAAGCCTTCGATCAGCATTTCCGCGCCGAACTTGTACGTGTGGTTATTCTTGACCCAGGTCAAGTTGGCGTTCGCAGTCGGTTTCTGATCCCAAATATTCTGCAGGAAGCCGCCCGGACCGACGACGCCGCCGCCGAAGGGACCCGACGACAAGTTAACGCCGCCGTTGCCAAGGAAATCTTGCAAGCCACTGATATTCGGGAAATAGGTCGGGTTGGGATATCCCTTCAGGCCAAGACTCGTTTGGTCGAAGTGTGGAGCATCGGACGGAACATAAGTGTAGAGATAACCCACGCCCAAATGCAGGAGCAGCGTCGGCTTGAGGGTCTGATCGTAGTTGATGCGGGTCGTACTGGATTTATTGTCCGTTGGCGACGGCTGTGAAATGGGTCCCGCTATACCGTTGCTATTGGGATTCAAGGTCAGGATGCGCGAGAAATATCCGGATATCTTGACGGTGGAGCTAAGCGAGTGGTCCAACTTTACAGACCAGTTCGTGGTGTGTTGAAAGTCCGTGTAGGTCGGCAAAGCGTAGTTGTTGACCTTACCGGGAAGGTTGGGTAGCGGGATGAAATTCTGAATCGCCAACGCCACTGGATCCAACTGGGTTTTCGGAATCGCGGTTGTGAACGGATCGCGTATAGTTACGCCATTCACCGTTCTGGTCGAGTTCGGATCATAAACTTGATCTACGAACATCGTACGGCCCAGCGCATCCGGGCCGGTAAAAGTAGGAAAGAGCGCCGTGCTGGTAAAGTCCCCCGCCCGGTAGGCTGTCGTCGGAACCGTTTCAAGATTGGTAAAGCTCTTGGTCTCCTGGTACCGCTCCATGTTAAAGAAGAAGAAAGTCTTGTCGTGACCGTCGTAAACCTTGGGAATATCGATCGGACCGCCGATTGTGCCGCCGAAATCCTGCTTGCGACTGACCGGCCTGATTTGCTGTCCGTTCTTCAGGGCGTTGGTGGTGCCCGCGTTGGTGAAGGGCAAGCCGGCGTTGAACGCCTCGTTCACAAAGTACAAGTAGGCGCCTCCATGAAATTGGTTGGTGCCGGATTTCATGGTGTAGTTGAAGTACCCGCCCGCCGCTTGTCCAAACTCCGCCGCGAAATTGCTGGTCTGGATGGAGACTTCCTGGATCGCGTCCACGCCGCTTTGGTTGATCTGGGTGATCTGGTTCCACATGCCATTAGTCGCGTCCTGACCCTCGATGCGAATGGCTTCCGTGGAAGCTGGCAAACCGTTCACGCTTAATCCGGCATCCGTTCCATACACCACGCCCGGGAGAAGCTGGGAAACCGCCAGGGGATCCCGAATGTTACCGAATCCGTTAGCAAAGAAACTTGTGCCGCCACCCAGCGTGAGCACAGGAAGGTTGTTGGCGTCGTCGATGGTGACGTTGTGGCTCACCTCGCCGCTCTCGGTCTTCAGCAGGGGAGCGGCCTCGCTAACCGTGACGGTATCCGTCACCGCGCCGACTTCCAGCTTCACATCCTGCCGGGTGGCCGTCGCGACCGTGACAATCAGGTTCTCCCGGACGTACTTCTTGAAGCCCGTCACGGTGACCGTCAGCGAGTATTTGCCTACCGGCACGGGGATCACATAGTTTCCCGTGGCCGAGGTGCCTCCCTGGTACACTGCGCCGCTGTCGGCGTTCTTGACTTCGATCGATGCGCCAGGCACTACGGCGCCCGCTGGATCGGAAATCGTGCCGGTAAGCGACCCGATATTCGTTTGGCCAAAAGCAGCCACGGCCAGCACTAACAAACAGACTATGGTCTTGAATGAAGGCATGACACCCCTCTCGCCCGACTTTAGACTAACCCCTCACACCGCTAGAACCGAGGCAGAAGCCTCGTAGTAAGAAAACAGTAGATCGTCGCGAGTGTACATCGGGGGATGGGCACGGTCAAGGGTAAACTATGGCAACGCAAAGAATTTGACGCTGTTTTGATCGCTACTGCATGCAATTCAGTGGTTGGGCTGGGCGTTCGGCATAGGGCAGACCTGGCCGGTTCCTTCGCGAAGCGTCACAATCCGGTCCACCATAGTCTGATTCCAAAATTCACAGCCGCCGGCCGGCCAGCGGACCCGGATCCGGTCCACTTCAGTCGATTCACCCAACCCGAAGTGAACTCGCGGATCGTTGGCCGACAGGTAGCTGCCGTCGCCTCTTACCCAGCGCTGAAGAGATGTCCCGTCTTTCCGGATCATCTCGACCACGCTTCCATAGCCGGAATGGTTGGAACGCACTCCCTCCAGGTGGACCAGGATCCAGTGCCCGCGTTCCGGCGCCACGTTCAGCAGCAGGCGCGCCGGGCCGTTGTTGTTGGTGATCAGAATATCGGTTCCACCATCATTGTTCAGATCGCCGAATACTGCCGCGCGCGCAACGCCCAGGGGCTCCAGCGCCGGGCCTGCCGAAGCTGTGGCGTCCTCGAAACTTTTCCCCTTGCCCATATTCCGGAGCAGGAGATTGCGCTGGCGATACGGGAACGGGTCGCCTTGCTGAGCTCCCATCGCAATGACGGCTCCATTGGCGGCGAACATGTCCAGTAGTCCGCGATTCTGGATATCCAGCAAGCCGACTCCGAAGCCCGTGTATGGCTGGGAAATGTGAAATAGCCCAGTTTGTACGGTGGAATCGGCGTAATCGCCGTTCGGCTGCCGCCGGAACAACGTGAATCCTTCATTGGGAAGGTTGGTGATCACCACAGCTTCCCCGCCATCGCCATAAAGATCCCCCGCGGCGATACCCATTCCAGCTCTGGCGCGGCCGTCCGAAGCATAAGCCAGTCCGTGAGTGAGGCCGGCTTCCTTGAAAACCCGGTCTTTCTGTTTCGCCTCATTCAGCCAGAGATGATTCGCGGCGCCGTCGTTGGCGACCAGGAAGCTCGGCCACCCGCTCGAACCGAAATCGCCAGTGAGGATGCCGAGTCCGGGTCCGCGGGCGGCATTTAGGCCTACGGCAGCGGTAACGTCTTTAAACCGCCCGTTCCCCAGGTTGCGAAACAGCTGGGTGACGGTCCGGCCGAAGTTCTGCGGGCCGCAATAGTCACGCCGGCCATCCGACGTATAGCAGTTCCGGGGATAGAACTCCACGTAGTGAACCACGGCCAGATCCAGCAAGCCATCGCGATCGTAGTCGATAAACGCGGCGCTGGTGGACCAGTCGGACGACTGCACTCCGGCGCGGACGGTCACGTCCGTAAACGTGCCATTGCCGTTGTTGTGATAGAGGACGTTGGGGCCATAATTCGTTACGTACAGGTCCACGAAGCCGTCGTTGTCGAAGTCACCGGCGGCGACGCCCATTCCAAAATCGCGGTGTCCAACACCGGCTGCGTCAGTGACGTCGGTAAAAGAAAGTTTGCCGCTCGGGTTCAGGTTATTGCGGAACAGCCGGTTACCGGGCTTCCACCCGTCCGGCAAAGGGACCAGGGGCTTGCCTTGAGGGCTCATGGGCGCGCCCTGGATCAAATAGACATCCAGGTCTCCATCATTGTCGTAATCGATCAGCGCGGCGCCAGATCCCGTGATCTCCGGTAAGCCAAAATCCCCCGTGGCGCCGGAGAATTGCCAGAAGTCGAGACCAGTCTGCCTGGAGACTTCTTCGAAAATCGGAGCGCTGCGACGAGTAGAGGTGCAGGAGAGCAGGAGCGCAGTCAGCAGCGGCACGGTGGCCGCAAATTTCATCGCATCAGCATTGCACAGGCATGTTAGACTGTCAACGATTCGATGAAACGGGGTGCGGCACTTACCGTCTCGATTCTTGCCTGGCTGTTCCTTTGGTCTTGCGCCGGTCCGGTCCCGCCCATCCCCACGCTGTCGGTAGAGGGCCTCGACGCCGAGGTGCGCGACGTCATCTTGACCGCGCAAAAACAGGCCGTGGCGGCGCCATCAAGCGGCCAAGCTTCCGGACATCTGGGAATGGTGCTGCAAGCGAATTCGCTGAATCAGCCCGCGCTGCTTTCCTACCAACGGGCGATGCGTCTGGAACCCAAAGAGTTTGCGTGGCGATATTATTCGGCGCTGGTGCTGCAGCAAATGTCACAGCCGGAAAAAGCATTGGACGCTCTTGCAGGCGCGCTGCGTATCCGTTCCGGCTATGCCCCCGCGGTTCTGCGGCAGGGCGACGTGCTCTTCCAACTGGCGCGTTTCGCGGAAAGCGTCGCCGCTTATCAGTCGGTCCTGGCGCAGGATCCGGCCTCGGCCGAAGCGCTATATGGATTGGCGCGGGTGAAGCAAGCGCAAGGCGACATGTCTGCGGCGGAAGATTTCTACCGGCGGGCCTGCCAGGCTTACCCGGCATTCGGTGCCGCGTATTTCGGTTTGGCCACGGTCGGCCGGAGTCTGGGGCACGAAGCGGAGTCAGCCAAGAACTTCGAGATGGCCAAGCGCTACACCAACGACCGTCCCCGAGTGGACGATCCGCTGCTCGGCCAAATCGCAGAGCTATCCACGGGTATCTCGCGTCGCCTCGATGAATCCAACCAGCTTGCCAAACAGGGAAAGATGGACGAAGCAGCCATGCTGAATGAGAAAATCCTGGAGCGGGACCCGGAGAACCCCTCTGCTATTGTGAATCTCCTGTATCTGGCACGGTTCGTGACGAGGCTGGACGGTCAAGTGGAAACGCTGTACGCCCAGGCAAAACGGATCGATCCTCAGAATCCGGTCGCTTATACCTACTACGGGGTCATAATGCTCCGCCAAGGCAAATTCGAGGCAGCGGCCGCGGCGCTGCGGAAATCGATGGAATTGAAACCGGATAATGCGGAACCTCACAAGTGGCTGGGGGAGATTCTGGAGCAGCAGAACCGGCCAGCCGAGGCCATCCAGCAATATCAACGCGCGCTGGCGGCCGAGCCTTCCGATCGCCCCCTGCAAATGAAACTGTGGTGGAACCTAATCATCCACGACCGGGGCCGCGAAGCGATCCCACAGTTACTCCCGGCTCTCCAGATCGATGACTCGTTCACCTCCATGCGGCTGGTGCTGCTGGGCGAGGCTTATCGCACCACCGGCGAAATAAGCAAATCGCGCCAATATTTGGAGCTGGCTCGCGATCGCGTGCGCAGTAAGGGTCCGCCGGATCTGCTTCCGCAGATCGAACAGGAACTGAAGGATCTGCCGCAAGAACGTTAGAAAACGGGTATCATCTGACCAATCATGCGCTGGACCGTTCGGGGACGGTTGGGACGTGGGCTGGCTATGCTAATCCCACTGCTGGGTGATTCGGGCTGCTCACGGCAGAACAACGAAGCCCTGTTGACGCAGCACCGTAACCTCGGCAAAGCGTTTTACGAGAACCCGACCACCAAGCAGGAAGCCGTACAGGAATTCCAGCAGGCGCTCGCCCTGGCTCCGGACTCGGCCCGTGAAAAACTGAACTACGCGCTCGCCCTGCTGCGAGCGTCAGGGCACGACGATGAGGCAGTGCGAATCCTTCAAGAGGTCCAGCGCCAGGATCCCTCGCTGCCCCACACCTGGTTCAACCTCGGGATTTACTACAAGCGCCAAGGAGACGTGAGTCGAGCCATCGCGCAGTTTGAAGGACTGCTGACGCGCGCGCCGGCGGAGTCGATCGCACACTATCAACTCGGAGCGCTGTACCGGCAAGTAAATCGCAATATGGAGGCACAGGCTCAGTTCGAGCGCGCCGCGGAACTGGACCCGCTGCTGGCTGCTGCGCCGTTCCAGCTTTACAATCTGCAGCGGCTGGCCGGGAATACGGCGCAGGCAGACCGCTACCTCGCCGATTTCCAACGTATCCAAACCGTGCAGAAGAGCTGGGTGGTGCCGGAAGACGTTGAGTGGTGCGGATATGCCGAAATCTACGACCCGCCAGCAGCTCGCGTGGAATCGGCAGCGCCGCCGGAACCGACGTTCGCCGATACGGGTCTGGAGGGCGGCGCGGTGGACTTCGCAACCGCTGGGATGACGTTGATCGACTCTACGGGCGGTGGCCAAACTGATCTTCTGGTGTGGTCGTCACAGGGGATACGGCTTTACCAGCATGGTCAGCAGCTCGCCGCCGGCACTGGACTGGAGAGACTGACTGGCGTGATCGACGTCGCGCCTGGCGATTTCAATAACGACGGTCTGATGGACCTGTGTGTGCTGACCGCCACCGGTCCGGCATTGTTTCGCAACACCGGTGGCAAATTTGTCCGGGATTCCGCACGCCTTCCCGCGCGGCGCTTCGAAAAAGCGGTGTGGCTCGACTTCGATCACGATTACGATCTGGACCTGGTTCTGCTGGGCGCGCAACCGGCGCTCATGCGAAATCAGGGAACCGCCGGCTGGGCGGATCGCACTGCCGATTTCCCGTTTGTGAAAGGCGCGGCCTCCAACGGTCAAAAGCTGCGTGTCGATGCCGACAGCAAGGCTTTCGATCTGGCCGTGTTCTATCGTGATCGCGGGCCGGTGCTGTATCGCGATCAACTCGGCGGCCGGTACACGGTGGAGACGGTTCAATGGACTCCGCCGGTGCGGACGCAAGTGGATGCGGATTTCGACGACGACGGCCGGATGGACCGCGCCCGCATCGATCCGGATGGCAGCGTACATCTCTTGCGCGACTCATCGACTGGCAGCTCGCGAAGGTGGTTCAGCGTTCGGCTGAAGGGGGTGCGCAGTCTGAAGCTGGCCCAAGACGCGCTGGTCGAAATCAAGGCTGGGACCCTATACCGCCGTGAGTTCTACACCGGCGTGCCGCTGCTGTTCGATGCGGGCGACCACGCCAGCATTGACGCCGTTCGCATCACGTGGCCCAACGGGCTGATCCAGAACGAGGTCAAACAAGCGACAAATCAGGTCCACGCGTACGAGGAAGCGCAACGGTTATCCGGTTCCTGCCCCATGATCTGGACCTGGAACGGCCACGAGTTTCAGTTCATCACGGACGTTCTGGGAGTGGCTCCGTTGGGCGCGAGCGATGGCGACGGGAGCTACTTCCCGGTGGACCACGACGAGTACGTGCAGATTCCGGGCGGCGCGCTCTCACAGAAGGGCGGACGTTACGAGGTCCGCGTGACCGAGGAACTGAGCGAGGTCTCATATCTCGATCAAGTCCAGTTGTACGCGGTCGATCATCCCGCGGACACCGAGATCTTCACCAACGAAAAGTTCAAAGGGCCTCCCTACCCCGAGTTCAAGTTATTCGGGGTCGAGCATCGGATCTATCCCCAGGCAGCTCACGACGACCAAGGCCGCGACGTCTTGCCACAGCTCATTTCTAAAGACCGGCATTATCCCGATCAGTTTCGGCGCTCGGAGATTGGCGTGGCCGATCTGCACACGCTGGAGCTCGACTTCGGCAACGCGGCGGCGTCCGGCAAGGCCATCCTGCTGCTCAACGGCTGGGTCGATTGGCCGGATGGCAGCACCTTTCGCCGGGCGTCTCAAGAGTTGGCAGCGGGGCTGATCGTGCCGTATCTGCAGGTCCAAGACGCCCAAGGCCGCTGGAAGACGGTCAACCAAGACATGGGAATGCCGGCCGGCAAGCCCAAGACCATCGCGGTTCCCGTGGAGTTTCTGTCCGCGAGCCGCAAGGTCCGCATCGTCACCGATCTGTGCGTGTACTGGGATGAAATCTTCCTGAGCGAAGGCCCGTCGGAAGCTGGCATGGAGCCCAAGCTGATGCCGATGTTTTCTGGCGACTTGCATTTCCGTGGATTCTCAGAATCGCGCATCGACGCGCGCCGCCACCAGCCGGATACGTTTTTCTACGGCCACGTTTCCCCAGTCTCTTTCTGGAATCCCACCCCGGGCCTTTATACTAGGTTCGGCCGAGTGGATGAGCTTCTGAGGGAAGTGGACGACCGTCTGGTGATCATGGGCTCCGGCGACGAGGTTACGCTCCAATTTGAGTCGAAAGGGCTGGAAGCCCCGCGCGCTGGCTGGACTCGCGATTTCTTGCTCAAGGTCGACGGCTGGGCTAAGGATCGCGATCCGAATACCGCGTTTTCGTCCACGGTTAGTCCGCTGCCATTCCACGGGATGTCCCGGTACCCGTATCCGGTCACAGAGCATTATCCGCGCGACGCCGCGCACGACGACTATCAGCGCTCGTTCAACACACGGCCGGCGGCGGCCGTGATCAAACCGATGGAGTCCCGTTGAAGTTCAAGATTCTCATCGCCCTGTTGCTGCTGAACGCAGCGTATGTGGCGGCGTTGCCATCGGCCACCATCTTCTATGTAGCCAACGTCCTGTTGCACGTGGTTCTGGGTCTCGCCGGAGTAGTCGTGCTCTGCTGGCAGTGGCGACGCAGCCCGAAGATTGCAGTGTTGGTGGTCGCCGCGCTGCTCGGCGGATTCTTGGTAGTAAAGGGCGCGATCATCGATAATCGCTGGGCGCTGTGGGCGCACGTCGCGCTGGGTATCTTCGGATTAGCCATGCTGTTGCCCCCAGGACTCTGGCGCGCTGGGCTCGCCGCCCTGGCGATTTTAGCTGCCACGCTGCGTTTCGGCTGGCCCGCTGAGCGTACCAAGAATCCCGAAACAGTCCCGCTGTCGATGGCCGGAGAAGGCGCCGGGCCTAAATCACCCTTCTGGCCTTCGGCGGCCAACACCAACACGGGCGCCATCATCCCGTCCGATTTCTTCATGGACTCGGCGCTGTGCGGCGAGTGTCACAAAGACATCTACCAGCAATGGCAGAGCTCCATGCACCACTTCGCGTCCTTCAATAATCAGTTCTATCGCCGTTCCATCGAGCACATGCAGGAGTTGAGCGGAACCCAAGGCAGCAAGTGGTGCGCCGGATGTCACGACCACGCCGTTTTCTTCAATGGCCGCTTTGACCGTCCCATCAAAGAGCAAGTGGACACTCCGGAGGCACAGAACGGCCTGGGGTGCCTCTCCTGCCACTCCATCGTGCATGTCAATGGATCGGTGGGGAACGGCGGCTTCACAATAGGATACCCGCCGCTGCACAATTTGGCGTCGAGCAAGAATCCGTGGATCAAGAAAGCCAACGAGTTCATCACCTACCTTAATCCGGAACCACATCGCCGCACGTTCATGAAGCCCTTCATGCGCCAGGATTCGTCGGAGTTCTGCGCAGCTTGTCACAAAGTACATCTCGACGTGCCCGTCAACAATTACCGCTGGTTCCGCGGCTTCAACGAATACGACAACTGGCAGGCCAGCGGAGTTTCAGGACAAGGCGCACGGTCGTTCTACTACCCGGCCGAATCCGCTACGTGTAGTAAGTGCCACATGCAACTGGTAGCCTCGCAGGATCCCGGTAATCACGGAGGCATGGTGCACTCGCACCGCTTCGCCGCCGCGAACACGGCTGTCGCATCCGTGAATAATGATGCGGCTCAGCTCAAGGAGACTGAAGACTTCCTAAAGTCGGGCTTCATCACCGCGGATCTGTTCGCCGCAACGGAAGTCACTTCCACGCCGGGACAAGTCCAGATGCTGCGGCGTGCAACGGATACTCCAGTCCTCGCGTCCACCTTCGCGGTCGGCGAGGAAGCAGAGCAAACGGGTCCGGCGGTAATCCGCGAGGTCGGCAAGATCGCCGCGCCTTTGGACGCGCCTGGCGTGAGTTTTCGTCCGGGCTCTACTGTGACCATTGACGCCGTGGTGCGCACACGAAAGATCGGACACTTCTTTCCCGCCGGCACCGTGGATGCATTCGATGTGTGGCTGGAATTCAAGGCGACCGACGCTCGTGGTCGCGTGCTGGCATGGAGCGGTCGAGTCGAAGACAACGGGCGCGGACCCGTCGAGAAGGGAGCGCACTTCTACCGCTCCTTGCAGCTCGACGCGGAAGGAAACCCGATCAACAAGCGCAACGCCTGGCAGACGCGCAGCGTCTTGTACGTGCGGCTGATCCCACCGGGCGCCGCGGATACGGTGCATTTCCGGCTGCCGATTCCCAAAGACGTGGAAGGGCCCATCACGCTCGAAACGCACCTCAACTATCGGAAGTTCAGCGAGTATTACACCAAGTACGCGTACGCCGGCGTGGCCCAGTCCGGCCGCGCAGGTCTCGATTTCGACAGCCGCACCTACACCTTCGATTCGAAGCCAGTTCCGGATTTGCCGATCGTGACGCTGGCGCAGGCAAAGACCGTCGTCGCCGTGGGCGAGCCAACCTGGCAGCCCGTTCCACGCAAACAAGACCGGGAGCGCTGGAACGACTGGGGCATCGGCCTGCTGCTGCAAGGCGACCTTAAGGGTGCCGAATACGCATTCCGCCGCGTGACTGAGATCGAGCCAGCCTATCCCGACGGATGGGTGAATGTTGCGCGAGTGCTGATCCAGGAAGGCGAAACTGATATCGCGCGTCCGTTCGCGGATAAAGCTCTGGAGTTAAGCCCCAAGCTGGCACGGGCCCACTTCTTCCGTGCCATGATCCAGAAAGCAGATGGCGATTACGATGGCGCGCTTAAAAGCCTCGCCCAAGTCGAGGATCAGTATCCGCGGGATCGCGTTGCGCTGAATCAAACCGGGCGCATCTTGTTTCTACAGCGCCGATACAGGGAAGCAATCCATGTGCTGCAACAGGCGCTGGCCGTGGATTCCGAGGATCTTCAGGCCCACTACAACTTGATGCTCTGCTACCGGGGCCTGGGGCAGACCGACAAAGCAGAGCGCGAAGAAGCCCTGTTCCGCCGCTTCAAAGCGGATGAGGCTTCGCAGCAGTTGACGGCTCGCCCCCGACAGTTGAGTCCCGAGGACAACAATGAGAGACAGCCGATTCACGATCACGCTCCTGAGCCTGGTGTATCTTACGGCCTGCGGGACGGTGCACACACCATCAAACCAATTGCGCGAGACACAGCCGGTGAATTTCACAGACGTGACCGCGGAAGCGAACATCCACTTTCAGCACAACTCCGGCAAGGAAGGTAAGAAGTGGCTGCCGGAGACGCTGGGGCCGGGCTGCGCCTTCTTCGATGCAGACGGCGATGGCTGGCTCGACATTCTAATCGTGAATGGAAAGAACTGGACCGGACACGGTACGCCCACCACAGCGGCGCTTTATAGAAACGATCAGCACGGACACTTCACCGACATCACCGCAGGCAGCGGCCTGGACTTCGAGGCCCATGGCATGGGCGTCGCCATCGGCGACTTCGATAACGACGGTCGCGATGACGTCTACATCACGGCGCTGGAGGGGGACCGCCTGTTCCACAACGAAGGCGCGGGACATTTTCGCGATGTCACCGCCGCCGCGGGCATCCACAATGCAAACTTCGGAACCAGCGCTGCCTGGCTCGATTATGACCAGGATGGCAAGCTCGATCTATTCGTAGCGAACTACGTCCAGTGGACACCGGAAGCCGATCTGTATTGCTCCATGGACGGATTGACCAAGTCCTATTGCACGCCTGAGTCGTACAAAGGCACATCCTCGAAGCTCTACCGGAATTTGGGCGGCGGAAAGTTCGCTGATGTAACTGACCTGGCGGGCCTGGGCGATCCCACCGCCAAGTCGCTCGGCGTCGCCGCTTTCGATTATGACGGCGATGGTTTTACCGATCTTTTCGTGGCCAACGACACCCAGCCTAACAAGCTGTATCACAACCTGAAAAACGGGAAGTTTCAGGAAGTCGGGCTTTCCGCTGGTGTGGCGTTCGGCGAAGACGGCGTGGCGCGGGCCGCCATGGGCGCTGATGCAGCCGACTACGATCGATCCGGAAGACCGCATCTGATCGTCGGCAATTTCTCCAATCAGATGCTCGGTCTGTATCACAACGAAGGCAACGGTCTGTTCGTGGACGAAGCCCCCAAATCCGCGGTCGGGCGCGCGAGCCTTCTGAAACTGACGTTCGGACTGTTCTTCTTCGACTACGATCTGGATGGGTATCCGGATATTCTGGCGGCCAACGGCCACCTGGATGAAGATATTGAGCGAGTGCAGCCCAAGGTGCATTACCAGCAGACGCCCTTGTTGCTAAGGAATCAGGGCAATGGAATGTTTCAGGAGGTGACCGCTTTTCCAAATCCATTGGTGGCACGCGGAATGGCGTACGGCGATTACGACCGGGACGGAGATTTGGACGTGTTGATCGCCACCAATAACGGCCCCGCTCATCTGTATCGCAACGATGTTTATCGCAACGGCGGTGGCAACGGCAACCACTGGCTTAGCGTGAAGTTGGAAGGCACGCGTTGCAATCGCAACGGGATCGGCGCTATGGTGCGAGTGACCAGCGCGGGAGGGACGCAGTGGCAGACCGTGCACAGCGGTTCGAGCTTCTGTTCCGCCAGCGACCTGGCACTCACCTTCGGATTGGGCCGCGATGAGATTGCGACGAGCGTTGAAGTTCAGTGGCCCAGCGGCCCGACGCAAATGCTAAAGAATGTCCCGGCCGGACAACATCTGGTGATCAAACAACAATGATGGATGTCTTAGCGCTCTCCGGAACTGAGCAAGCTCGGCTGATCCGTAACGGCCAAGTGTCGTCGGCGGAGTTAGTGGACGCGCACCTCAAGCGCATAGAACAAATAAACCCGAGCCTGAACGCGGTGGTCGAGGTGCTCGCGGATGAAGCGCGCAAAGCGGCGCGTCAAACGGACGAACAGCGCACCCAGAAAGTAATGCTCGGTCCGCTCGCGGGTGTTCCCTTCTCGATCAAGGATTCGATCGAAGTGGCTGGGACGGTGTGCACCGCGGGAACGCTTGGACTGCGATCGGCCCCGGCTTCGACACAAGACGCCACTCTCGTAGCGCGTCTGCGGGCCGCCGGTGCGATTCCGGTTGCCAGAACGAATCTGCCGGACCTCTTGTTTGCCTTCGAAAGCGACAATCTGATCCACGGCCGGACCAATAATCCTTACGACCTGTCGCGCACTTCCGGCGGCTCCAGCGGTGGCGAGGCCGCGCTGATCGCGGCATGCGGATCGCCCTTCGGACTGGGGAGTGACGCGGCCGGTAGCGTCCGCCTGCCTGCGCATTTCTGCGGCATCGCCAGCATCAAGCCGACCTCGGGACGCCTGCCACGTACCGGCCATTTTCCGCCCGTTGGCGGGTGGATCGAAACGCTATGGCAGATTGGCCCCATGGCGCGCCGCGTCGAGGATCTGTGCACGATGATTCCGCTTCTCTCCTATCCGGACGGGCTGGACTTCACAGTGATCGGAATGCCGAATCGAAATCCCGAGGCAGTTCGCATTGGCGATCTGCGCGTCGCCTTCTTCACAGATAACGGAATCGCGCCGGCGGATCCCGAAACCGTGGCGGCCGTTCAGAAGGCTGCTGCCGCACTCGCGAACGAGGTCCAGACGATGGACGAGCGGCGTCCCCCCGGTATCGAGAAAAGCTACACGCACGAAATGCGCCTGATCGGTCCGGATGGTGGCGACGGCTTGCGGGGGCTTCTGCAATACGTAGGGAGTACCCAAACGCATCCGCTGCTGGACGGCTGGCTGGCGAAACTCGAACCATACCGCACGACCCTTGCGGGGTTCGCCCAGTACTGGTTGGAGCTGGATCAATTCCGTGCCCAGATGCTCGCGTTTCTGAGAGATTACGACGCGATCCTGTCGCCGGTCTGCGCTCATGCGGCGCTGCCGCATGGCACTTCGATCGACGAAGGCACGTTCCAGGGATTCAGCCATACAATGACCTACAACGTTACCGGATGGCCTGCTGCCGTAGTTCGCTGCGGGCAGACGGCAACGGGTTTGCCGATCGGTGTGCAGATCGCCGCGCACCCTTGGCGCGAGGATGTGGCTCTACGGATCGCCGGCCGGCTCGAAGAGTTGTGCGGCGGATGGCAGCCCGGCTCGCTGGTGTGAGCGCGATCGTGGACGCAGACCAGGTCATCGATCCCATAGCGGCCTACGATCGAATCGCGCCCGCGTTTGGGCGTTTGACGGAGCAGCGAAAGCCGTATCTGGATCGCATCGATCAGCTGGTTCTCTCCGAAATCGCGCCGGGCGGCCGCTCCATGCTCGATGTCGGGAGTGGCGATGGCTTTCGCGCCCGCCGCATCGCGGAGATTCGAGGCATCGAGGAACTTGTGTTGCTCGAGCCAAGCCGGGCGATGCAGGGCACCGTTTCGGAGTACGCCAAGGTCTGGACCATGCGAGCCGAAGAACTTCACTCGGTTCAAGCCGAGTTTGACGTCATCACCAGTCTATGGAATGTCCTTGGACACATTTTTCCCGCGAGCTCTCGTGTGGAGGTGCTCCGTCAATTCGCCCGCCTGGTATCTCCGAATGGCAGGATCTTTGTCGATGTGAATCACCGCTACAACGCTCGCCACTATGGATCGCTGCGAACGGCTTTGCGCTTCATTCACGACGGCGTTTCCTGGGACGAGACGAATGGTGATGTGCTGGTCTCTTGGGCCGCCGGAGACACTCGCTGCACGACTCGGGGCCACGTTTTCACCGACAAGGAATTCCGCTCTCTTTCCCGTGCCGCTGGCCTTAGGATCGAGAAGACTTTCGCCGTCGATTACGCCACCGGAGAACAGCGGCGACGAAGTTGGCAGGGAAATCTCCTCTACATGCTGCGGCCGGCCTTCGCAGCAGCCTGAGCAGATCGCTGAGAAAGGCTCCGAATCGCGTCGCGCAGACTCCGGGAGACCTCCGCAATCTGCTCATCAGTCAGGCTATTGAAGAATGGCAGCGCCAGCGTCCGATCCGCCACCTGCTCCGTGACAGCCAGATCGTCTCGCGAATTCGCGTACTTCGCGAAGAGCGGCTGCAGATGCAGAGGAGCGAAATAACGGCCGCAACCGATTCCCCGCGCCGTCAACTGGTCGCAAATGGCGTCTCGGTCGGCTCGCGTAAACTCGCAGGTCAGACGAACGACGAATACGAACCAGCATACACGCCCGCCCTCGATTCTAAGCGGCGGAACAATCAGTTCGGGGATGGTCTGAAGCGCTTTCGCATACCGCATTGCAACGGCCGCACGAGCTTCAAGAATTCCGCCGAGCCTCTTCGTTTGCGCGAGGCCCAAAGCGCAATTGATCTCAGAGAGGCGATAGTTGTACCCCAGAAGGCCGTGCTCCAGCCAGCCGTCGGCCGGCATCCTCCCCTGATTACGGAGCGCCCGCATGATTTTCGTAAGGTGGGAATTCCGCGTGACGATCATTCCACCTTCTCCGGTCGTGATCGGTTTATTGGGATAGAACCCAAACACACCGAAATCGCCGATTCCGCCGACGTTCCGTCCGCGATATTGCGCCCCGATGGCCTCGCACGAATCCTCAATCACGGCCAGACCGTGCCTTCGCGCGATCTCCAGAATAGGATCAAGATCCGCGGGATATCCGAAGGTGTGCACGACAATGATGGCGCGGGTGCGTGGCGTGATCACCTTCTCGAGCCGGCCGGGATCCAGGTTTAAAGTAGTGGGGTCGATGTCGACGAATACGGGCGTGGCTCGCTGGTACAGCACGGCATTGCCGGCTGCAATGAAAGTGAAGGACGGCAGAATCACCTCATCGCCTTCGCCGATGCCCAGTGCGCTGAGGCACAGATGCAGCCCCGCGGTCCCCGAACTGACGGCGATACCGTGGGGCACGCCCGCGGCTTTCGCCATCGCTTCCTCGAATTCCACCATTCTCGGGCCGATGCTGAGCCGCGGCGTTCGCAATACGCTCACCACGGCTTCAATGTCGGCCTCGGTGATATCGGGAGCCGAGAGTGGGATTCTCATTTCCATGGGTCAGGCGCTAGCCTCCAACACACGGGCCCGCTTGATCAGGAGCTCCTCGCCTAGAGGCACGGACGCGAGCACAGCGACGATTCTCTCCGATGCCCGGCCATCTCCATACAGGTTCTCCATGCCCTCCAGCGAGCACCGGAATCCTTCGCCTCTTGCCGTTCGGATCCGGTCGAGAATGGACGCGACGGTCGCCACTGCATCGAGCACATTGCGGCCGCGCTCGCGCCCCCGCTGTCGAATTCCGACATCCACCACCGGCAGGGCAAAGGAGGCCGCCTCAATGATCCCGCTGCTGGAATTCCCGACCAATAGATCCACGAACTGCAACAAGCTCCAGTAAACGATCGGATCCAGATTGACGATGACCTTGCCGTCGCCGCGCTCGCGCAAGCATAATTCCATTCGCTCGATCAGCGCCCTGCTTCCGGCATCCGCGTTCGGATAGCAGCACAGCAGCTGCCCCGGCATGGACTGAATCGCGGAGAACATGGCGTCCGCCTCGCGAATAGTATCGCGAGCGATGGTCGTCGGATGATACGTAATCAGCGCGGTCGGTCGTCCGAGGTCGACTGAAAGGCGCGTCTCCAGTTGTTCGCGGCTTAAAAGCGCACTGCGCCGCAGGTGATCCAAAGCCGCGGCTCCGGTGCGGTGGACGCGCCAATCTTCTTCGCCCATAGCGATCACTCGCGCGCGCGCCAAGTCTGTGGACGTGAAGTGGACGTGGCTGAGCTTGGTCAGAGCGTTGCGAACCGCGTCATCGATGGCCCCTTCACTAATTTCCCCTCCTTCAATATGTGCAACCGGAATCCGCAGGGCCAAGGCGACCGAGGCGGGCGCGAGCATCTCGTAGCGGTCGGCGGTCAAAACAATCAGGTCGGGACGCATTTGTCCGAGACAGTCCGCCAGACTCAGGGTCGCTACCCCGATGGTCTTCGCCATGCCGACGTCGCTGTCCGAACTCATCAGGCACTCGATCCGCGCGTCGACGTGGAACCCGTCTTTTTCAATCTCCTGGACCGTGCAGCCGAATTCCGGAGACAGGTGCGGCCCCAACGCGACAATCTTCAGATCCACATCCGGATGCGAGGCCAAGTCATGCAAGGGCCAGTACAGAAGGCTATAATCAGCGCGCGAGGTGGTGACGACGGCGATCTTTCGTTTCATCATCAAACTCCTACGGCGCCGGCCATCGCGTTCAACACGAGCTTGCTGGGCACATATTCCGGAACGACCGAAGTCAGCGCTCGGATGAGTCCGCGATGATCGCGGCGCTCGATGCGGGCGGACAATTGTTCTACGATATCTTCCAATTCTGCGTGCTCAAGCCTGCGAGTGCTGACAACCTTAAGAGGGCCCTCGACCAATCCATCCTCAATCTCGGCCTCGTACGTGAGTTCTTCCGTGAGCTTATCTCCCGGACGCAGGCCCGTAAACTGGATCGGGATTTCCTTGCCGGCAGCGCGGATCAGGAACCCGGCCAACTCTGCGATCCGCACGGGCCCGCCAACCTCCGGCAGAAGAATTTTGCCTTCGCAGGCGGCAGCGCCGCAGGCCACAACCGCCTCGACCGTCTGGCCTAGCGAAAGAAACCAACGTCTCGCTTCTGCGTGCGTGACCGTAACGGACGTGCCCTCCGCAATCTGATTCAAGAAAACCGGTACCACGCTACCGCCTGATCCGATGACGTTAACCAGCCGGATCGCATTCATCCGGCATGCGCTCCCGCTGAGCGCCACTATCGCCAACTCCGCAATTCGCTTGGAAACACCCATCACGCTATGGGGATTCACCGCTTTGTCGGTGGAGATCAGAACAAACCTCGACGCTCCATGGCGGATGGCTGCTTGCGCCAGGGTCCATGTGCCGATCGCATTGTTTTGCACCGCCGCGATAGGGTTGAGCTCCAACAGGGGCACGTGCTTGAAAGCCGCCGCGTGATAGACGATCTCAGGGCGAAATCGGCAGAAAATATCGTCGAGCAAGTCGCTGTCATTCACGGATCCCAGGAAAGCTTCGCGAGGCACATGTGCCCAAACCTGCTCCAGATTCCGCTGGATTTCGAATAAGTTGTATTCGGAGGAGTCGAGAAGAACAAGGCAACCAGCGTCGGCGCCGGCAATCGCATTGGCCAATGCGGACCCGATATAACCGCCGGCACCCGTTATAAGAACACGCCGTCCGGAGTGGGCGGATGCGAACGGCATGCTATCAGTCCGATCGTTCGGCTGTGGAAGGAAGCGGCCCCATGCACGCGTTTCGGAACCGGACATCTCTCAAGACTACTTGTCCGGATATCAGGTTGCAATCATTGGAATCTCAATGGAAAGTTCTAAGAGGAGCACATTGAAGCACGACGGGAGCCGCGCTGGATCGGTAAACACTGCGCGACGGATCCGGCGGAATCGGTCGGTAAGGATATTAAGATGACCAGGCGCAAAGCATTCCCAGCTCTTCTACGACTACGGGATCGTAGGTACAGAAAACCGATTGAGTAAGTGCAGGGGAATGCCCTTAGGGCTTCGCGGACGGCGGCTGCCAAAGCTCAATCTTATTCCCATCCAGGTCATAGATCCACGCGAAGCGACCGTAGGATTCATTCATTCGTTTGGCGTCAATCTTTACTCCCTCTTGTTTTAAACGGTCGAGCAAGGTATCCAGATCGTCCACGATGTAGTTGATCATGAACGGTTGCGTGGCTGGGATATAGTCGGTGGAAGTGGGGAAAACGGTCCAAACTGTAACGTGTTCCTTTTGCGGGTCGTCGTGTTCGCGCCACGGAAGCGTCGCGCCTTGGCCTTTGTCAGCGAGTCCAAGATGCTTCGAATACCATTCGCGCATCTGATCGCGATTAGCGGATTTGAAGAAGACACCGCCGATTCCAAGGATGCGTCCGCGCTGCTCCGTTTTGACGGGCGGCTTCGACTTTTCAGGTTGCGGAGATGGCACTTCCTGTCCTCCTTTTGAGCAAACCGAGACAAGCAACAGCGAGCAAAGCGCAATTGTGCTCCAGGGTATTCCTTGCATGTGTGGATTGTACACGAGTTTCGATCCAACGGAGAAAACGGTTCGCTCAAGGTTCGCCCAGATTTACCGTTTTGGATCGCGCATTAGGTCTCGAGCTGAACGTGCTGGCCCGCGCGACTCCCGTGGTCAGGCCGCAGGGAATTCATCGCCACCCTGCCTGGAAATCAAGCCCCGGGCCTACTTCGCGACGGCCTTGGCTTCGCTTGAGTTTTCCGGCCGGGCTGGAACCGCCGCAACTGGGATCCCCTTCGCTTGCATTAGGGATTCGAGCAGTGTCACGGTTTTCGGGAACGCATCCGCACCGCCGCGAACACCGCCGGCGCCGCGTGCGACATCCAGGGGAGTGCGGCCATTTGCATCTTTGGCGCTCAGGTCGGCGCCGTGGGCGACGAGGAATTCGATGAACTTGTCGAAGCCGTGTTCGGCGGCGCCATGCAAAGCGGTCTGGTTCGGAACAGCGTTCGCGCTCGGCATTTGACTGCCGCGACGGAAGGCCAGCGCGATGTTCGCGGAGGCGCTATACCCCGCAGTGCCAGGAGCAGCCGGAGCCGCAGCTGCCGGAGGAGCGCCACCGCCGCCTCGACCGCCACGACCACCACCCGCTGCGCGATCCACGACCGAGCGGGCGTTCACGTTAGCACCAGCTTTGATAAGGAGATCCATGCTGGCGAGCACGCCTTCGTCGGTACGATTGCGTCCACGTGTGGCGCGTGTGCCGAAGTCGACGCCGGCAGCAGCCATCAGCGGCGTGATACCTTCCTTGCTCGGCAAATCGACCAGCGCTTTGTATTCGAGCAGCAGCGCGATGAACTTGTCATCGCCGCCGCGGGCCGCACGCAAGAGAGGCGTGGCGCCTTGGGCGAGCATACCGTCGCCGCCGCGATCCTGCGGAACATCGCGATACGGCGGACGCCGCTTTAACTGAATATTCGGATTCGCGCCGCGCTCGAGCATCATGCGCCCAACATCGACGGCCGTAAGTTTGTCCGGACTCGGGAGGACGGCCACCGCGCCGTTCCCCTTCATCGGAAGCGTGCTGACGTCGGCCGCCATGTAGACTGGCGAGCGGCCGAAGAGGTCCCACTTATCGAGATCGGCTCCGCCTTTCACCAAAACGGCGGCCGTATCGAAATGCAGATTCTCCAGCGCGAGAAGCAGGGGCGTCTCACGGTCCGGATCTTCGGAATCGGGATCGGCATGGGCGTCCAGCAGATTCTGAACGCACGCCACGCAACCTTCGCGAGCGGCGTAGTGCAGCGGAGTGAAGCCGCCCTTGTTCATGTCCTTAGGACGAGGTTCCTGGATGACCTTACGCTCCCACTGATTGATCTTGCCGTGATCGTTCAGGTTCGCGTCCTTCGACGCCAGGAACTTCACCATGTCAGCCTGGCCTTGCGCGGCAGCCCACATGATCGCGCTTTGGCCGCCCCAGGTTTCTTTAGCATTGATGTCGGCGCCCGCGGCAAGCAGCGTCTTGGCCGCGTCTACCTTGCCGCTGCGCGCCGCTGCCATCAGCGGAGTTTCGCCATCGGGAGTCTTGAAATTAGGATCGGCGCCGGCCTTAAGGAGCGCGTCGATGATCGGCGCCGAGCCGATGATCGCGCCTTCGGTGAGGGCCGACGTCCCGAACTGGTTCTTCAGCTTGACATTGGCGCCGGCTTTGATCAGCGCACGGACAAGTTCCAGATCGCCGTTCGCCGCGGCATACATGATGGCGGTGCTGCCATCCGCTGCGGTGGCATTAACATTTGCGCCCTTCGAGCCCGCCAGACTCATGGCGGCGGCGTGGTCGCCGGATTCCGCCGCGTCCAGCAGCGTCGTCGTCGAATCAGCGGCCGACAGCATTGATACGCCGCCCAGCAGCGCGAATATTGCGACTGCGAACTTGCGCATGCCTAAACCTCCGAGAGCCCGTTGACGCTGTCGCCGATGGCTTTCACCGGGATGTCATTGCGCTGCAGCAGTGTAAGAAGCAGGTCGCCATGGCGCGAATCCTGGGGATACTTCAGGTGCTGGCCGCCCTTGATCTTTCCGTTGGCGTGGCCCAGGATCACCGAGGGAAGCGGATCGTTGTTGTGGCGGTCGCTGTTGCTCATGTCGCTTCCGAACAGAATCGTGGAATGATCGAGCACCGTGCCGTCGCCTTCTTTCGTAGCCTCGATCTTCTTGATGAACGCGGCGAACACTTCCGCGTGATACTTCTGAATCTGCACCAGCTTGTCCATCTTTTGAGGATTGTTGCCGTGATGCGACAGCGGATGGAACCCCTCGGCAATACCAAGGTTGGTGTACGTGCGCATGCTGGCTTCGCGATCCATGGAGAACGTAATCACGCGCGTGATATCAGCCTGGAACGCCAGGGACATCAGGTCGAACATCAGCTTGAAATACTCGGTGATATCGTTGGGCGTGCCGATCGGCGCATCCGGAATACTTAGCGCTCGGTCGTCCGGCTTCGATGCCATCTGCACGCGGCGCTCGATCTCGCGAACGGAATCGAGATAGTCGCTGACGACCACGCGGTCCGACACGCCGAGACTGGCCTGCAGGCGCTTCGCCTGTCCGGTCACGCGATCCAGGATACTGCCGGTTTCCGCCAGGATCTGGGCGCGTTCCTTATCCGTGTCGCCCTCCCCAAAGAGTTTTTGGAAAACCGCGCGCGGGTTGCCTTCCTGGGGCAACGACTGGGTCGGCGTGCGCCATGCGAGGCGGGCGCTGCCCTGCGCGGCGGTCAGTTCGAGCGACGGGAGACGGGTGTCTTGTCCCACGTAGCGGACAGCCATCTGATCGCAGCTCACGCCGGAGTTGGGATCGGCCTTACCGAAGTCCGAGGGCTTCACGCAGGTCAACCAGCCTTGCTCGATGTAGGCGTGGGGCTCGGGTGTTTCCGCAGGCTTGTTGCGCAAGCCGGAGACGATGGTCAGATGCTTGCGGAAAGGCTCCAGGGGCTGCAGGATCGGCGACATGGTGAAGCTCGTCCCGGTTTCCGCCGGCGACCAGCGATCCATGATCGCGCCGTGAGGGAAGCCCACAAAGGCAAAGCGTTTCGGGGTTTTGCCAGCGGGAGTGTCCGCCCACGCGGTGGCGGCCGGAACCATGGCCCCCAGAAGCGGCAGTCCGATGGAGGCTCCGATTCCCTTCAAGACCGTACGGCGTGGAACGTGCTTTTTCTCTATGAACATGATGTCGTCTCCTTCACCCTATCTGCTGGCACTCTGCACCGGCTGCGGGGCGCGGCGCATCTTGAACTGATCGCTATTAACCACCGCCTGGACGATGGCCGAAACCTTGTAATCCTTGGCCGCCGCGTCGTGCACGATCTTGCGGACGGTCGGCATGTCGTAGTATTCGCGAGTGCGGCCCATCGCGTAGGTCAAAAGGTTTTCCGCAAACGACTGGACGAACTGCTCGGGACGCCGCAGCAGCGCCTTGCGGAGATCGTCGGGTCCGTTGATCTTGGTGCCGTCCGGCAATTCACCGGCGGAATCGATGACCACGCCGGCGAAGCGGTCCTTGTCCCTCCACATTCCCGTGGCGTCGAAGTTCTCGAGCGCGAAGCCGAGCGGGTCCATAACTGCGTGGCACGACGAGCACGTCGGGCTGGCGCGGTGCTTCGCCATCATCTCGCGGACGGTGAGCGCTTTGGTGGTGCCGATGTCCTTGTCATTCAAGGTCGGAACGTTGGGTGGAGGGTTGGCTGGCGGGACACCCAGAATGTTGGCCAGGATGAACTTTCCACGGAGTACCGGCGATGTGCGGTTCGGATAGGCAGCCGCCATCAGGATGGCGCCCTTGCCCAGCAAGCCCCAGCGCGCCGAGTCTTTCAGTTCCACCCGGCGGAACTCATCGCCTTTCACGTCGGTGATGCCATACTGCAGCGCCAGACGCTCATTCAAGTAGGTATGGCTCGCCCGCAGTAAATCCACCACGTTGCGGTCTTCACGGAAGATACTGTCGGAAAACAGTGTGAGCTCGGTGCGGAAATCCTGACGTGGGTCCATGCGGCCGGAGGCGTACGGGAAGACGTCGAGATCCGGAACCACCGCGTCGAGCCGCGTCATGTCCAGCCACTGGAACACGAAATTGCTGGCCAGGGTCTTCGATCGCGGATCGGCCAGCATGCGCACGACCTGCTTGTCGAGTGTGGCCGTATCGTTGAGTTTGTTCTTGATGGCCAGATCCAGCAGCTCATCGTCGGGAATCGAGTTCCACAGGAAGAATGAAAGCTTCGACGCGAGTTCCAGGTCCGTGATGGCGTACTTCGCGCCCGGCTTCAATCCCGCGGGGACGCGCTCGCCGCGATACAGGAAGAACGGGCTCGCCAGCGTTCCGGTGATACCTTCGCGAATGCCGGTCTCGAAACCGCCCTGCTTTACGCCATCGGCGTAGTACTGCATCAGTTCGGCGATGTCGTCGTTGTTTACAGGACGACGATAAGCCCGCCTCGCCAAGGTCGAGAAAATTTCCTTCGCGCAGGCTTCGGGCGTCTTGGTTTTGTCTTTCGCGGGGTTGCAGGTGAAGATGCGGTCGCGGCTGGGCGTGGAACTGAGGCCTTTCACATCGAAGGGGCCCAGAAGTTGGAACGAGCTCACGCGGTAGGAACGGTCCTGGCCGCCGCCGAGCGAATTAATCTGCAACTGATCGTCGGATTCGGCAAAACTCTGGCGCCGGAACGTGACGCCGATCTTGTGCGGTCCGGCCGTCGCCTCGAATTTGATGTTCTTCAGGCGGACATTGACGCGATCCAGGGCGCCGTTCTGCACCTGATCGTAAAGCTTCATGTCTTCTTCGCCGCCGATTACCGTTTGATAGACGATTTTGTTGTCGAGCGTCACCACCAGCGGATTCTCGTATTCCATGCCGTTGCCCCAGATATGGGTGGCCATGTCGGGGATGTTGATGCGGTATTCGCCGTCGGCCGGGAGGTCCACTTTTGCGAGAACGCCGCCCCGTGTGCCCAGAGGCAACCCGGGCACGTGAGTGAGCTGGTTGCCGGCAGTCGCCCGGAACGTCCAGCCCGACGGGCGAGCATCGCCCTTGCCCAGCGCCTTGACCGCGACGTTACGGGCGGCGCTTACGTATTGCTCAATAAAGGAAGGTGAAACCTGCAGCGCGGACGCGATGTTGTCGAAGCCCTGCGCGACGTCATCCTGCGGCAGCTATTCCGCGCCGTTGACCTCGACCAATAGGAGATCGCGGACGGCGTTTGCGTACTCCTGACGATTCAACCGGTGCAGCACAACTTGATCGGTGACGTAGGCCTGGGTGGGAACCTTGTCGAGCGAATCTTCGAGCCACGCGACCAGCGAGTCGACAGCCTTGCCGTCCGGCTGCTTCGCTCCAGGAGGCGGCATGACGCGGCCGCGCAGCTTGCGCACCGCT
>Ga0105245_10000374_pt1 | contig 41635 bp, 35 predicted proteins | sample KBSM54metaG_FD_81523 | JGI IMG/M metagenome (GOLD analysis project Ga0105245, IMG submission 81523) | Miscanthus rhizosphere microbial communities from Kellogg Biological Station, Michigan, USA - KBS M5-4 metaG | ecosystem: Host-associated > Plants > Roots > Rhizosphere > Soil | place...
CATGAACGCAGAGATAACGAGAAATAAGCTAACGAGTCGAGTCATGACAGTGCTCCTTGGTTAGTGGTCGACAGCGGTGTTGACGTCGATCGCCGGCGGTGCCGGCAGATCGACCGTGACGTCAGGGGTCTCGACGCGCGGTCTCTTGATCGCGACCGTCTTCGCCGGCGGCGGCACGCCGGCATCGATCGCGATCGTCGGAGCGACCGCGATCGGCGCCGCATCCCCGGGTTTGGTCCCCGCGTCGAACGCGCGGAACGCGCCCGAACCGTTGGCGAGGATCGCCGGCGCTTCCGGAAGATCCGCTTTGTCGATGCGCGCGCCGCGGCGAGACCGATACCAGGCGCCGATGCTCGCGAGCGTCAACGCGAGGCCCGTTGCGGTCGCGACCGCGAGCTTGAACGTGTGGCGCGCGCCGGGCTGCGGCGCTGGCGTCGTCGCTAGAAAGCGATCGATCTCGAACACGACCTCGGTCGCGGTCCGCGGCCGTTCCGCCGGCGACTTTGCAAGCAGCCTGCGGATCAACCTCGAGATCTCCGGATCGAGCGCCTGCAACGGAGCCGGCGGCACCGGCGCGTTGATGTGCGCGGCCATGAGATCCGTCATCGATCCGCCGCGCCCGAACGGCGGCGCGCCACTGATCAGCTCGTAGAGGATGCAGCCGAGCGCGTAGAGATCGACGCGATGATCGCAGTCGGGCTGACCGAGGCATTGCTCGGGCGCCATGTACGACGGCGTGCCGAGCACGAGCCCGACCGTCGTGCGGACGACCGCGGTCTCGAGCTTCGCGATGCCGAAGTCGAGCAGCTTGACCTGCTCGCCGCCTTCGCGATCCGACATCACGAACACGTTGTCGGGCTTGAGATCGCGATGGACGATCCCGAGCTCGTGTGCGACCGCGAGTGGCGCTGCGATCCGGCGCGCGATCGCCAGCGCCTCGACGACCGGCAGCTTGCCGCGACGCTCGATCCGCTGCGCGAGCGACTCGCCATCGAGCAGCTCCATCGCGATATACGCGCAGCCGTTCTCGGTGTGGCCGAAGTCGTAGACCTCGACGATGCCGGGGTGGCGGATCGCGGTCGTCGCCCGCGCCTCGTTGAGAAACCGATCGAGTACGGCCGAGTGACCGCCGAGCTCCGGGCGCAGCACCTTGATCGCAGCGGGCCGATTCAACAGCGCGTGGGTCGCGCGATAGACGACACCCATGCCGCCCTCGCCGAGCTCGCCGGTGATGACGTACGGCCCGATCTTGGTACCGGGCTCGACGCCGAGCTTCGCGGCCGTCACGGCGCGTACCTCACGCCGACGACGACATCGAGCTCGCCGACCGCGGCCTGGAGCGCCCCGACCGGCGGGCATAGCGAGGCCGCGATCGCGCCGCGCAGCGCGAACAAGGGAGAGATGTCGTGCTCGACGCCGACCTCACCACGCACCAGGGGAGCCCACTGGTTCGTGCTGCCCACGCCGGGCACGACATCTCTCGAACTTCCGAGCAGCGAGACGTACTCGATACCGAGCTCGCCCACTGCAGTGACGCGGCCCCAGTCGAACACCGTGCGGTGCTCGATCGCCGCCGCGAGTTGCGCGACGGTCGCGTCGTTCATCGCGTCGTAGCGAAACATCTCGCCGACGCCGAGCGCGGCTCCGAGCTCGGCGCCATCGAACGCGTGCCACAGCGCCGTCGCGTGGACACCGGTGATCGGCGCGTTCCCGGCCGAGATGACCTCGCCGACGAACGCGTTTGCGCCGACGGTGAACGCCGCGTCCTCGGTTGCAGGTGCTTCGGTTTCGGTCTCCGCGTCCGCGCGCTCCGGCGCAGCCGTCGGTGCGGGTGGAGGCGGCGGTGCGACGACCGCGGCGGTGACCGTCGGCGCCGGGCCATCCGGCCGGGCATCGCGCGTGCGACACGCCGCTTCGAGCTCGGGCAACAGCTTCTCGACCTGCTTCGCGAGCGCCGGCGTCGGCGAGCCGCCGAGATATTGATGGTAGTAGCTGAGCGCGCGCTCGCAGTGCTCGAGCTTGCGATGCGCCTGCGCGAGGTTGAACAGCAGCGCGTCGCTCTGGAACGCTTTGTAAGCATCCTCGAACTCGGCGATCGCATCGTCGTACTTGCCCAGGTTGTAGAGCGCGACGCCGCGGCGCGCGTGCGCATCTGCATCGCCGCGCGGATCGGCGTGCGCGACGCTCGCGAATGCGGCGACCAGGATCACGGCCCGCATGGCTCAGTTCACCAGCGCGTTGACGCACGCGACGAACGCGCTGCACGACGGGTGATCCAGGCAGTCCTGGAGCTCGTGGCGAAACTCGTCCTGTTGCGACTGGGGGTAGGTGTTCAGCGCCGAGTTGTAGTTCTCGGTGCATTCCTGGACGCTGCCGCTCAGGGCGTTGCAATCGTCGGCGCGCTTGCAGGCCTCCTCGACGGGGTCGGACGAGGCGCAGGCCGAAGTGATCGTAAAGATGATGAAAATCAGGGTTCGCATGGATGCTCCTTTCCAGCTCGTCGAGGTGACGGGGAAAGGGCTCGCGCATTCCCGAGAAATCTTTTTCGGGAATGTCGGAAAGGCGCGTCGTCCAGAGAAGGAGGCCACCTTGACGACCCGAGCAACCACGTGCCAGCCTGATTCCGCGATGGAGGCGGACGTGGTGGTTCCCGTCGGCGCGCGTCCGCTCGCGGACGTGCTGGCGACTGCCAAGCCCGCGCTCGCGCAGATCGCGGACCGCCTGTGCGCGACCACCGCGGACGCATCCGACCTCCTGCAGGACACGCTCGAGCGCGCGACGCGTCAGGGCATCCCGGCCGACGTGCGCAACCCGCGCGCGTGGCTCGCGACGATCATGCACAACCTGTTCATCGATCGCTGCCGCTCTGCCCAGCGCCAGCCGGTCCACGAGCCGCTCGACGAACAGCACACCGATGCCGTGACCTCGATCGATGTCACCGAAGAGCCCGCGTGGGGCCGGGCCACCCTCGAGGACGTGCGCACCGCGCTCGACCAGCTTGACCCGACGTTCGCGCGGGTCTACCGCCTGCACGCGTTCGAACATCGTTCGTACGAACAGATCGCGGGAATGTTGAAGATCGAGCGCGTCACCGTGGGGACTCGTCTCAATCGCGCGCGCAAGATGCTGCGTCAGGTCCTGGTCAAGCGCCTCGGCCTCGAGGAGGTCCCATGACCCTGCCCTGCTCACACCTCGACGAATTCTTCGACGGCGAGCTCGCCGCCGAAGCTGCCGCCACGTTCCGTGCACACCTCGCGACCTGCGACCGCTGCCAGCGCCAGCTCAGCGGCCGGATGCAGGAAGCGATGGTCGTCGACGAGGCCGCCCCCGTGGCCATACCGATCGCGCACGCGCGCGCGCGCAAGAACAACACCCGCGTGATCGCGCTCGCCGGCATGGCCGTCGCGATCGCCGCTGCCGTCGTGCTCGTCCTGTGGTCGCGCAAGCCCGCGAAGCCGCCGCAGCTCGCGATGGCGTACACCGTCGAGCACACTGGCGCGACGATGCGCGGTTCCGACGCGCACGCCGGCGACATCGTCCACATCCACAGCGCCGACACCGTGTGGGTCTATCGCAACGATCACGAGCTCGTGCTCGTCTGCGGCGAAGGAACGTGTGACTTCACGGTCCCGTCGATCGGCGCATACTCGATCGTCGTGCTCGCCGGTACTCACCTGCCCGCGCCGAAGGGCAACCTCGATGCCGACATCGCGGCGGCGAACGTGGCGTGGAAGATCGTTCCGCTCACCGCGGACTGACGGGAATCTCCGCGCGGCCTGGCGTCCTCTCTGCGAGGAGCCATGACCAAACTTATCTTCGTTAGCTTCATCCTGTTTTCTTCGGTCGCCAGTGCCCAGCCGCACGACGACCACGCGCGGTTCTCCGGCAAGCGCCTCGCGATCGAGATCATCGGCGGCGAGCTCACCGGTGCGCTCGTCACCGGCCTGACGTTCAACGCGCTGTGCAACGGCGAGGACTGTCTCGGCTCGGCGTTCGCCGCGTTTGGCGCGAACTTCGCCGTCACGCCGCTCGCCGTGTGGGGCATCGGTGCCGCGATGGGAGGTGAAGGCAGCCTCGGTTATTCGTACCTCGGTGCGAGCCTCGCGCTGACGCCGTTCTCGGTGACCGGTTCCGCCGACGAATCGCCCAGCGACGCCGTGAACCGCGTCTCGATCGAAGCGTGGGTGTCGTCGATCCTGCTCGCGCCGTGCAGCGCGATCATGTACGAGGCGAGCTCGCACGGATCGTGGGTCCGCGAGCACCAGGTCAACGTCGCCGTGCGCACGCTGCACGACCGCGAAGGACTCGATGGCGCCGCGGCGATGATCAGCGGTCGCTGGTGATCACAACGTGGGCGGCTGTTGCGGTAGCGGCAGGCTCGGCGGCGGGAACGTCACTAGATACACGCTGTTGCTCGTGTGTAGTACCCAGAAGCCTGTACCAGCTTGCGCGCTGCCGATCGTGGACATGTAGTCCGATCCGGTCACATCCTGAAGTGGCGTGGTCGAGATGTCACCAGAGTAGACCACGGTCATCGTTGTCGGAAGGGAGTCGTTGTACGGCGGCTGCGTTTGGCACTTCACGACGATCGCGTCGGTTGGATCGTTCGGAGGAGGAACATCACCTGTCGGGCAGTTCGTGTTGGTGGTGGCGGCGCCCGGACCGCCTGAGATCCACTTCTCCGTCGATCCGATCTGGAGTTGGGTGATCGACGGTGGCGGGTTGCTCGTCACGAGCATCGCGCGCGCTTGCGCGATGAGAGGCGCGATCAGATCCGCATTCGTCTCGCCATACTGCGGGACGACGAAACAACTATCGCTGATGCTCCAGACCGAAGCCTGCTTGCGGAACGTAGGCGGGGTGCTCATCTAGATCTGACCTTTCTGCTAGCAAGTGACGATTGCGCTCACCCGTACCGAGCGCGACCAACGCGGCCCACGCAGAGACGGGAAGATGGTGTTCTATTGCGTGTCTTTGCGCGACAGCGAGCGCCAGTGCGGGATGCTCGATCGCACCATCGCGATAGAGTTCGGATGCGAGCTCAACGGCTCCCATGTCGGGCAGCGCCCAGCGCGCCGCAATCACATTCGCCGAGCCCGCGGCTAAGAACGCGCCAGCAATCGCCCCCCATGCATCGAGGTCTGGAGCAGCGCTTGAACAGCTTGCCAACACGACCAGCTCCGGTGCCACACGGCCATCGACGATCTGAGCGGGTGTGATATCGCCGTCCGCGAGATGGAGACGCGCACCCTCGGGTGTCGCATCAGCGTGTGCTCCGACCGCGAGCACTTCAGCGCGATTCGCACCGAGAACGATGCTGCGAGATGCTGAAGCACCGACGAACGCCCGTGTGTGAAGCGCGGTAGCCGTCGCGATGCTCTCCGCCCGAGCTCCCGGTAATGTGCCATCGGGATCCCCTACGACGATCCGAGAGTCTCCTGCGGATCGAAGGTCTGAGAGTGCGACGAGCACCGACGCGCTCGGGACGTAGGCGATCGCAGTGTGCTCGATCCACCGCTGACGATCACGCATCAAGGCCGCGAATGGAACACGCGACAGCGCACCGTCCGTGACGATGTGAACGACCGTCTCGGGGGCAAGGCCAGCCCACCGCGCGCTAGGCGCTAGACGGCTGCCGAGCTCTACCAAGGCACCCTCGTCGAGGGCGACGGCTCGGTCGATCAAGGGTCGCATTGTTGCGATAGGACCGAGGTTGTCGATCGTGGCACTGCCATGCGAAAGCGCAACGAGCCAGAGGTCGTCGTCGGCCTCGAAGTAGGTCCACACAGTCTTGCCTGCCAGCTTTTCAACGAGAGCTTCGATAGGCAGCGCATGCGACGCCGGTGAGGTCCGTAGAGAAGCGGCAATCACACGAAGTGCCTCGACACGTGCGCCCGTTGCACGCACGATGGTCGCCACGTCACCAGAGTTCTCGGTCGAGGTCGACGAATCTGAAGCGAGGCCGTCGAGATACGCACGCGAAGTAGCAGTCTGAGCAACTTCGAGGGCCGCGAGCGCCTTGTGCTCGCGCGCGTACTCAGCGAATAGGTGTTGGTAGGGCGCGCGGAACGCAGGATCGCGTTGCAGCCACTGCTTGAGCTCGTCGAGGCCGACTGTGCCGAGCGTTTTTTCGGAGTCGGCGATCGCCAGTTTCCACTGCGCGATCGCGTCGTCTGTCCTGCCGAGCTTCGCGAGTATCGTGCCATCGAAGGTCCGATAGGTTGGCTGCATGCTATTCCAGGGCCCCGCAAGCGCGCTTTCGATCGAGGCCTTCGCAGCGGTCAGTTCTCCACGCTCGAACGCAAGGCGAGCGATGTAGTACGCGTGGTTTGTTCCGCTCGCGTGATCCGTTTCAAGCAGGCGGGCCACCGCCCGGAGATCGTGCTGACTAAATGCGGCCTCGATCAGCTGCCAATAGCTCTCGCGCTTCGCAACGTCGATGTCCGTTTCCATCACGCGTTCGAAAAGCCGCGTGGCGAGTTGCGGGTGACCGAGCTCGAGCTGCAGTGTTCCGGCGCACTGAAGCGCCGCGGCGTAAAATTGATCGTCAGCAGGTAGCTGGTCGACGCTGTCACCGAGGGCTCGTTGAGCTGCCGCGATCTCGCCGACGCTATCTAACGCGATCGCGATCCCAACTCGGACGTGCGCTAGCGTAATCGGGTCGGCAAGCGCGGTCGCCACTTCGAACGCCCGAGCGCGTAGTGCGAGCTCCTCGCGCATCTCGAGCCGTAGCCAGCGTCGTTGCGCGAGCGCCAACAGCTCGCGGACCTGCCCTTCGAGGTCACCACCACGCAATGCGAGGGCCCGCTCGTAAGCATGGATGCTTGCGTCTTCTCGGCCGTTCAGTCGAGTGCCTCGGCGGTGCCAAAGCTCTGCACCGATCGGGTCCACCGGATGAAGAGCCGCCAGCGTCGCGAGTGCCTGGTCTCCGTCGGCCGCATAGGCTGCTACCAGCTGCCTCGCGTTGGTCACCGACGCTTGGCGAGCGTATGCGGCAGAGCACGCTCCGATGGCGTTAGTCTTCGCGGCCAACTCGGCTTTACAGATCGCTGCCGGATCGGGCGGACGATCGCAGCTCGCTGCAGCCGCACCCGCGGCGAACAGCAACGTGACCACCCGCTGCGCAACACCACCCTTCGTCATCCGTGACGCGGGCTACAGCATATCGAATGCCAGACATTTAGCCCCGGTCCCACCGGGAGTTATCGTGTCGTTGGCAATGGATCGCGATCTCAATCGCCGAATCGGTTCGATGAGCTGCGCGTACTAGGCAGGATTTGCCGGCAGGAACGGCTCATATCCCAGCAACTCGTTGCACGTCCTACTGCGGCGGTGCGAACGGCGCGGGGGGCGGCGGCGTGTACGGCGCGTACGTCGGCGTCGCCATGCCGGGCAGGTACGGGTCCGGCGGCTTCGGCCGGTTGCGATCGGGGCGGAATGCGAGCATCAGGCCGCCGGATGGGAAGAACCCGCCCTTGAACTGCTGGCTCTCGAAGTTCGTCAGCGCCGCGTACGGGCCGAACTGGATGTTGTCACCGACGAGCATCAGCGCGAACGTGGCGGACGTCGCGGCACCCAAGAAGTGCTGGATCGGCGAGCCCTCGACGGCGCGCGTGACCTTGAACGGCATCACCTGGAGGGAGACGAGCGGGCGGAAGAAGCCGTTCTTGACCTGGACGACACCGGAGAGCGCGCCGTAGACGGCGGAGGCGTCGTCGCTGGTCGCGACGTTCATGCCGTTGACCTGGGTCGAGCCGCTCGACACGCCACCGAGCCGCGCGGCGAGCGCGATGTCGAACAGGTCGCTCGCACCTTCGAGGTGCTGGCGCAAGCCGATCGAGGCGCCGGTCGGCAGTGGCAGGAAGAAGAACCAGAGCTGGCCTTCGGCGGCGAGCTCGACATCGGTGTTTTCGCCGAGGCCGTAGGCGAGCGTGAACCGCATCGCGGCGGCGGGCGCTTCGCCGTAGCTCGACGTGTAATCGTAGTCGGCGGAGCCAGAGCCGGTGTTGTTCGCGATCAGATCGAGCGTCGGTGCTTCACCACTCACCGACACGCCGAGGTGACCGCGACCGACCGTGGTCGCGGATTCGGGGGCACCGGTCGCGACCGGCAAGTAGCACGCGGGTAACAGCGCTAAAGCGAGTCGTCTCATTGGAGACGATCATAACGAAGCACCCACGCTCCGTGGGTGGCGGAACCTGGCAACCGTTCCGAAGGCGCGCCTAGCCTGCGATTAGCGCTTCGAGCTCTTGCTCGCTGATCACCTGTACACCGTGCTTCTCGGCGGCTTCGAGCTTGGTCTTGCCGGTATCCGCACCTGCGACCAGGTAGGTGGTTTTTTTGGACACGGAGCCGGCGACCTTGCCGCCGGCGGCCTCGATCGCCTTCTGGACGTCGGCGCGCGGCTTCGTCAGCGTGCCGGTGACGACGAGCGTCTTGCCCGTCAGTGGGCCCTCACCGACGACCGTCACCGGCTCCTCGGGATCGAGGCCGTGGCCGGCGAGCTTGTCGAGGACCTTCGCGACGTGCGGCTCGCGCAGGAACTTGTCGACGTTCATCGCGATCGTCTCGCCGATGCCCTCGATGTCGTTGAGCTCGGCGATGAAGTCCTCGCTCGACTTGGCGGCCGCGGCCTCGCGCAGCGCCGACAGCTTGCGGTACTTCGCCGCGATCGGCTTCGCGAGCGTCGAGCCGACGTTCGTGATCCCGAGCGACGACAAGAGCTTCGAGAACGTCGCCGCTTGCTTCGCCTTCGCGATCGCCGCGATCAGGTTTTCGGCCGACAGCTTCGCGAACCGATCGAGCGTCAACAACTGGAGCGTGGTCAGCGAGAACAGATCGCCGATATCCTCGACGAGCCCGGCCTCGACGAGCTGGGCGACGACCTTCTCGCCGAGCCCGTCGATGTTCATCTGGTGGCGCGACGCGAAGAACTCGATCGCACCGAGCCGCTGCGCCGGGCAACCGATCCGGTTCGGGCAGAGGAGCGCGACCCTGCCCTCCTCGCGCTCGAGCTCGGACTTGCAGAACGGGCACACGGTCGGCGGCGCGATCAGCGGCCCGTCGGCGGGCACGGTGACGTTCAGGATCTCGGGGATGATCTCGCCGGCCTTCTGGATCGTGACGCGGTCGCCGATCCGGAGGCCGAGGCGCGCGACCTGATCCCAGTTGTGGACCGACGCGCGCGACACGGTCGTGCCCGAGACATCGACGGGGTCGAGGATCGCGACCGGCGTCACCGCACCGGTGCGACCGATGTTGATCTCGATCTCGCGGAGCACGGTCGTGACCTGGCGCGCCGGGAACTTGTAGGCGATCGCCCAGCGCGGAAACTTCGCGGTCGTACCGAGCGCGGTGCGCTGCGCGAAGTCGTCGACCTTGACGACGAGGCCGTCGACCTCGTACGGCAACGAATCGCGGCGGTCGGCCCACGACTGGACCTGGGCGTGGAGCTCTTCCCACGAGCGCGCCTGCGAGTTGTGCGTCGAGGTCGGGATGCCGAGCCGCTTGATCAGCTCGAGCGATGCGAGGTGGCCGCTCGCATAGCGTTCGCCGTCGACGACCTCGTACAGGATCGTCCGCATCGGCCGCTTCGCGACCTCCTTCGGATCCTGCTGCTTGATCGAGCCGGCTGCGGTGTTGCGCGGGTTCTTGAACAATTCTTCGCCGCGCTTCGCACGCTCGGCGTTGATCGCCTCGAACTCGGCCTTCGTCATGTAGATCTCGCCGCGGACGACGATGTCGCGCGGCTCGCGCAGCTTGAGCGCGACGCCCTTCACCATCTTGACGTTTGCGGTGACGTCCTCGCCGATCCGGCCATCGCCGCGGGTCGCGCCGAGCGTCAGCACGCCTTGCTTGTAGGTCAGCTCGATGCCGAAGCCATCGATCTTGGGCTCGACGGAGAACACGGGGACGTCGCCGTCGAGGCCCTTGACGACGCGATCGTAGAACGCGCGCAGGTCTTCTTCGTTATAGGTGTTGTCGAGCGACAGCATCGCGACCGGGCGCTCGACCTTCGCGAACTCGGAGACCGGCGCGTGACCGACGCGCTGGGTCGGCGACCACGCGACGAGCCAGTCGGGATGCGCGGCCTCGAGGTCGCGCAGCTTGCGGTTGAGCTTGTCGTACTCGCCATCGCTGATCGAAGGGTTCGCTTCGACGTAGTAGCGCCGGTCGTGCTCGCTCAGCTCGTCGACGAGCGCGAGGTAGTCCTGCCGCGTGTCACCCATGGGGCGGAATCTAGCGCGACTTGGCGGCGAGCCACAGCCGGAGCGCCGGCTCGAGCGCGCGTTTACTCGCGATGCAATTGTCCATGTTCTCGATCGCCTGCTTGACCGGCCGCTCCGCCGACGGGAGTTTCGAGAACCGCTCGGTCACGAACGTCGCGATCTCGTCGCGCCGCGCGGGATCGCACGCGTTCGTGAACGGGTAGAGCAGCATGAGGAAGATCGGGAAGTCCTCGTTCTCGCCATTCGGCATCCGCTTCATGATCTCGGCGAAGTGCGCGCGCAGGTACGCCTCGTCGTCGGCGCGGGCCTCTTCACCGCCGTAGCCCCACAGGCGCCCGAGGTCCTCGGACGCGAGCTTCGGATCGCCGACGAGCGACTCGAGCATCGCGTGGTGCTGCTGCGCGTCGTGCATGCTCCCGAGCGTCGCGAGCAAGGTCTCGCGGACGACCGGCGCGGTCTCGCTCGTAAGATCGGCACGAACCTGCGCCGCGATCTTCGGATCCGCATTCGCGGCGAGCTCGAGGACGCGCCGCATCGTCAGATCCGGGAGGTCGCGATAGTGCGCCGCAAGCGCCCTCGCCTCGGCATCGAGCACGTGCGAGCGGGTCCAGATCACGGTGTCGAGCAGATCGACGCGCAGCCGCTCCTGAACGACGCTGTCGCCGGGCTGGTCGACGATGCCGAGCTTCTTCGCGGTCGCTTCGAACTGTGCGCGCGACTTGGCGCGCGCGGCCGCCAAGAGGTCCTTCGGGATCACGTTCTCGACGCCGATCGGCAGGCCGTCGGCCCCGTAGCCCAGGGTGTCGCCCGTCGCCGCGACCTGTTCGCGCGCATCACCCCTCGCGAGCTTCTCGACGAACGCCCACGACAGCGATACGGGCAGTCTGCCGCGACGCGCGAGCTCGCCGACATCGCCGTAGATCACGATCCGCTCCTCGTGCGTGAGCTTGTCCCAGCCCTTGTCGAGCAGCGCGGTCAGCGCGGCCTCGTCCAGCTTCGCGATGTAGTAGCCGTAGTCGTTCGCGCGCGCGAACCAGCTCGGGCACACCGGTAGCTCGACCTCGGCCTCGGTCTTCGCGAGTACGACGCACTGATCGACGCGCTCGTGCTTCGCACCCTCGTACGCGAAGCACACTGGAATCGTCCAGCTCTGGTCGTTCGCGGCGCCGCTCGGCAGGTAGCGCTGCTGCGACAGCGCGAGCCGCGACTTGCCGCCACCGTCGCACGTGAGGTCCATCGTCACCTGCGGCACACCCGCCTGATCGAACCAGCCGGTCGACAGCTGGCCGAGGGGCTGGCCCGCGGCGTCGTCGAGCGCGCCGAACAGGTCCGCGGAAGTCGCGTTGCCATCGGCGTGCGCGCGCAGGTAGGTCTGGATCGCCTTCTGGAACGTCGCGTCGCCGAGCTGGTGCTCGAGCATGCGCAGCACGGTCGCGCCCTTCGGATACGTGATGTCGTCGAACGCGTTGTGAATGTCGCCCTCGGATTGGATCTCCTGGCGGATCTTGCGCGCGCTGAGTAGACGATCGCCACGCTCCGCCGAGAATCGATTGTCTAGCGCCTCGCTCGGCCAGCTCGGATCGAACGCGACGATCACCTTGTCCTCGATCCAGGTCGCGAAGCTCTCGTTCAGCCAGATGTCGTCCCACCATGCGGCGGTGACGAGGTCGCCGAACCACTGGTGCGAGATCTCGTGGCCGATCGTGCTGACCATGCCGTACTTCTGAAGCCCCGACGGCTTCGCGACCATCGCGGCGCGCGCGTCGCACGTGATCATGCCCGCGTTCTCCATCGCACCACCGCGCAGCGACGGCACGAGCACGATGTCGAGCTTGGGATATGGAAACGGAATCGCGAACCAGGTCTCGAGCGTGTCGACCATCTTCGGCAGCGCGCTCGCCAGGAACGCGACCTGCGGCTCCGTCGTGCGCGGCGTGATCACCCGGAGCGGAATCCCACTCTTCGCCTTGCCGCCCGAGACCGCTTCGAACGGACCGACCGCGAACGCGACGAGGTAGGTCGGCAGCGGCCGCGTCGCTTCGAACGCGATCCGCTCGTGGTTCGCGTCGAGCGCGATCGATCCTGCGGCCGGCGTGTTCGACACCGCGAGCTGGCCCTTCGGCACGTCGAGCGTGAGCTGCCACACCGCCTTGCGATCCGGCTCGTCGAGGCAAGGAAACACGAGCCGCGCGGCGGTCGCCTCGAACTGGGTGACGACGTACGGATCGGCGCCGTACTTGGTCACGAACGCGCCTTCGAAGCCGTCGCGCTCGAGCTGGCCGCGATACGTGAGCTTCAGCGTCCACGTGCCCGCGTCGAGCGGCTGCGCTGCGTGCAGCCCGAGGAGGTCATCCTTCGCGGTGACCGCGAGCGTGATCTCGCGCTTGCCATCGCTCGCGACTGCGCGCGCGACTTCGAGGTGCTTGCCGTGCAACCAGATCGTCGTCGACCGACGATCGAGCATGCCGTCGATCGAGATCTCACCTGCGAAGTCAGATGCCGCCGGATCGATCGCGAGCTTCGCGGTGTAGCGCGTCGGCGCGAAGTGACGAGGTAGCCGCAGTGTCGGCGCCGGTGGATCGAACGCCGGATCCGCGACCGCCGGAGGCGGCGAGTGCGCCGTCGGTGCCGCGGTAGAACCACAGGCGACGACGACGAGCACACCCCACGCGCGCATCATCGCGCGATCGTACTACGGCTCGAAGGTGGCGAGTGCCGTCGGTGTCGCGCCCGCGACATCTCCCCAGCACCGCACGCCGCCCGCCGCGGTCACGGCGCAGGTGGTGCGTTGCGCCGATACGATGTGGCTCACCGGCGGTACGGTCACGGGGAGCGCGAACGGCGATTCGGCGCCGGTCGTTCCCTGGCCGAGCTCGCCGTTCGCATTGCGCCCCCAGCAGTAGACCGCTCCGGCGGTGGTCCGTGCACAGCTCTGGACCTGGCCCGCGGTGACCTGGGCGATATCGGCGAGCGGCGTGTCGGTATCGATCATGGCCTGTACCGGGGTCGCCCGCGTCGTGCCTCGGCCGTCCTTGGTGCCATCGCCGAGCTGACCGTGACGATTCTGGCCCCAGCAGTACACGCTGCCGTCGGCGAGGCTCGCGCACGCGTGACGCGTGTTGTGAGTGCCACCGCTGCCTCCGATCGTCAGTCCAGTAACGTTCGCGGGCAGTGTGATCAGCGACGGCGGGTCCTCCGAAGCGACCGCGCTGCCGCGGACGCCGACGCCGTTCTCGCCGAACGACCGGATCGAGCCATCGGCCATCTGCGCGATCGCCGTGCCGCCGAACACCGCGACGCTCTGCGCCTGATCGATCGTCCATCCGGCGATCGGTATCTGCGCGGGACTGCCGTTCTGCGCTCCCGAGCACGACAACGTGCCGCTACTCGCGGTCACGAAACAACGCGTGCTGTAGCCGACGCCGATCGAACGGACGTCGCTGGCGATCTTCGTCGCGAGGTTGTTCGTCTCGCGCGGCGCGGTGCCCGTCCGCCCGAGCCCGTTGTAGTCGCCCCAGCACCACATCTCCGAGTTGCGGAGTGCGCAGAACATGCCGCGGCCGCCCTGGACGTCGACGACGTTGTCGAGCACGCCCGTCGCGGTGTGGACGACGTTGTACGAGCTCGACGGCACGATTGCACCCGCGCCGCGCGCACCGAAGTCATCGCCGCCCGTACACACGACGACGTGGCTCTTCGTGAGCACGCAGATCGTCATCGCGCTGCCGGCCTGAAAGTCGCCACCACCGCTCGGCCGGCCGCGCGCGGGTGAGAGCGCGACCTCGAGCGCCGTGCCGCCTGCAATGCCGCTCGCGGTGAGGGCGAGCTTCGCGGGGGCTCCACACACCGGACCGCTGACGGTCGCGGTGACCACGTCGGAGATGTTGCCGATCGCGCGCGGGAGGAACCCGACCTGGCCGTCGAGCGCACCGCCGGCGGGGATCGTCGAGGCCGCGTTCGGCGTCACGCTGTACGAAGCATCGGTCGCCGCGAGCGTGACCGCTGCATCCGCGTTGCCGGAGTTGGTCAGCGTGAACGCCTGCGTCGTGGCCGTCGTCGAGCTCAACGCCGACGCGCCGAAATCGATCGACGGCGTCGAGAACGCGAGGACCGCGCCGTGGGCGGTTTGGGTGATCGGGATCGAGTGCGGCGTATCGTGATCGATCGTCGTCGTGATCACGAGCGTGTCGCCGTACAGGTTGTCGGTCGTCGCCGAGGTTGCCGGGATCGCCTTCGAGCGGATCGTCAGCTCGAGCTGACCTCGCGGAAGCACGGTGCCGTGCGGAGGATCGATCGTGTACATCGATGCGTCGCCGGCGGCGAACGTCGCGTCGTACGTGAACGCGGTCGAGTTCGGATTCGAGATCTCGAACACCCGCGCCGTCGCGGTCGTACCGCAGTCGACGTTACCGAACGCGACGCTCTCCGGGCCGATCTGATGAACGGTGCTATCGCCGCACGCGCCGAGCGCGACGACGAGCAGGGCCCTCTTCACGGCTCGAACACCGGGAGCATGGTCGGCGTGTTCTTGAACGTGCCGTCGGAGAACTGGCCCCAACAGCGCACGCCGTTGGTCGACAACACCGCGCACGTCGTCATGCCACCTGCGTCGAGCCGGGTGACGTTCGCGAGCGGAGGAACGGTTTGCTCGGCGAACGTCGAGTTCGGCGGCGAGGCCTGGCCCATGAGGCCGTTCTTGTTGTTGCCCCAGCACCACACCGAGCCCGAGACGAGCGCACACGACGAGCCGCCGGTCGCGGCGATCGACGTCGCAGGCGCGAGCGTGGTCGTACCGTCGACCATGACCTGCTGCGGGACGTTCGTATTGCTCGTGTTGCCATTGCCGAGCTGACCGTGATTGTTGCGGCCCCAGCACCACACCGAGCCATCGACCTCGAGCGCGCAACCGTGGCTGTTCGAGTGACGGAGCGCGTTGCCATCGCCGCCCGCGACCACCTGCGTCACGTTCGTGAGGTTCTGGACGAGCGACGGCGGCGCTTCGTTCGCGTCGCCGTTGCCGCGCTCGCCCGCGCGGTTCTCGCCGAACGACATCACGGTGCCGTCGCCGAGTAGCGCGTAGCCACCGCCGTTGTGCACGGCGACGGCCGTCGCATTCGCGACGGTCCAGCTGTCCGCGGGGACGTGCTGGCCTTCGTTGTCGCCGGAACAGGTCACGGTACCGGCCGCGAGGCCGCAGTGATTCGCGTAGCCGGTGGCGTGCGCCTGGACGCTGCTCGCGATCTGCGTAGCGAATGGATTGATCCGCGCCGGGTCCGTCTGACCGCGCCGGCCGAGCCCCAGATAGTCACCCCAACACCACTCGGTGTTGTCGGTGCGGCGTGCGCAGAAGAAGCCGCGGCCGCCGGTCAGCGTCGCGACGCCCGATAGCGCTCCGGCGTGAGTCTGAACGAGGTTGTAGCTAGCCATCGTCGGTGTCGTCGTGCCTTGGCCGCGCACGCCGAGGTCGGTCGTGCCGGTGCACGCGACGTAGCCGCCGGTCGTGAGCACGCAGATCGTCGGGATCGCGTTGCGCGGGCGGCCGCGCGTGGACGCGATCGCGACCGCTTTGGCGGTGCCTTTCAACGTCGCCGTGGCGGTCGCACCGACCATCGGCGCCTGCGAGCAGACGGTGCCATCGACCGTGATCGGGAGATCGGCGGCGATCGCACCGACGGCGGCCGGCGAATACGCGACGGTCGCGGCGAGCGAGCCACCCGCAGCGAGCATCGACGGACCTGCTGGCGTCACCGCGAACGAAGGATCGCTCGCGATCGTGACGGCGACGCCGGCGTTGCCGCTGTTCGTGATCGTCAGCGGCATCTGTTGCGCTGCCGACCCGACCGGCGTGGCGGTCGCGAATGCGAGCGTATTCGTCGACACCGCGAGCACTGCACCGTGTGCGGTTTGCGTGATCGCGATCGCGTGCGGCGACTCGCCCGACTGATCGGTCGTCAGCGTCAGCGTATCGCCGTAGAGATTATCGGTGACCGCGGAGACCGCGGGCACGGGCTTCGAGTAGACCGTCAGCTCGAGCTGGCGATCCGGTAGCACGACGCCGCTGTCGGGCACGACCAGGTACGGCGACGCATCGCCGAGCGCGAGCGACGTCGTGAAGCTGAACGCCGAGCCACTCGGGTTCGACACGACGAGCGTCCGCGGGATCGCCGTGGTGCCGCAATCGGTCTTCCCGAAGTCCAAGGTCGGCTGGACGATGTCGACGGTCTTGCCGTCGTCCCCACAGCCCAACCCCGCGATAATCGTTAGAAACAGTACGGATCTAAACACGTGGTGTCATCCCCCTGACACAACCACGTTACACGGCGATGACACGCCCTCGTAGAAAGACACGGTTACGCGCGGGGTAGCCCCCGACGACGCCGACCGATTGTTTCAATCGTCGAGGTCGCTGAAGTCTTCGAGCGCCGCGTGTAGGTCTTCGAGGTGCGACGGGCGCTTCTTGCCTTCGATGAAGGCATCGAGCTCCTGCTCCTCGGGCGAGGCTTCGTCGATCACGACGTCGTCATCGGCGTCGCTGACCTCTTCGACCTCGAGGCTGTCGGCATCGTCGAGCTGGACCGAGCCGAGCGCGATCTGCTCCGGTGGACGCGGCAGACCGGTATCGATGTCTTCGAGATCGTCGTGCACCGAGTACGGCATCTCTTCGATCTCGACCTCGAGATGCGGATCGGTCGGCGCATCGGACTTCTTGCCGATGATGCAGCCGGCTTTGACGGTGACCTGGAACGGCCGGCCATCGAAGTAAGCGTCGATCGCTTCCTTGATGTACCAGAACACGTCCTGCATCTCCTGGCCGTTGCCGGCGATGTCCTTCCACTCGGCGAGCGGGCCGTACTCGATCACCGGCGCGAAGAAGAACTCGCGCGAGCTCTTGAACAGGAGCGTGAACTCTTCGATCTCGATGTCGCCATCGAGGCTCGCTGCGCGCATCGCGCGCTCGACGTGCTCGATCGACGGATAGCGAGAGATGTGCTTCTCGAGCCGCTCGAGCGCCTCGTGGCGGTCGTGCTTGATCAGGACCTCGCGATAGAGATCGTGGAACTCCTGGAACGTGCCCTCGAGCGGCAGCGTGCAGCGGACTTCGCCGCCGCGCTTGGCGACGCGCGAGAAGTCGCGCAGCGCGGTGTCGATCGACGGCATCTCGTCGAGCCCGAGGTTGCAGACGACGAGATCGTAGACATCGTCGGTGAACGACAGCTTCGGCAACGCGCTCTCGGTGCGGAAGAACACGCCCTTCTTGCCGAGCGGACCGAGGTCCGCGACCTTGCGGCGCGCGACATCGAGCATCGCGCTCGACGCATCGATCGCGATCAACCGCGAACCATCCGTCATCCGGCGGAGGATCTCGATCGTCGGCCAACCGGTGCCGCACGAGACGTCGAGCACCTGGCCGCGCTCGGGAACCGAAAGATTCCTGAGCAGCATTTTTCCGAAACGGGTCCCCCAGACGGGCGCGATTTCTTCGTCGTAGATTCGCGCCAGCTTCTCGACTTTGAGACTGCGCTTCTGCTGGACGGTCACCGGGGCTGCTACTTCCCGGTAATGATACGGAAAGCAGCCGGCTTGTCCACGAAGATCGTGAAACGCCCCACGGAGCTGCAATTCCTGTTGTCGGGCCCACAACCGCCGGGCCCCGCCGGATTCGCCTAGTTAGCGGCGCGGGACGTAGATCTCGCCGCCCTGCTGCACGAACTCCTCGGACTTGGCCTGGAGCCCGGCGGCCATCTCGCGGACCTCTTCGGTAATCTTCATCGAGCAGAACTTCGGGCCGCACATCGAGCAGAAGTGGGCGACCTTCGCGCCGTCGGCCGGCAGCGTCTGATCGTGGAAGTCTTTCGCCGTGTCGGGGTCGAGCGACAGGTGGAACTGATCGCTCCACCGGAACTCGAACCGCGCCTTCGAGAGCGCGTCGTCGCGGAGCTGCGCGCCCGGGTGGCCCTTCGCGAGGTCGGCCGCGTGCGCCGCGATCTTGTACGCGATCACGCCGGCCTTCACGTCGTCGCGATCGGGGAGTCCGAGGTGCTCCTTCGGCGTCACGTAGCAGAGCATCGCGGTGCCGAACCAGCCGATCATCGCGGCGCCGATCGCGCTCGTGATGTGGTCGTAGCCGGGCGCGATGTCGGTGACGAGAGGTCCGAGCGTGTAGAACGGCGCCTCCTTGCACAGCTTCATCTGGAGGTCGACGTTCTCCTTGATCTTGTGCATCCCGACGTGGCCGGGACCTTCGATCATGGTCTGGACGTCGTGCTTCCAAGCGATGTCGGTGAGCTCGCCGAGCGTCTCGAGCTCCGCGAGCTGCGCGCGATCGTTCGCGTCCGCCGTCGAGCCCGGGCGCAGGCCATCGCCGAGCGAGAACGCGACGTCGTACTTCTTCATGACCTCGCAGATCCGCTCGAACTCGGTGTAGAGGAAGTTCTCCTTGTGGTGCGCGAGGCACCACTTCGCCATGATCGAGCCGCCGCGCGACACGATGCCGGTCACGCGGTTCGCGGTCAGCGGGATGTACGCCATCCGCACGCCAGCGTGGATCGTGAAGTAGTCGACGCCCTGCTCCGCCTGCTCGATCAGCGTGTCGATGAATAGATCGATGTTGAGCTTCGCCGGATCGCCGTCGACCTTCTCGAGGCACTGATAGATCGGCACGGTGCCGATGGGCACCGGCGAGTTGCGGATGATCCACTCGCGGGTCTCGTGGATGTTCTTGCCCGTCGACAGGTCCATCACCGTGTCGGCGCCCCACTTCACGGCCCAGCGCAGCTTGTCGACCTCTTCGCCGATCGTCGACGTCACGGCCGAGTTGCCGATGTTCGCGTTGATCTTCACGAGGAAGTTGCGGCCGATGATCATCGGCTCGCTCTCGGGGTGGTTGATGTTCGCGGGCAGGATCGCGCGACCGGCCGCGATCTCGTCGCGCACGAACTCGGGTGCCATGTTTTCGCGGATCGCGACGAACTTCATCTCCGGCGTGACGATGCCGCGCCGCGCGTAGTGCATCTGCGAGCGATTACCGCTGTCGCCGTCCTTCATCCGCGCTTCGATCCACGGCGCGCGCAGCTTCGGCAAGCCGTGGTGCGGGTCGCAGCCCTGCGGGCCGCTGGTGTCGTAGACGTCGAACGGCTGCTCGCCGCCCGACAGCGAGATCCGGCGGACCGGAACCGAGAGGCCGCCTTGTTCGATGAACACCTTCTGCGAGGCGGGGAAGCCCTCGATCGCGGGAAGGTTCGCGACGGGATCGGAGACGACGGGAAGTTTGCTGCTCATGAGTGCTCCCTACGCCGGCATTACCCGGGTCAGGTTCGTGGGGTCGCACCGGAAGTGGTGCCTCTCAGCCTCGGGAACGAAGCTCCCCCTTATGTGGCTCGGACCTTATGATGTAGATACGTGGGGTGCAAGCACTGGGGCGGCACCTGCTTTGCGAATACACGGGGTGCGACCGCGAGCTGTTGAACGCCCCGGAGCACATTCGCACCGCTCTGCAGGCCGCGGTGACCCGGGCCGGCGCCACGCCGCTCCACGAGGTCGTCCACGCGTTTTCGCCCCACGGCGTGACCGGGGTGGTCGTGATCGCGGAGTCGCACTTCGCGATCCACACCTGGCCGGAGTACGGGTTCGCGGCGGTCGACCTGTTCACGTGCGGCGAGACGGTCGATCCGTATCAGGCGTTCGAGTACCTGCGCGAAGCGCTGCGCGCGCAGCAGCATTCCGTGGTCGAAGTGCGGCGTGGGTTGTCGGTGGCGGCGCGTCCGCACAAGCCATGATTACGGGCGGCATCGTCAAGCTGGTCATCATCGCGATCGCGGGCCTCGCCGGGCTCGTCGTCGCGATTCCCAGGGCGATCCGGCGGTCGCACGCGCGCAAGCAACGACTCGCCGCACCCGACGTGATCATCGATCACGGCGTGGTCACGCTGCGCGGCACGGTGAAGCTGCTCGGCGACCCGCTGAAGGCGCCACTCTCGGGGCGGGCATGCGTCGCGTTTCGCGCGACCGGGCGCACGTTCACGCGGGTCGGCCAGCGCAAGGAAGTCGATGCCGAGGTCACCGAGATCGTGATGACGCCGTTCGTGCTCGTGACGAAGCACGGCGAGGTGTTCGTCGACGGTGAGGACTGCGGTCTACCGGAACACAGCGCGCCGATCATCCCGCGCAAGCTCGACCTCGAGCAGGAGTTCATGAAGCGGGTGTTCCTGATCGGCCCGGCGGGCGAGGCAGGGTTCGACGAGGTCATCGTGAAGCCCGGGATGAAGATCGCGGTCCACGGCGTCGTGCGCGAAGAGGTAACGACCAGCGGCGCTGAAGTCGGCTTTCGCGAAGCACCGAAGCGGCTGCGGCTCTCCGGCGCGCCCGTCGTGATCGATCTCGACTAGGCTCGCCTACGGCACGTGGTCGATCGACAGGAACGCGTCGTCGAGTGCGCTCATCATCACGGTCGCCGATGCGAAGCGCTCGTCGGGATTCTTGATCAGCGCGCCCTCGATCAACCCGATCAACTGCGGCGTGCACCACGGCTGTTGCTTCGCGTACATGTCGAGCCGCGGCGCAGGTGACTTCACCTGCATCCGCATCTGCATCATCGGATCGGCGTTCTCGAACGGCACGCGGCCGACCAGCATCTCGAACAACATCGTCGCGAGCGCGTAGATATCCGCGCGGCCGTCGACCGCCTTGCCGACCGCCTGCTCGGGCGACATGTACGCGGGCGTGCCGAACACGATGCCGGCCGTCGTCAGCTTCGCGCCGCCCATCGCGGCCTCGGCGTCGCCGACCAGCTTGACGAGCCCGAAGTCGACGATCTTCGCGCGCTCCCAGCCGCCCATGTCGATCAGCATCACGTTCTCGGGCTTGAGGTCGCGATGGACGAGCCCGTGCTCGTGCGCGTGGGCGATGCCGTCGAGCAGCTGGCGCGTGATCACGAGCGCTCGCCGCGCGGCGACCGGTCCCTTGCGCAGCTCTTCCTTGAGCGTGATGCCCTGGACGAGCTCCATCACGAGGAACAGGTAGCCAGCCTCGACGAACACGTCGACCGCTTGCACGAGGTTCGGGTGATCGAGCATGCGCACGGCGTTCGCCTCGCGCGCGAACCGCTTCACCGGCTCGGCCGACGGGTTCATGCCCGATGCGGGCGACTTGAGCGCGTACTCCTTGCCCTCGGGGTCAGCGACCCGCCACACGCCACCCATACCGCCTTTGCCGATCGGCGCCAGGATCCGGTAACGCCCGAGCTGCATTCCCGTTTCGAGCGTGGGGGACATCGCGCCGGACACTGCGCCACCGAGCTTAGCTCGCAACGATTCGGCGTGCCGCCGCATCCTCGATACATTCGTGGTAACGGAGACGATATGGACAAGCTGCCTGTGGTCGGACAACCCACGGTCGACCTCGACGACGAAGCGCTCGAGGCCGAGATCAAGCGGCTCAAGCGCGAGCGCAACGCCGTGATCCTGGCGCACTACTACCAGGAATCGGAGATCCAGGACCTCGCGGACTATGTCGGCGATTCGCTCCAGCTGTCGCAGGCCGCCGCCAAGACCCAGGCCGACGTGATCGCGTTCTGCGGCGTTCACTTCATGGCCGAGACCGCGAAGATCTTGAACCCGAACAAGATCGTCATCGTGCCGGATCTCGACGCGGGCTGTTCGCTCGCCGACGGCTGTCCCGCTCCCGCGTTCCAGCACTGGCTCGCGAGCTACCCCGGCCACACCGTCGTCAGCTACATCAACTGCTCTGCCGAGGTGAAGGCGCTGTCGGACGTGATCTGCACGTCGTCGAACGCGGTGAAGATCGTGAAGGCGCTCGGCGATCAGAAGATCGTGTTCGCGCCGGATCGCCACCTCGGCGCGTTCGTGAAGAAGCAGGCGAACCGACCGGACCTCGTGTTGTGGGAAGGCACGTGCGTCGTCCACGAGACGTTCAGCGAGCGCCGCCTGATCGAGCTGATGGTGAAGTATCCCGACGCGGACGTGATCGCGCACCCCGAGTGCCACGACGGCATCCTCCGCCACGCGACGTTCATCGCGTCGACGAGCGGCCTGATCGACTACGCCGCGAAGTCGCCGAAGAAGCAGTTCATCGTCGCGACCGAGGCCGGCATCCTTCACAAGATGGCCGCCGCCGCGCCGGGCAAAGAGCTGATCGCGGCGCCGCCCGAGGACGAGAGCTGCTCGTGCAACGTGTGCCCGTACATGAAGAAGAACACGCTCGCGAAGCTCTATCTGTCGCTGCGCGATCTACAGCCGCAGGTCGACGTGCCCGAGGCAGTTCGGGTCCGCGCGCTGCAACCGATCCAGCGCATGTTAGACATGAGTGTATGAAGTGGCTGCTGGTCCTGGCTCTCGTGGCGTGCAGCCGCAAGAGCGAGCATCAGCCGATCGTCGAGCAACGCGTCGAGCTCACGGCGAAAGCACCGCCGAAGGCGCCACCGACTGCGATCCCCGAGAAGACGACGCAGCTCGTGACCGCGGTCCCCGACGAGTGGGACTCGACGACCGCGACGATGCGGTTGTGGCATCGCGAGCTCGGCAAGGCCTGGCAGCCGGTCGGCGACGCGTGGCCCGCCGTGATCGGCGCGAACGGCGCGGCGTGGGGCATCGGCCTCCACGGCGATGCGCCACCGTTCGGTCATCACGGACCGACGAAGCTCGAAGGTGACAAGAAGAGCCCTGCCGGATCGTTCGCGCTCGGCCCGGCGTACGGCTACGCCTCGGCGCCGCCCAAGGGAACGAAGCTGCCGTACACGCCGACCGATGATCAAGTGAAGTGCGTCGACGATCCGAGCTCGCTGCACTACGCGACGATCATCAACCAGACCGGCATCCAGCTCGACTGGCACTCGGCCGAGAACATGCGCCGCGCGGACACGCTCTACACCTGGGTGATCGATATCGCGCACAATCCGTCGCGCGTGCCGGGCGATGGCAGCTGTATTTTCCTGCACGTCTGGAAAGACGAGCAATCCCCGACGGTCGGCTGCACGGCGATGGCCGAGCCGGCGCTGAAGAACCTGCTCGCCCAGCTCGATCCCGCGCAGTTGCCGACGTTCGTGTTGCTCCCGAAGCGCGAATACTCGTCGCTCGCTGCCGCGTGGGGCCTGCCGCCGCTATAAGCTTGCGCGCATGATCTGGAAGACGATCCTCGTGCCTCACGATTTCTCGTCCTCGGCGAATCATGCGTGCGCGGTCGCGCGCGACGAAGCCAAGACCCATGGTGCGCGGGTGATCCTGGTGCACGTGATCGACCTGCCGTACCAGATGGCACCGGAGTCATCGCTGATCGCGGCGCCGGACGAAGAGCCGGTATCGATGAAGTCGTATGCCGAGGCCGGCGCGATGAAGCACCTCGACGACATCGCGGCCCGGCTCGCGAAGGACGGCGTGTCGCCGCAGAAGTTCATCCGGTTCGGCCGCCCACACGACGAGATCACCAAGCTCGGCGAGGAAGCGAACTGCGATCTCATCATCATGGGGACGCACGGCCGCACGGGGCTCGCGCACTTGCTCGTCGGCAGCGTCGCCGAGCGCGTCGTTCGCACGAGCAAGGTCCCGGTGCTGACGGTGCCGATGCCGGATCACTCCTAGTCGACTTTGCCGAGGTAGCTCGCCATCAGCGCGGTCCAGCTGTCGGTCGTGAGGACCTTGAGCAGTGCCGCGTTGAAGTCGTGGCGCAGTGGGCTGTCGGGCTTGAGACCGAACGCGCCGGAGTGCGGAAAGAACGTGCCCGGCAACAGCGTGAGGTGCTCGTGGCCGGTGCGCAGCACGTACTTGATGTTGATCTCGTCGTCGAGCACCGCATCGACCTTGCCCTGCTCGAGCGCGACCAGCGCGGCCTCGAGCGTCGGGAACTCGTTGCGCTTGATGCCGCGGCGATCGCAGAACCGACCCGAGGTGGTGTGCTCGACGATCGCGACGCGCACGCGCGGCAGATCCTCGACGCCGCGGACCGAGGTCGCGAGCCGGCGCGTGGTGAGTTGCGCGGCGAGGTTCGCGGTGAGCCCGCTGACGAGGACGACGCCGAACACGCCCCAGATCGTGCCGAGGATGCGGCCCGCGCGCGTCGCGTGCTGCGACGCCTTGTAGCCGATCACGGGCTCGAACGCCCAGAACAGCGCCTTCGACAGCATCGCGCGTTCCTTCGGCAGCGGTGCGACATCGCGCTTTTCGAACCACCACATCAGGAGGCCGACGAGCGTCAGCAACACGAGCACGCCGACGAGAATCAGCACGAACTCGCGCGAGAAGATCCGGCCGATCATCGACCACACCGATTCCTTCTTCGGCTCGGGCACGACGATCGCGAGCCCCGTCGAGTAGAACGCGTGGGTGAGCTCGTAACGCGCGTTCATCTTCTGACCGACGTTGAGCGTCGTCACGATGTCGACGTCGGGAAGCGGTCCCGTCGTGATCTGCGCGGGCGTGAGATCGTGAAACTCGACGGTCGTGCCGAGCTCGGTCGCGATCGCCCGCAACAGCTCGACGCTGATGCCCTTCCACTGGTCGCCCTCGTGGAGCGCGAACGGCGGATCTTCGTGAAGCCCGACGCGAAGTGGATCCGCGGCGGCGCCGGTGACGAGCCCGAACAACACCACGACCGCGATGAGGAATCTCATACCCCTGGACGAAGCCATCGCCGATCTGTCGCACGTCTACTTCATCGCGTCGCCCAGAGAAGCATCGAGATGGCTGTCGATCAGACGTAACACGCTGTCGATTTCGGCCTCGTCGAGATCGAGCTGGGCCATCAGGCGAGTCCTCGTACCCTCGAACAGGGTCTCGCGGATCGCCGAGATCCAGCGCGCGACGGTCGCGCGGTGGACCTTGTACAGCGCCCCGATCTCGTCGATCGAGAGGTCGTCGCTGAAGCGATAGCGGAGCAGCGTGCACTCGCGATCCGTGAGCACGGCCGCGGCCTCGCCGAACGCCCGGCGAAACTCCTCGCGATACTGCTGCTTGAGCCGCGCGAGTAACGGATCGTGGCCGAGACCGTCGTCGAGCGCCTGCGGATCGGCGGGAATCATCCGGCGCGCGCGCATGAGATCGATCGCGATCCGGACCGCAGCGGCGCGCAACCACGCGCGCAGATCGCCGTGGCCGGAGTACGAAGCGAGGCGCGGCGCATCGTCGGCAGCGACGAGGAACAGCTTCTCGCGCAGAGCGAGCTCGGCATCCTCCGCGAGTCCGCGATCGAACGAGCGGGCGAGCGCCGTGGCGATCGCGGGTGCATACGTGGTCTCGAACGCGGCGAGCGCGCCCCGATCTCCGGTGACGCACCCGAACGCGATCCACACGGCACCCGCGTGCAAGCGGGCGAGCACCGGCCTGCCCTGGCGGTCGAACGTCACGCGCTCGGCGACGTAGCCGACGAACTGGATCGGATCGAGCTCGACCTGCGGAGCCTCCGCGCGTGCGCGCTCGACCAGCTCGCGAAGCTCGGTGCCGACATCGACGTCACCGAGCGGTGTCGCGAGCCGAGCACGGAACGCAGCGACGAGCTGCTCGCTCACATTTCGACGGTAGCACACGCACTTACAGAATCGATGCGACAGAACGCGACCGGCTTCGTCTAGGGGCGAAACCTGGAGGATTCCCGTGAACAAGTTGCTTGGATTGACCCTACTGACTCTCTCGACCCTCGGCGCATGCAGCGGCACCAGCGTGAACGTCTCGCAAGGCGTGGCGACCACCGCGGAGATGGGTACCGCGAACAAGGTGAAGGCCTACGCGAGCTCGACGCCACCCTCGGGCGCGACCTCGATGGGCATGATGAGCTCGCCGACGGCCGGCGGCATCACCGTGCCGATCACGAACGTCGAGGTGTTCGTGTTCACCGCGAACGTCGATGACGATCCGAGCCCGGAAACGCTGTACTGGGCGAGCGATGGCACGGCGGTCTACGTGTGGGGGGCGATCGATCTCGAGTGCGTCGACGACGCGGGCACGGCCACCGGTGAGACCGGCAGCGCGGACTTCGTCTACGAGGCCGATGCGAACGACTGGGGCTGGATGACGTCGACCGACAGCTGCGGCTACGCGACGCTGTTCGGCTGCAGCGACGACGGCAGCGGCGAAGTCTGCGGTGGCTGCGACTGGAACGAAGACTTCATCGCGTGCGTTGCCGCGTCTTGAGCCAGTCGCTGATCTTCGTCGCGCTATCGTGATCGCCGGCGGCTTCGAACGCGGTGCCGGCGGCGGTCGCAAGCGCGATCGCGCGTGCCGGATCGGTCTTCGCGACGAGCGTCGCGAGCTCGAACCGCGAGTCCGCGGTGTCGGGGTGGTCGGCGCCCATCGCCTTCTCGCGGATCGCGAGTGCGCGCTCGAGTGCCGCGACCGCTTCCGCGTGACGGCCGAGTTGCTCGAGGACGCGCCCGAGCGAGTCGTAGCCGCGGCCGACATCGGGATGTTCGTCGCCTTCGAGCGCGCGAAACAGGCGGAGCGACTCCTGCGCCGCGACGAGCGCCTCGGCAGGGTGGCTGACCCGCCACGCCTGGGCGATGCCGTTCTGGGCGTTCGCCGCGAAGATGTTGTCGCGCCCGACCGCCGCGACCGAGCGCGCGATCGCTTCGCGCTCCATCGCGACCGCTTCGTCGTTGCGCTGGAGCTCGAGCAGCGCGGCGGCGACGTTGACCCGGATCAGCGCGCTGTTGGGATGGTTCGGCCCGTACGAGCGATCGACGACCGCGCGCGCCTCCTCGTACAGTGCGAGCGCCTCGCGGAACTCGTTCTTGCCCTCGTGACTGCGCGCGAGATCGCTGAGCGCGGTCCACGTGTCGGTCGCGTCGTGGCCGAGCAGCGCACGCGTCGCGTCGAGGATCAGCTGTTGCTGGACGATCGCCTCGTCGTACTTCGCCTGGTCGAACAGGATCTGGCCCCATACGCCGCGGACGAGTGACGTGCGCGGATGTGCCGGGCCGAGCTGGCGCGACAGCACGTCGATCGCGGCGGAGGCAGCTGCCGCGGCCTCGTCGTACTTGCCGAGGCGTTCGAGCGCACCGGCGAGCTCCCCGCGCGCACTCGCGGTGCGGATGTCGTCGCGACCGTACGCGCGTTCCGCGAGCGCGACCGCCGCGCGATCGTGAGGCTCGACGGCGGCGAAGTCGCCGCGAATCAGTGCCACGCCGCCGATCGCGAGCTCGAGCCGCACCGCGAGCTCCGGCGGATCGCCGACCCGGGTCAGCGCCGCTTTTGCTTGTTCGAACGAGCGCGCGACGATGTCCGGCGCCTGGTTCGCCATGCCGCGCACGCGCCCCGCGCCGATCAGCGCGCGCGCCTTCGCGACATCGTCGCCGCCGGCCTCGGCCTCGAGCGCGGCGCGATCGAACGAGGCGATCGCTCCCGCGGTGTCGTGAAGATCCTCGGCGAGCGAACCGGCCACCTCGTCGAGCATCGCGGCGAGCGGCGGGTAGCCGAGCGCGCTCACGATCGGCCTCAGCGCGGTCACCGCGGCACCCGCATCGGGATAGCGCGCGCTGCGCTCGAGCACCTCCGCGGCGGCGATCTTGCCGCGCAGCGGCTGGACCTGTGCGCGCCGGCCGAGGTCGGTCGGTAGTGCCACGGTCGCGAGCAGCGTCGTCCGATCGCTACACGGCTCGAGTGCCGGAAGCTCGGTAGCGAGCCGGATCGCGCGATCGACGAGGCTCACATCGGCGTGCGCGAACAGCTCGATCTGCGTCGCGAGCGCGGCGCGCCGCTCCTCGAGACAACCGTTGCGGCGATCGAGCAGCTCGGCGGATTGCTCGTGGCGCACGAACGTCGCCTCGCAGACATCGAGATGGAGCGCGGCCCACTTCGTCGCGTAGCGATCGAACGCGGTCTCGACGCCTCGGATCGCGAGCTCGGCGAAGGGCCGATGACTCGCGCGGAACGCGGTCTCGATGGCGGCGCGCTGCGTGCCGTTCCACGCGTCGATCGAGCTCGACCCGGCACATGGCGCTTCGCCAGAACGCAGTGACCACGCGACGGTCGCGCCCGCAAGCAATGCCGCACCTCCGAACGCGAGCGAGATCCGGCGCCGGCGCACGCGCGGATCGTGAGCGAGCGCCGCGTTCAGCGCTTCCATCGTCGGATAGCGCGCCTCGGGCCTCGCAGACAGCCCGCGCACGACGAGCGCGCGCAGCCACGCGGGCGCGTCCGCCTTGATCGCGCGTGGCTCGCCGGCCTCGATCGCCACGGCGAGCTCTTCGAGCGTCGCGCCCGCGAACGGACGTTCGCGATACAGCGCCTCGTACAGCGTGACGCAGAAGCTGAACTGATCGGAGCGCGCGTCGACCGCGCGACCGCGGAGCTGTTCGGGCGACATGTACGCGGGCGTGCCGAGCACCGTGCCCTCGCGGGTGACGACCTCGACCTTGCCGACCGGCGCGGCGCTGTTCGCGTCGTCGAGCTCGCGCGCGAGCCCGAAATCACCGACCCGCGCGCGCCCGTCGCGGCCGATCAGGATGTTGTCGGGCTTGATGTCGCGATGGACGAGCCCCGCTGCGTGCGCCGCCGCGAGTCCCTCGCCCGCCTGGCGCACGATCGCGAGTACGTCGCGCCAGTCGCGCGGCTCGGCCGCGAGCCAGGTCCGTAGCGTTTCGCCGGCGACGAGCTCCATCGCGACGAACACCTGCGTGCCGAACGTGCCGACGTCGTGGACCGCGACGACGTTCGGGTGCGACAACCGCGCGGTGAGCTGCGCTTCGCGGGTCAGGCGCGCGAGCGCTTCGCCCGTCGCGAGCGCCGGATCGCGCACGAGCTTGAGCGCGACCTTGCGATCGAGCTCGGGGTCGTACGCAGCGTAGACCCGGCCGAGACCACCCGCGCCGAGCAACGAGCTGACGACGTAGCGGCCGACCCGCGTTCCAGTCGGTAGCGCGACATCGTCGTGCTGGGGTTCGGTCGTGCGCGCTGCCCGCACCGCCGCGGCGACGGTCGCACGACACGATTCGCAGCGCTCGACGTGACTCGCGAGCTCTTCACGCACGGTCGACGCGAGGCTATCGCCCACGTAGCGCGCGACGTCGTCGACGCTCAGGCACACCACGCCCAGATCACCGGCCATGCCGGTGCGAGATTAGCGCGATCCGGCAGCAGCAGCAGCGGGCGCGGTGAGAACGGGCACGTGGCGTGGAGCGCCGCCGTGACGCACGGTGAGCAGCGAGGCGCCCATCGCGACCGCGAGGTCTGCATCGGGCGACACGGTCACGCGCTCCTTACCGAACTTCTCCGCGATCAGGCTCTGGAACTTCGGCACGAGCGACGTGCCGCCGATCAGCGCGACCGCATCGACGTGCTCGTCGCTCCAGCCGGCCTGGCGCAAGCACTCGTCGACGACGTCGATCGCGCGATCGAACAGCGGCTTCCAGCGATCTTCGATCCACGGCCGATCGATCTTGAGATCGAGCGACTTCGGCCGGCCCGCGTGAACGAACGCTTCGCTCATCGTGAACTGTGCGACCTCGCGCGACGACAAGATCCGCTTGGTCTGCTCGCAGCGATAGCGCAGCTCCGCAAACTTGGCCACGTCCTTGTGCATGTCGACGCCATACTGGCGGACCACGGCTCCGGCGAGCGCTTCGGCGAACGCGTCGTCGAGATCGTCGCCGCCGAGCAGCGAGTCGCCGAACGTCGCGGCGGGCGTGAACTTCATGCCCTCCTGGACGATCGCGGTCGCGTCGAACGTGCCGCCGCCAAAGTCGAGCACGAGCAAGCGGCGCGATGCCGAGGTCGCGTGGAGGCCGACGGCGAGCGCGCCCGCGATCGGCTCGGCGACGAGCTCGACGATATCGATGTGGGCGATCCGGCCCGCGCGGATGATCGCGTCGCGGTAGCCCGGCGGCGCTGCCGCGGACAGCGTAACGACGCACTTGGAGATCTTGCCGCCGAAGCGGCGCTCGGCGAGCTCGCGCACGCGGTTCAGCACCGAGGCCGCGATCTGCTCGGGCGCATACGCCTGGTTGCCGAGCTTGTACATCAGCTTCTCGCCGGTCGTGTCGACGCGCGCGGACGAGCTCGCGATGTAGCGCCGAACGAGCTCGTCGTGCGGCGCGAGGCCGAGGAGGCGCTTGACCGAACGGACGACCCGGCTCGGATTGCTCTGCTGGCGGAGCACGGCCGGCCGACCGATCTCGACATCCCCGCGCTCGGGGACGTAGACGACGGTCGGGATCACCGGATCGCTATTGTCGCGGACCAGCTCGACCTTGTCGCCGACGAGGGTCCCCGCGGACGTGCAGCTCGTCCCGAAATCGATTCCGAGGACGACCTCCGGCATGTCTAGGGTTTCGGCCGGTTGACCCGACTGTTCAGGCCCCGCCGCCCATGACCATCCCGGTCGGGGAGTGATCGTGCTCTAGCAGCGGCAGCGACGTGAACGGCAGGTTGAACACCTCGAACAGGCCGTGGGTGACCTTGCGGGTCTTGCGCGCCGCGTCCGAGGTATGGCCCTCGAGCAGATAGTCGAGGACTCCCTGGGCGTTCAGCGAAAGCCCGATGAACATCTGCTGGGTCGGTTTGACCATGTCGGTGGGGTCCGGTGGGGGCTTGTAGTTCCGGGTGTCGAACCCCAGCGTGACGTCCACGAACCGCGACCACACGCCGTAGTCCCAGTCGCGGAGCTCGTGGATCGAGCTCAAGTGGAACGCGAGCAGGTAGGTCTGGCCGGAGTAGTCCTCGGCGATGTTCCACCGCGAGCAACCGCCGGTCGGGCACGGCGAGCTGCCGTCGAGCTTCTTGAGGTAAGCGCTGCTCGGCCAGTACTGGACGCGAAAGTCGAACATCTCGTCGAGCCGCGGCCAGTGCATGAGCGCGAGCGCGGCGAGTGCACCAACGGTGTCACCGCTGAGATCGCTGTACGAGAACTCGAAGAAGAAGCCGTCGCGGACCTCGACGCCGAGGAACAACAGCTCGGAGAGCCCGGTCGCGACGAGCATCGACGTGTCGCGATCGTAGCCGCCCCATTGGTTCAGCATCTCGGTGCCGAGGCGCGCGAGCGACATCGTCGACCACGCGTGACCGAACTTGTCTTCGCCGCCGGCGTACGTCGTGTCGCCGGCCCAGCCGAGCAGGCCGCAGCGCGAGAACGAGCTCGAGCACGGCTCGTCGTCGCCGCCGAACTTGTATTGCGAGAGCGGCTTGTGCTGGCGATACCACGCCAGGTACATCCAGCCCGCGAACGCCGTGTACATGCCGGCCATCGTCGCGGCGGCCGCGACCTTGTGATCCTCCGGCGCCGCTTCGGGCTGGAGCGCGGTGACCGTTGGCGCGGGCGCTGGCGTTGCCGGCGTCGCCGGTTGATAGGCTTCGGGAGCCGGCACGCTCGGTGCTGCCGATCCCGAACCCGTATCCGAGCCGGTCTCCGGTGGCGGTTCATCTGCACGCGCGTACGCCGGTGTGATCACCAGCGCGAGCGCGAGAATCCAACTACGCATCCTCGCATCTCGACCCGAGGACAGCGTTCACACAACCGGAATGGTCTTAACAACTCATTGGGGTCGGCGAACTGCCACATCCCGTGTGAAAGGCCGCACTACTTGTGGAAGTCGAACGGGTACTTCATCTTCACCTGCTGGCCCGGCGACGGGAACGTCAGGGTCTTCATCGTCTTCGCGACGCACGCGTCGACTTCGTCATCGAGCGATTGCGTGACCTTTGCATCGCTCACGTTGCCCTTCTCCTCGATCGTGATCAGCACCACGAGCTTCCCTGCGAGCGTGGTCTTGACCTTCGCGCGCTTGGTGTAGCAGTCGCGAAACTCGGTCATGTGGTCGTTGATGACCTTCTCGACCTGTTCCTTCGGGCTCGGCTCGGGTTCCGCGCGAGCCGTGAAACCGAACGCAGCGACGAGCATGACGGCAGCGAGAGTCTTCATGCCGCGAGCGTATCCGCTTTCCGTCACCGGTTGGCGGCCCAGAGCCGGCGTGCCTCCTCCGCGATCACGTCGGGAAACTCCTCCGGGAAGAACAGCTTGCCGCCCGGAACCCGGCGAATCCCGCGCGACCGGGGAAAGCTGCGATCGAGATACTCGGCGTCGGCGAGAACGAAGATGTCGTCGGCATCGCCCCAGACGATGCGGACCGGGATGGTGGAGCGCGCGAGGGCCGCGGTCACGCCGGCGAGCGGGTTCGGCTCGAGCCCGACGTGAAACGCGTGGTACTGCGCGCGGCGCACCGGTGAGCTGACGAGCGGCGTGACGTAGTACGCGATCGTCGCGTCGGCGAGCTGGCTCGGATCGCGATACACCGCGGCGCCGAACGTCGAGCGCGCGAGCTGCGGATCGGTCAGCCACTTCGCCGTGGCGTCGGCGAGCGTGCCAGCGCGCGCCATCTCGATCGCCGGCTTGACCTTGGCCGGTGGACTGTCGGGCTCGACGTCGCAATCGGTGAGCAGCAGCGTGCGCACGCGGTCCGGATGCGCGACGGCGAACAGCTGCGCGACCGCGCCGCCGCTATCGCTCGCGACGAGATCCGCGTCCGCGATCCCGAGTGCGTCCATCAGTGCGGCGACCATCGCGACCTGTGCGGCCGGCGCGACCGACTGTGCCGCGGGCACCTCGGAGTAGCCGAGCCCCATGAAGTCGAGCGCGATGCAGCGGCGTAATCCGGCAAGCCGCTCGATCGCGCCGCGCCACTGGAAGCCGTTGAGCGGCGCGCCGTGAAGGAACACGGCCGCCGGGCCGCTACCGCGCTCGACGTACGCGATCTTGCCGTATTGCAGATCGGCGAACCGGCGTTCCGCGCGAAACGCCGCGGCATCGAGCGGCGTCGCTGGCCTCGGAATCGAGGGCGCACACGCACCGAGGAGCGCCGCGGCGCCGAGTTGGATGAACTGTCTGCGTTCCATGCGCTATCCTCGGATGCGCCCTCGCCTGCCGTCGCGCACGCGCGGCCGGCCCCGGATACGAACGGATGATCGCGAACGACCGCCCGACCTGCTACCCGGCCCCGCCCTCGCCCCTGGCGGGCGATCGGCTGCCGCTGCTCGACGTCCTCACGTCGCCGGTCCCGTCGGGCCGATTCGATTCGCCGGTCGATCATCGCCACGTCCTGTGCCTGCACGTCGGCGGCCCGGTCCCGGTCACGTATCGAGTGCGCGCTCGCGAGCGGCCGACCACGCGCCTGCACGGCCAGTTCTGCGTCGTTCCCGCGGGATCGTCGACGCGCTGGACGCTGACGGCACCGGCGCGCTCGCTGCTGTTGCGCCTCGCACCGACGCTCGCGGTCGACCTCGCGCCGGCGATCCACGTGCGCGACCCGCAGATCGAACAGATCGGCTGGATGATGCAGGCCGAAGATCGCGACGGCTATCCGAGCGGCCGATTGTTCGCCGACAGCCTCGCGACCGCTCTCGCCGCGCGGCTCGTCGCGCTCGAGACCAAGATCACCGGCGAGTCACCCGCGCGCGCGTTGCCGGCGTGGCGCCTGCGCCGGGTCGTCGAGTTCATCGAGGCCAACCTCGACCGGGACCTGACGCTCGCCGAGCTCGCGACCGTGGCCGGGTTCAGCCCGTCGCACTTCAAGCCGCTGTTTCGCGCCGCGGTCGGGATGCCGGCGCACCGCTTCGTCCTCGAGCGCCGCGTCGAGCGCGCTCGCGACCGGCTCCTCCATACGGAGCACAGCATCACCGAGATCGCACTCGAGACCGGCTTCGCTCATCCGAGTCACCTGGCGCGCTGGATGCGCCGCATCCTCGGCACCACGCCGAGCGCCCTACGTCGGTGAGCTCCGGCCCTCAGAACGCGAGTGCGGTACCGACGCCTCCACCGACGTGTGCGGAGCCATCGCGCGGGCCGTACGAGACCTGGCCCTTGATGCTGAGGCGCGGCGTGATCCGATACGCGACGTCATACGCGAGGTAGACGCCGAACCGCGACAGCACCGCGCCCGGAAGATCCGTGCGCACGACAGACGCACCCATCAGGACCGGCGGCGCGGTGTCCCACTGCAGCCGGACCCACGCGGTCGGGCCGAGATCCGCGAGGTAGTCGATGCCGACCTGCACGCACGACCGCCACGGCTTGCCGAACGTGAGCTGGCCGCGCACGGTGCCGCCGAAGCCGTCTTGCGACACGGCCATACCGGCGCGCGCGTCGACGAAGATCGAAGGATGCAGGCGGAGGCGAATCTCGCCGAAGCCGTAGCGCGACGCGTGGAGCGGCGTCTCGGCATCTGCCGCCGACATCAGCGGCGTGCGGCCCGTGACATCGCCGAACCCGAAGCCGATCGAGTGGAGCACGCGCCAGAATTCGTGCGTGTAGGTCAGCTCGCCGCGCGCGAAGTGATCCGGGAGGTCGTAACGATTGCCGAAATCGTGCTCCATCACGTCGAGCGAGATCTGATTGCGCAGGCCGTGCTCGCGCGCGCGATCGAGATCCTCGAGCCGGTCGACGAGCGACGGCTCGACCGCGATCACCTGCGGCGCTTGCGCCGACGCGAAGTGCGCGACCTCCACACCGGCAGCGTCGCGGCCATGGATGAAGTACTCGACGCCGGGCGGTGCCGCAGGCGGCAGCGTCGCGTACCACGGGCCGGCTGACGAGCGCTCGAACGGCGCGTCGTGCCAGGCCGGCTCGCCGATCGCGTGCCACGTGACCGTGAGGCCTTCGGCGTACGGCGCGTCGAGCATCGCCTCGAGCGTGATCGGCTCGCCGATCGGGCTCGCGGCGGGCGGCACGTGGATCACGAGCGCGTGCGGCGCCGGTGCTTCATCGGCGAACGCGAGCGCAGGAACGAACAGGAGCAAAATTGCGAGTTGCTTCATCGCGCACCTCACCAATCGAAGTTCATGGCCATGCCGCCCGACACGCCGGTGTGGTCGAGCCCGCGTGCCTGATACGACACGCGCGCCGACGGGTAGAACCAACCGAGCTTGCGATACCCGACGTCGCCGATCAGGCGCACGCCGAAGTCTTCGATCACCGGCTGGTCGGTGACCTGCACCGTGATCTGGACGGGCACCACCGGCGCGGGCAGCCAGTGATACGCGGCCTCGAGCAACGTGCCGACGCCGCGCGAGAAGCTCGCACCGAGCACGAGGTTCGTCGCTTGCTCCGCGCCGAGCCGGAGGCGCACCCGGCCGCCGGCGCCGGTCAGAAACCGGCAACCGGTGGTGTCGCGCGACTGGCAGTGCTGCGCGTCGTCGCCCGGACCGCTGTCGGTCGTGAGCACGCCGAGCTGCGGGCGCACCATCACCGCGACCTGCGGGCGGAGCCGGAACTCGAGCTCCGTGTAGACGTAGGAGTAGTCGACGCGCGTGCACTTGTAGACGCCGTTCGCGTCCATGCACATGCCACGCGGATCGTGATCGATCACGTCGCGCGGACCGCCGATGCCCGAGAGCGTGCCGAACCCGAGCCGCATCGAGTAGATCGGATCGAGGAAGCGATACATGAAGTCGCCCTCGGCCTGGTAGTACTGGTCGTAGCCCTTCGAGAGCCGGCCATCGAAGTCGACATAGTCGACGTGGAGATCGACGTGCGAGCGGTTCGGCGCCGGCGGCGGCTCGACGACGGACTCGGCGACTTCGATCGTGCGCGGCTGCTCGAGCGAGCCGAGTACGGGGCGCGCGTCGGCATGCGGCGCGGCGACCTCGACGTACCACTCGACGCCGGGCGGCTGGACGTTGTCGATCGTGCCGCGCAGATACGCATCGCCGTCGCGCGCCAGCTCGCTGCGATGATAGCCGATCTCGCCGCGGGTGCGCGCATAGAGGAACGCGCGGTCGACCTTGTCAGGCGCGCGGACGAGGAACGCGATGCCGAGCGGATGACCGGGGAGTGCCGTCGCGATCGGTGCGGCTGCGATCACCGCGCGCTCGACGCTCGGATCGGCCTGGGCGAGCGCGTACGACAGCTCGGCGATCCGCGCGGCGCGATCCGACGTCGACGAGCGTGCGCGCGCGAGCGCCTCGTCGCGCTCGTGGATCTGCGAGCGCAGGCTCGCGAGCTCGGTCTCGATCGCGCGGCGATAGCCGGTCTGCGGATCCGCGGCGAGCAGCTCCTGCCAGCGCGCGATCCGTTGCTCCGGTGCCTGGCCGAGCGTCGCCTGCCAGGCTTCTCGGGCGAGCGCAGCGTGGTCGACCGGCGGTGCGCTCGGATTGGTCTGCGCGACGACTGGATGACTCGCGTCGACCTGGGCCTGCCACGGATCGACATAGGTCTTCTTCGCGCCGACGAGCCGCACGTGATCGCCGGCGAGCACGCGCTTTGCGAGCTCTTCATCGGCATGGGCGACGCTCGCGCCATCGCCGGAGCGCGCGACCGCGAGCGTGCCGAGTGCGAACTGATCGTGGAGCTGCTTGCCGGTCGTCGGATCGGTCGCGATCACCTCGTGCAACAGCTCGAGCTGCGCACCGGCGCCGACGCCGTCGTTCGCGCCGAGATCGACGTAGATATCCTTGCCGTCGACGGCGAGGACGACGGGCTCGCCGCGAGGCTCTGCAGATGCGGGCGTCGCGAACGCAGCGATCGCCACGAGGATGGTTGGGATGCGCATGGTTAGAAATCCGCCGTGACGTTGAGGCCACCCGTGATGCCCGCGACTTGCTCTTCGCGCGCCGCGTAGCCGATCCGACCGCCGACCCGGAAGCCGGGCGCGAGCTCGTGGGCGACGTCGTAGAACAACCGCACGCCGGTCGGCCGCGTCGTCGCCGGCATGTCCGTGATCTCGACGGTCGCGGTCATCGGAAACTTCGGGACCGTGCCCCAGCCGAGCCTGAAGAACCCGTTCGCGCCGACGTACTGGATGCCCTCGACGCCGAGCGCGACATGGCTGCCCTCGCGATCGCCGAACCGCAGCTCGCCTCGCCCGCCGACGCCGAAGCCGTTGCTCGCAGCGAGCACCATCATCCGCGCGTCGATCCGGACGCCCTCGAGTGGCGCGAGGCCGAGCTCGAACCAGCCGCCGACCTTGAAGCCGGCGTCGGCGGTGCACGGATCGGGACCAGCGCACGACATCGACTCGGTATCGCCGATCAGCCGCGTGTAGCCGACGCGGATCTCCTCGAGTGGATACGCCCACAGGCGATACGCGAAGTCGGCGTCGACGCGGTAGTAGTTGTCGGCGAGCTTCGTCCCGTTGACGGTGCGCGCGCCGAAGTCGACCCAATCGGCATCGACCTGGATCTGCGAGCGCCGCGCGTGGCTGCGCGACAGATCGCGCGTCTTGCGCGCGTCGTCGGCATCGAGGTGGACCTCGACGGCGTGCGGCCACTCGGGCGACGCGAACACCGCGGCGTCGCCGGAGGTCATGTAGTACTCGAGCCCGGGCGGAACGACCGCGACCGCGGGCACGATCGCGATCCAGTGCACGTCGTCGCGGCGGACGAGCTCGATCGCGGTGAACGCGGTGGTGCCGGCCGTGCGGACGTGCGCGACGAGCTGCGGCGCGGCCGCGTTCGCCTCCGCGACGAGCTCGACCTGCGTGCCCGCGACCGCGTCCGGAGGCGCGACGTGACGCACCGGATCCGCAGCTGCGGTCCCGGCGAGAAGGATCATGACGAGGATCGATTTCATGGGATGCCTCACCAGTTGAAGGTCACGCCGCCGCCACCACCGACGCCGGCGTGAGCGACGCTGCGGCCCTGCCACGAGCCGCGCGCGGTGATCGAGACGTTGCGGATCGCGAACAACTCGAGCTCGGTGCCGAGCACGAGTGCGGTGTCGCCGTCGTTCGGTTGGTCGGTCGCACCGACGGAGATCCCGACGCCGAGTGGCGCGGTCGGGCGGGTGCCGAACCGGATCTCTGTGAGCCAGCCGATCTGGTCGATCGAGCGCGCGGCGAACGCGAGGTTCGTGCCGAACCGCTCGCCGATCCGGAACCGCCCTTCGCCGCCCATCCCGAAACCCTGGCGGCCGACGCCGGCGATCACCTGACCGCCGATCGACGCGGGCGTGTGCTCGAGGTGCCCTCCGAGCTCGATGTCGGCGTAGCCGAAGTGAAACGCGTCTTGCGGCGCGGCCATGTCGGGCGTCCACACCGCGTTACGCGAGCCACCCGTACCGGCGTAGACGCCCGCGCCGACGCCGACGCTCTGGATCACGGTGCCGAGCCAGTACGTGAAGTCGACGGTCGCCCGCTCCACGTGGTCGGTGCGATCGCCGCTGCGGCTGTCGAACGTGCGGAAGTCGAGCGCGTCGAACATCATCCGCACCGACGAGCGACCCGGCTGCGCGGCGAACTTGTCGAGCAGCGGCGGCGCCGCGACCTCGACCGCGATCGGCGTCTGCGGCGACGCGAGCGCGATGCCGGTGCGGCCGTTCGGCGCCGAGACCTCGACGAAGTACTCGACGCCGGGCGCGCGCATCACCTCGGCAGGCAGCACGCCGCGCAGGTACATGTCGTGCTCGCGGCGCAGCAGCATCGCGTTGTAGGTCGCCGCGCCGATCGGCCGGTAGTGGAGGTACGCGCTCGCAACCCGATCCGGTTGATCGAGGACGAACGCCAGCTCGAGCGGCTCGTACGGCCGCGCGCTCGCCGGCGCATCGTGCGCGACGACCGCGACCCGCGCAGTGCCCTGGAGCGCGCTCGGCGGTTGCATCTGATCGCGCAACGCGCGCAGCTCGTCGAGCTCGCGGCGCACGCCGGTCGCGAACCGCGATTGTGGATGCGACGACAGGTAGCGCTCCCAGCCCGCGATCCGCGAGTCGAGAGACTGACCCGCTTGCGCCGCGAACACGCCGAGCACTTCGGCGGTCGCCGGATCGACGGGAACCGCAGCGACGTGCTCGACCGGCTGCACCGGATCCGGGCGATCGATCAGGATCTCCGCCAGATCGCCGACCTTGATGTCCAACACGAGGTCGCCGACGACCGCGCGCGACATCTCGCCACCGGCCTGGGTGATGCTCGCGGAGCCGACCGGCAGCCAATCGTGCACGACGGCGTGCGTGATCGGATGCTTGAGCGTGATCGGCCGCTTGATGCGGAGCGCGGCACCGTTCACGACGCCGCGACTGGACCCGAGGCTGACGTAGATCTCTTTCGCCTCGACGCGAACGACCGAGCCGCGCGCGATCTCGTCGTCGGCAAACGCTGGCACGGTCGCGACCAGCAGCGCGAGGATGACGGCCTTCATCACCGCACCTCCTTCCAGAATGCCGACCACGCGGGTGGTTCCGGCGGCGGAGCGGCGGGAGCTGGCACCGGCGGTTCTGCGGCGCGGGCCACCGGCGCGGTCGCCGCAGGCGAACGAACCACTTGTGCGCGCTCCTCGCGCTCGTCGCGATCCGGCGGCGGCGGTGCATGGAGCTGTGCGATGTACGCCTCCTTCGCCGCGCGGCATTCGTTGACCGCGGCGTTGCCGTGAATCGCGGCGGCCAAGAACACGGCGCCGAGCACGGCCGGTGCGATCGCGGCCGCGGCGTTATCCGTTGCGACCGCGAGCGTCGTGACGCCGGCGGTCGTCGCGAGCAGGCTATCGCCGAGGACGCTGGTCTTGTCGGTGTCGCACTTCGGCTCCTGCGAGACCGGCGCCTTCGGATCCGGCCCCGAGAGCGCGAACGAGCAGCCGCTTGCGAGCGCGTACAGCAGCAGGACCCATGACGGACGAGTCATGAGTCCATTTAGAGGTCAGACCGTCGAACCGCCCAGAACAGTTCGTGGCAACGAACGGCGGGTTACGGTGAGGTCTGCACCGTCAGATTTTCGTCGCTATTCACGATCTAGGTACGTGTAGCCGATCATGCCCTGACGGAACCGATTGATGAGAGTGCGGCTCTCCTCGATCGTCATCAGCTTCTTGCGCAGCGCCTGCTCGACGTTGTTGCGCATCCGGCCGAGCAAGTCGCTCGGCGAGTAGTCGACGAACTGCAGCACTTCGCTGACGGTGTCGCCGGCGACGACTTCCTTCACGTCGTAGTCGCCCTCGGGCGAGAGCTGGACGTGCACCGTGTTCGTGTCGCCGAACAGGTTGTGGAGGTCGCCGAGGATCTCCTGGTACGCGCCGACCAGGAAGATGCCGAGGTAGTAGTCCTGGTGCTCGACCTTCGGGTGGAGCTCGAGCACGTGCTTGACGTCGCGCAGATCGATGAACGAATCGATCTTGCCGTCGGAGTCACACGTGATGTCGGCGAGCGTCGCGCGCCGGGTCGGCTCCTCGTTGAGCCGATGGATCGGGCAGATCGGGAACAGCTGATCGACCGCCCACGCATCGGGCACCGACTGGAACATCGAGAAGTTGCAGAAGTACGTATCGCTGAGCGCCTTCTCGAGGCCCTCGAGCTCCTCGGGCACGTGCGCCTGACGCGACACGAGCATCAGCACCTTCTCGCACGTCGCCCAGAACAAGTTCTCGCAGAGCACGCGGTGCTCGAGCGAGAGGTGGCCCAGGTTGAACAGCTGGAGGACCTGATCCTTGTACTCGACGGCGTCGTGATAGCTCTCGAGGAGGTTCTTCTGCGAGACGCCCTGATAGGTCTCCCACATGTTCGAGACGAGCGGCGGCACCGGCTTCGCCAGCGCCTGCGGGACCTGGGTGTTGAACTCGGTCACGCCGAGCACGTTGACGACGAGCACCGAGTGGTGCGCGGCGACCGCGCGGCCGGACTCGCTGACGATGTTCGGATGCGGGACCTGATCGGCGTCGCAGATCTCCTTGATCGCGTAGACGACGTCGTTCGCGTACTCCTGGACGGAGTAATTCATCGACGACGCGAAGTTCGTCTGCGAGCCGTCGTAGTCGACGCCGAGACCGCCGCCGACGTCGAGGTGCGATAGGCCCTTCGCGCCGAGCTTGTAGCACTCGCAGAACAGGCGTCCTGCCTCGCGCAGCGCGTTCTTCACGCTCTTGATCGCGCTGATCTGCGAGCCGAGGTGAAAGTGCATGAGCTTGAGCGTGTCGGCCTCGCCCCACTGCTTCAGGCGCTCGACCGCGGCGACCATCTCGGCGGCCGACAGGCCGAACTTCGAGAAGTCACCACCGGACTGCTCCCACCGGCCGGCGCCACGCGACGACAAGCGCGCGCGGATGCCGAGCTGCGGCTTGATCTTGATCCGCTCGCTGACCCGGTGAATGTGCTCGAGCTCGCTCGGCTTCTCGACGACGAGGATGACGGTCTTGCCCATCTTCGACGCGAGCAGCGCGGTCTCGATGTACTCCTCGTCCTTGTAGCCGTTGCAGATGATCAGCGACTCGTCGTCCTGGTGGATCGCCATGATCGCCAGGAGCTCCGGCTTGCTGCCGGCCTCGAGCCAGTAGTGGAACGGCCGCCCGAACTCGATGATCTCCTCGACCACGGTGCGGTTCTGGTTGACCTTGATCGGATACACGCCGCGGTACTGGCCGCCGTAGCCGTACTCGCGGATCGCCGCGTGGAACGCGCCGCACAGGAGCTCGATACGGGCGCGCAGGATGTCGCTGAACCGGAGCAGGATCGGCAGCTGGATGCCGCGCGCGACCAGCTCGTCGATCAGCTCCTTCATGTCGA